>Ga0308158_10000291_pt1 | contig 98969 bp, 103 predicted proteins | sample PhyBR2_FD_201038 | JGI IMG/M metagenome (GOLD analysis project Ga0308158, IMG submission 201038) | Phyllosphere microbial communities from UC Gill Tract Community Farm, Albany, California, United States - DLSLB.R2 | ecosystem: Host-associated > Plants > Phyllosphere > Unclassified | place... | reverse complement strand
TTCAGAAATGCTCCAACCGTAGATGAATTGATGGAATTACTAAAACTTTCAACGGATGGAATCGAAAGTTTACTGGCAACACGCAGTCAGGCTTTTAAAGATTTAGGGATCAATGTTGATGACATGAAACTAAGCGAACTACTTCGTTTGATGAGTGACAATCCTAAATTATTGCGTCGCCCAATCATTACTGACGGGAAACAACTTGTAATCGGGTATGATAAACCAGGACTCGAAACACTTGCGAAACGTAAGAACCGAATTATTGCTCAAGTATCTTAAAGAAGCCGATTTGTTTCGGCTTCTTTTTTTTTGTATTTTTTGAATAAGGAGGTGTTGGATTGAGAAAAGAGATCAGTCGATTGATTCATCAATTTGAAGCAGTCGGTGCGACCGATGTCCACTTTATTCCGGGTGACCGGTCGGCCCAAGTCATTTGTCGGGCGAATGGAGGGTTGGAAGAACAATCCTCGGTATCAATTGAACAGTATCGGACGATTGTCAGTCACATTCGTTATGAAGCCAACTTAAAGGAGCAAAATGAACGAATCCCTCAAAGTGGCCTCTATCCTCTTGAAGAGAGCGGAATGCGTGTCTCCATCTTACCGAGTCGATATGGTGATGCCATGTCCTGGCGTTTTTACCGTGCGGTTGTTTCGGATGAGGTTGCGGCAAGTTTGCTTGATCCCGAACAGGATTTGATCTGGTTAAAACAGCAAACACATGGATGCATCATCATTTCCGGAACGACAGGCGCAGGAAAGACAACGATGTTGTACTCGTTAATGGCCTCAATGGACGGGAAAAGGATCATCTCGGTCGAGGATCCAATCGAATGTAGCGTACCGGGGATTTTACAACTGGAGTTAAATGCAAAGGCTGGTTTTGACGCAACCCGGTGTTTTGAAGAAATTCTCCGGGCCGATCCAGACTGGATTGCTTTCGGCGAAGTGAGAACAGCTGAGGCAGCACGGTTGACGATCAATGCGGCACTGAGCGGTCATGTCGTTTTGTTTACCTTGCATGCAGGATCGATTGAAGAGGCCTTGTTGCGATTAAGAACGTTAGGAGTAACAAATGAAGAATTGTCCGTCTGTAAAAAAATCATCCACTTGTACCGGGAGGAGGGAGACGTTCGCTGTACCGTCGAAAACTTACAAGCGCTAGTAAATGTCGGTTCTTAAATCGATTTCATCGTCTCTTATCTAAAGGAATCTCGACAAAAGAGGCACTGGATATATTGGTCCGTTTTGAAGATCCGTTGCTCATTCCGGTGATTCATGAGATTCAAGTCCGACTGCAACAAGGCAATCGACTCTCCTTTTCCCTTGAACCGTTAAAACTGCCGACAGCTTTACAACAATTACTTACAGTAGGAGATCAGACGGAACGTCCGCTGATGATTTTACGACAAGTCATTCGGTTACTGGAGCTTGAAAGTCAGATGAAAAAGAAATTTTGGAAGATGGCCCGTTATCCGATTGTCTTGGCAGCCAGTCTGTTGCTACTGTTCATGTTTTATGCTCTTTATGTGTTTCCTTCCTTATTGGAGATGTCGAATCCGGCTACCTTACCTCCATTCGTTCGTCCCCTCCTTCATTCTTCAGCAAAATATGTCATGGCGTTTGCTCCTGTCACGACGGTGATCGGACTTGTTCTCCTGATTCGGCATATTCCGATGAAGCGTTTGCTTCGTATGAAGATGATTCAAAAAATGCTGCGTTTGTATTACAGCTACTTGTTTACAATCGAGGTCGGTTCTTTTATCGATGCCGGATTTTCATTAGAAGAAGCTTTTCATGCTTTGGAACAAGGGCAAACCGGAAAAAAGAAACAGATGTATCAGGTGCTGCACCACCGCCAAAAAAGTGGTCAACCGTTATCGGAGGCAATGCAGGATGAAAATATCATTGATGTCGAAACTGTCGGATTAGTTCATATTGCGCGGGAAAGTGGTGATTTAGGTCCTTTATTACTGGAGCAAGCGGCATTATTGCATGAATCAATTGAGGAAGAAGTCGAAAAGAAACTGTTATTGATTGAACCGGCATTGTACGGAGGATTAACCGTTATGACAGGAACACTGTTTTTAATCCTCTACTATCCGATTCAACTCGCTATTCAGCAACTTCCATTTTAAAGAGATGAGGAGTCAATCAAATGAAACGTTTTATTCAAAATCAACGAGGATTCACTTTACTTGAAATGGCAGCCGTCCTGCTGATCATTTCCTTACTTTTACTCGTTTTGATTCCGACCATGACGAGCGGGAAAGACCAGGCGAAAGGAGTCAGTTGCGAAGCAAACATCCGTGTCATCCGCTCCGAGGTAAATCTTTATTATGCGAAAGAAAAAACGTATCCGGAATCACTGCAAACCATCAATCGGGGGACAGCGGAAAAACCAAACGAACTTGCTTGCGATCAGGAGACCTATACGTATGATGCGAAGACTGGAGAACTTACGAAAGTTAAATGACGGATTTACGTTAATTGAAATGACCGTTGTACTGGTGATGATCGGATGTCTTTTGATATTTTTATTACCAACCGTCATCGATCGAAGACCGGCCCTGTATAGGCTGGAACAAGACATTGGAATCCTCAAACAGGATGTTCAGACCCTACGATTGATTCAATATTCTAAAACGGGTGACCAAAATCAGATGCAGCTCCGCTGGAAAAATGACGGCAAAGGATATTTCATCATGGCGAACGATCGCCTGTTATGGCAACGGACATTTCAACCGGGTCACGCCTGTATCGTTCCTTCGAACGGACGGATCATTTACTTTAAAAGTTATCATTCGACGTATGCGTCGACCTGGGTGTGTCAATCGACGACACAAGCGTTTGAAATCAAATTTTTACTCGGCAATTATCAAATGGTGATTCAAAAAACGAGGTAAATACCGTGGGGAATAAAAACATTCATCAACAGGGATTCACGCTTCTGGAAGTCGTTTTATCGATGGTTGCCATCGCTTGTTTCCTGATGCTCGCAATCGATCCTCTGTTGTCTTTTCAAAAGCAAAAAAATCAATTGATGGTCGAAACACGCCGTCTCGATCAAATGGCGTCTGATCAAATCGCAGAAAGAAGAACAGGCTACGACATTACAGAAGGGATGTGGTGTAGTGAAGAGGTCTGTTTGGCGAGCTCAATCCGGAACGACACTCCTCGAAATTTCATTGGTCCTTTGGCTGAGCCCGCTGCTGTTGATTAGTCTGATTGCGATGACACAAATCGTCAGTACCGTGCATCACGAGCAACCGATGGAAGAAGAATTATTTTTTCATACGATTGAGCGACTGATGTGGCGGAGTATTTCGTGTGAAAAAAATGGTGATGAAGTTCGCGGCGTAGACGTTGATCCGGAAGAGGATCCGGTCAAATGGCGGCTCGTCCGTGTACAAAATCAAATCCGATTAAAAAAAGAATTTGGAGGCGAACTGACGTATGCCCACGATGTAACGCATTACCAAGTCCGCCAGGAAGGACAGACGCTCATTTTCGAACTCAATCAGCGTCAACGAACCGTTCAGTGCAAGAAGGCGGCTTCATCCTGATCCAAACCCTGTTGTTGCTGCTTGGAATAGGCGTGGCCATCCTGCTAGGGTGTCATCAGATGGATGAAGCGGTGAAACAGGTTCAGTTGGAGAAAGAAGCGCTACAACTCGAGTCGCTCGTGCGAGCCGCAACAAAGGACTGTCGTCAAGATGAAACCGTCCAGTATCCGATTGGTCAAGTTATCTGTACACGGACAGATAAAGGCTTTAAAATGGAAGCGATACTAGATAATGGACAGAGAATCGAGGCGGTTGTTTCGAATGGATAAGGTTTATTTGATTGGTTTTATGGGAACTGGTAAAACAGCGATTGGACGTAATCTTCAAGTGCATTATCATGTCGAAGAACTGGATGAGCGATTTGTCCAGGAGTATGGTTCGATTACGGAGTTCTTCGCAAAACACGGTGAAACAGGATTCCGGGATCGGGAAGTCGAATTGTTACGAAGTAGTGAAGCGGAAATTGTCGTCACGGGAGGCGGAATCATCGAACGTTTGGAAAACCGGACGTTCATGAAAGAAACCGGAATCGTCATCTGGATTGATACGCCGTTCCATTTGGTCTGGAATCGAATCAGGACAGACCCATCCCGTCCGCTTGTCAAATCTCGGATGACAGTCGAAAAGTTATTTCGGAGACGTCGACCCATCTATGCGCGGTTGGCAGATATCCGCTTAGATGGTAAGAAGTCTGTCCGGGAACTGGCAAAAGAAATCGAAACGATATTGGAGGAGAACGTATGATTTGGATCAATCTCGGAATTATCGTCTTAGCAATCATCGGTTTGGTGATTTATGGGCTAAGCCTATACAAAAAGAAGATTTCAAAAGATGTGACAGTGATCAAGCAACTACTGGAACGTTTTTCCATTCGTCAACAAACGTTGCAGACGAATATTGATCATACGACGAGCCGGATCAATCAAATCAAAGGAAACGTCGATCATTTGGTCGCGGAGGGGAAACGAGTGGAGCAAGGAGGACGTCAACTCATTGCTGAAGGACAACGTCTTAAAACAGAGGTTGAACATACTGCAGGGCTTAAACCATTTTGAAATGGCTTTCATCGGCTGAATATGAAACAATAGGAGAGAAGGGACTTTGTCCTTTCTCTCTTTCCTTTTGTTCAATTTCCGAATAAACCTAGAATAAAAGATTTTAAATTGGTAGAATGTAATTGAAAGTTGAACAATAAAGAGAAAAGGAACTAAAAATGTTCGTAATTAGGGGGAAAAGTATGAGTCAGACGACATTGAAGAGAACGCCATTGTTCGACATCATTGCACCAACGGGGAAAATGGTCGATTTTGCAGGGTTTGAAATGCCAGTTCTGTTTTCATCCATCAAGGAAGAGCATACAGCGGTGCGGGAACGTGTCGGAATGTTTGATGTATCCCATATGGGCGAGTTGTTTGTTTCCGGATCAGATGCGTTAGCATTTCTTCAACAGACGTTGTCCAATGACATCTCGAAGATTGCGATCGGGCAGGCGCAATACAATGTTTTGTGCCAGGAAAATGGTGGGACAGTAGACGATCTATTGGTTTATCGTTTAACAGAACAGGACTATCTGCTTGTCGTCAATGCATCCAACATTGAAAAAGATGAAGCGCACTTACGTCAGTATTTAAAAGGGGACGTGTTGCTTGAAAATCAATCGGATGCCTATGGGCAAATTGCCGTTCAAGGTCCAAAAGCGGTTGAAGTGTTGCAGGGACTGACGACGCTCAATCTCGAAGACATCAAATTTTTCCGTTTTGCGCAAGGAGAGTTGGCCGGAGTCGATATGCTGGTATCACGCAGCGGGTATACAGGAGAAGACGGGTTCGAACTGTACATGCCGTCTGCAGACGCCTCGACAGTCTGGAAAGTGTTATTAGAAGCGGGTGTCGTACCGTGTGGGCTGGGTGCCCGGGATACGTTACGATTTGAAGCATGTTTGCCTTTATACGGCCACGAGTTATCGGCGACGATTTCACCGATTGAAGCAGGAATGGGGTTTGCCGTCAAACCACAAGTGAAGTCGTTTGTCGGATCGGAAGCTTTGTTGAAACAGAAAGAAGACAGTCCGCGCCGCCGATTAATCGGTCTTGAACTTCTTGATAAGGGGATTGCTCGTCAAGACGCTTCGGTTCTAGTGAACGGAGAACCCGTCGGATTCGTTACGACCGGTACATTACCACCGACAATCGGTAAAGCCATTGCGTTAGCACTTGTACCTACGGAATATGCGACTGAGGAAACGTTCGAAGTCGAAGTACGCGGAAAAAAACTGGCGGCAAAACGAATCGACACACCATTCTATCGCCGGAGCAAATAAGGGGGACATAAAAGATGGATTTTCGTTATTTACCGATGACACAAGAAGATGAAAAAGAAATGTTACAGACGATTGGTGCGGACTCGATTGAAGACTTGCTTGCCGATATCCCGGCGAGTGTACGCGATCAAGGAACTTTGGAAGAAGTGGGCATTCCCTTACCGGAAACCGATTTGATTCGAACGCTCTCAAAACTTGCCGATCAAAACATGAACACGAAGCAGTATCCGTCTTTCCTTGGTGCTGGTATCTATGACCACTATGCACCTGCTGTCGTGAACCATATGTTACTCCGCTCTGAGTTCTACACGGCCTATACGCCGTATCAACCTGAAATTTCACAAGGGGAGCTGCAGGCGATTTTTGAATACCAAACGATGATTTGTGAATTGACGGGAATGGATGTCGCCAACTCTTCGATGTACGACGGGATTACAGCACTGGCTGAAGCGGCAATGCTTGCCTGTGCCCATAAGAAAAAGAAGACAATCGTTCTTTCAGATGGTGTGCATCCGGAAGCACACGATGTCGTGCGGACCTACGCAAACGGTCCCGGACTTGAAGTACAGACATTACCGCTCGTGAATGGTGAAACGGCGATCGCGAACCTGGATGCACTCGATGATGTCGCGTGTGTCATCGTGCAATATCCGAACTTCTATGGACGTGTCGAAGATTTACAAGCATTAGCAGACGCGACGCATGCAAAAGGCGGGTTATTCATCGTCTCGGCCAACCCACTTGCACTCGGCTTATTAGAAGCACCGGGTAAGCTTGGGGCGGATATTACAATTGGGGATTGCCAACCGTTCGGAATTCCACAGAGCTTTGGTGGACCGACATGCGGGTATTTCACGACGACAAAAGCGTTAATGCGAAAAATCCCTGGACGTCTTGTCGGTCAGACGGTCGACGAAGACGGAAAACGTGGTTTCGTCCTGACATTACAAGCGCGTGAACAACACATTCGCCGCGATAAAGCGACTTCGAATATCTGTTCGAACCAGGCACTGAATGCTTTAGCGGCCTCCATCGCGATGAGCGCACTAGGAAAGCGCGGGATTCGTGAACTGGCAACCCGCAACCTTCAGACGGCCTACGCCTTGAAAAAATCATTGATTCAAGCAGGTTTCCACATCGTGGACGACGGTCCGAGCTTCAATGAATTTGTGGTTGAATTGCCAATCGATGCGACAGAAGCCGGCAAACAGTTGTTGCAAGCCGGAATCATCGGTGGTCTGCCACTTGGTACGTTTGACGACAGTCGGAACAAACAAATGCTTGTTTGTGCGACGGAATTACGGACGAAAGAAGAATTGGATCAATTCGTGACTGCGTTAGGAGGACTGACTCATGCATAAAACTAGTGAACAGACATTGATTTTTGAAATCTCAAAAGCTGGTCGTGTCGCCTACAGTTTACCGCTTCCGACGGTCGACGAAGTAGCGGCGGAAGATTTATTGCCTGCGCATTTGCTACGCCAAGAGGACGTGGAGTTGCCGGAAGTATCTGAACTGGATCTTGTCCGTCATTATACCGCCCTTTCGAACCGAAATCACGGGGTCGATTCCGGTTTCTATCCGCTTGGTTCATGTACGATGAAATACAATCCGAAAATCAATGAAGATATGGCACGTCTCCCGGGATTCGCTCATATCCATCCATTGCAACCGGTTGAGAGCGTACAAGGTGCTCTTGAACTGATGTACGACTTACAAGAGAAACTGGCAGTCATTACCGGTATGGATGAAGTGACGTTGCAACCGGCAGCAGGAGCCCACGGTGAGTGGACAGGACTGATGTTGATCAAAGCATACCATCATGCGCGGGGAGATTTTAAACGGACGAAAGTTCTCGTTCCGGACTCAGCTCACGGAACGAATCCGGCATCGGCTTCTGTTGCTGGTTTTGATACGGTGACGGTCTTATCTGACGAGCGCGGATTAGTCGATTTAGCTGATTTAAAGAGTAAAGTCGGAGAAGATACGGCAGCGTTGATGCTGACGAATCCGAATACACTCGGCCTGTTCGAATCGGATATCGTCGAGATTGCGAAAGCTGTCCACGAAGCCGGCGGAAAACTGTATTACGATGGTGCGAACTCTAACGCGATCATGGGAATTGCGCGTCCCGGGGACATGGGCTTTGATGTTGTCCACTTGAATCTCCACAAGACGTTTACAGGTCCTCACGGCGGCGGTGGTCCTGGTTCAGGTCCGGTCGGTGTCAAACATGACTTGATTCCATATCTGCCAAAACCGATCGTGGCGAAAACGGCAGATGGTTTTGTACTCGATTACGACCGTCCGGAATCAATCGGCCGCGTCAAACCGTTTTATGGAAACTTCGGAATCAACGTCCGGGCCTACAGTTATATCCGGACGATGGGAGGCGCAGGGCTTGCCCGCGTTTCGAAAGAAGCCGTCTTGAATGCCAATTACATGTTGGCACGTCTGAAGGGTGCATATGATGCTCCTTATGATGTCTATTGCAAACACGAATTTGTTCTGTCGGGACGTCGTCAAAAAGCACTGGGTGTCCGGACGCTCGATATCGCCAAACGCCTGCTTGACTTCGGATATCACCCGCCAACGATTTACTTCCCGTTGAATGTCGAAGAATGTATCATGATCGAACCGACGGAAACAGAATCGAAGGAGACGCTTGATGCATTTTGCGATGCGATGCTCCAAATTGCGAAAGAAGTCGAAGAGACGCCGGACGTCGTCTTGAACGCACCGCATACGACGGTCGTCAAACGTATGGACGAGACATTAGCAGCACGTAAGCCGATTTTACGTTACCAGCCGAAACAGGAAGTTCACGTCTAAATAAAAAACCATCCCGCGTCTTAATTGACAGGGATGGTTTTGTTATGAAGTAAAAGGAATCAGCTGCGTTTGACTTTTCCGGTCCATTGCTTGAATCCGCCTTTAAGTTGATACAAGTTCGTATAACCGGCTTTTTTCAAGACTTTGGCCGCTTGCGATGAACGCATGTTGCCTTGGCAATACAAATAAATCGGCATATCCTTACGTAATTCTTTCGAACGCATTTTCATCTGACTGACCGGTATGTTACGCGCTCCGATGATGTGACCGCCTTTAAATTCCTGTGTCTCGCGGACGTCTACGATTTGTGCTTTCCGGTAGTTTGCCCGGAATTCCTCTTGTGAGAGCTTCGTGATTCCTTTGACCGGCATGAAGCGCCAGACGATATAAGCAATCAAGGCTACCCATAAGACGATCGTGATGATTGTACTGATTTCCATATCTAAGTTCCAACCCCTTCGTTCATATAACATCTTTACCATTATAGTAAACGAAATCGATTTCGGCAATCGACTCGTCGTTGCGCAGGATAGAAAGGGTCTGATACACTAATACGGAAACGTTTCTGGGGGTGTTCACTTGATCAGAGAGTGGCAAGTATTGACGACGGAAAGAATGGAACCGGCATTGAACATGGCGATTGACGAAGCCTTAATCGGTTTTGTCGGCCGAGGCGAAGTCGCACCGACGCTTCGTTTTTATTCGTGGGAACCAAGGGGATTAAGTGTCGGTCATTTTCAACGGGCGACAAAAGATATTGATCGCAAACGGATCGAAGCACTGGGTATTCCAATCGTTCGCCGGATGACCGGGGGACGAGCTGTCTTACACGCCGACGAATTGACATACAGTGTGATTCTTCCTGAACAGATGGAAGGCGTCCCGAAAACCGTCATTGAAAGTTACCGGATGCTGACAGAAGGAATCCGTAAAGGGTATCATCATTTAGGGATTCCTGTTGAATTTTCGGTTCCGATGACAGAAGAAGAAAAAGACGAATTGCGAAAACCGAAGTCTGCTGTCTGTTTTGATGCCGCATCGTATTATGAACTGGCAGTCGGAAAACGGAAAGTGGCCGGAAGTGCGCAAGTCCGTCATCAAGGCGTCGTGTTGCAACACGGTTCTGTGCCGCTGTCTGTCGATGAAGGGGAATTGTTTGACTGTTTTATGTACGAAGATGAAACGATGCGTGAACGGATGAAAGCACGTTTTGCCGGAAAAGCGGTTGCCTTGAATGAGCTTGCTGGACGTTCTGTCTCATTCGAAGAAGTTCGTCTTGCTTTTGTAAAGGGATTTGAAGATGCACTTCAATTGACCTTCACCCCGCTAGAGTTCACAACGCATCAATGGCAGGAAATTGAGCGGTTGGCAGAGAAGTACCGTAGTGAAGAATGGAACTGGAAGCGCTAAAGAGATGGATTGGAAGGTGATGTCGTGCCGACTCCGAGCATGGAAGATTATTTAGAACAAATCTATATTTTGATTGAAGAAAAAGGATATGCCCGTGTATCCGATATTGCAGAACTGTTAGGTGTTCATCCGTCCTCTGTGACAAAGATGGTCCAGAAGTTGGACCGGGAAGAATATCTCGTGTATGAGAAATACCGTGGATTGATGTTAACGGCAAAAGGACGGAAAATCGGGAAGCGCCTTGTCGAACGTCATGCGTTGTTAGAAGATTTTCTGCGCCTCGTCGGAGTGGATGAATCTTTGATTTACAAAGATGTGGAAGGAATCGAGCATCATATCAGTATTGAAGCACTCGATAAAATCAACGGAATGATTCAGTTTTTTGCCGAACGTCCGGAATTACAAGCGGAATTTCAAAAACATCAGCAAGTACACCCAGAAGAATGAGTGTACTTGTTTTTTTGTCTCATTCTTCTTAAAAGACGAACGATTTTTAATTAAATGTCATTATAGTACGGTTAATGGGGAGGCGGATATGCTATACTGACCGTGAAATCATCGAAGGGGGTGACGGATGGATCTCCATCCGGTTATGGAAATCGTGATTAAAGAGAAGTTAGTATCGGAATCAGAACTTGCGTCAAAAGTAAAAGATCTTGCTGCTGCAATTGAACGTGACGCGGCAGGTCGACAAATTGTTTTAGTCGTCGTATTAAAAGGTTCAATGGTCTTTGCTGCCGATTTGATGCGCGAAATCAAAGGTAGTGTCCAAATCGATACAGTCGCCTGTTCTTCTTATGGCGCCAAAACGGTTTCGTCCGGACGCGTCCAGTTGAAAAAGGACTTGGATCTTGATGTCGAAGGGAAATACGTCGTCGTCGTCGAGGATATCATCGATACCGGGCATACCTTAAGTTTCTTGTGTGAACACATGAAGCTGCATAAACCGGGTGTCTTGAAAATTTGTACGTTACTCGACAAGCCGGCACGACGGGAAGTACCGCTCGATGCCGATTATGTCGGATTTGAGATTCCCGATTATTTTGTAGTCGGTTATGGTATTGATTGTGCCGAGGAATACCGGAACCTGCCGTACGTCGGTTGGGTCGAGACGGATTAAAAAAAACAGTAGCTGTGTAGCCTTATCGGCACACAGCTACTGTTGATTTTGTTTAAAAAGCACGTTTTTTCTTTTTACCCTTTTTTCCTTCAATGACAGTCAAGTGTGGTGCTTTTGACCGGTCACGAAGGGGACGCACTTTATTAGATGTGGCCGTTTTCGTCGTTTTGACCGGTTTCTTCTTAAAATCTGTCCGGCGGGGAGAGGGGTTGTTCTTGGCATGCATTTTTTTAGACTGCGCAACAGATTTTCGATATTGAGAGTTCGTTCCGCTGCTGACGCTATTTCGTGTTAAAAATTTAAACAGCAAGAAGATGATTCCAGCTGTAATCGCAAAAAACAGTAATTGTGAAAACAGACTACCGGGATCATTAGCAAGCTTATATCCAAAGCCGACGAACGCAAACAGTAACACGACAAGTGCGAATGTAGAGCCAATCCGTTGTCTAATCATATTATCACCCCTGTTATCAATTAACCAAGTGCATTCTCATGTAGGTTATGTTCCTGTTTTTCAAGTGCTTCAAACGCGTAAATCGCAACCTCGATTTGAGAATCATCCGGTTCTTTCGTCGTCAAGTACTGTAACCACAGGCCGGGTAAGGCGATGACGCGTAACCCTCTAATGTTTTGCGCTTTATTTGTTAATTGTAAAACTTCAAACGAAAGACCGATGACGACAGGCAACAAGGCAATCCGACAAACAAGACGTAACCATAATGGATCGGTCGGTACGATTAAATACACGAAAAATCCGACGATGACAGTGAAAATCAAGAAACTCGAACCACACCGGTAATGCAAACGGCTGCTTGTCCGGACATTTTCGACCGTCAATGTCTGGCCGCTCTCGACACAGTTGATGACTTTATGTTCCGCACCATGATATTGAAACAGTCGTTTGACGAGCGGGGTCAAGGAAATCAGATAGAGGTAACTGAACAGCAAGGTCAACTTGATCAAGGCTTCCAGTACGTTTTGAATCAAATGTCCTGATAACGCCGGGAAGTAGCTGAAAAGTGAGGCTAGAAACGCAGGTAATAACGTAAACATCAATTTTCCGAAAAAGAACGACAAAACACCGAGTACAGCGACGCCGAGCCATTTCGTCAACTGGCCTTGGGAAGCGTCTTCCGGCTCTTCTTCACCCGGATTGACACCGTAACGGTCACTGGCGAAGTTCATATGGCTTGCTCCGTTTGCTGAAGACTCGACTAAAGCGAACAATCCGCGGATCAAAGGGATTTTTTTACCGACGGCAATCCGTGGTCGACTTGGTTTTTTTTGTTCGAATGTTTCAATCGTATCGTCATTTCGGCGAATGGCTGAGACGGCATGTGTAGCATTTTGGAACATGACACCCTCGACGATGGCTTGTCCACCAACGGGCGCTTGAGCAGTTTTCATAGAGAAACGCATCCCATCTTCAAATAAAATATCGTGTACCGTCATTTTACTCGATTTATAGAAAAAACACTATGTTCAGCTGTCGATGCTAGTCGAAAATTTAGGAGACGGAAAACGACTTATGATACAATGACAGGGACAATCTGGAGGTGATGAAATGCGGATATTCGTCTTGAATGGACCGAACTTGAATTTGCTTGGGACACGGGAACCGGATACATATGGGACGCAAACTTTATCGGATTTGGAAGATCTGATAAAACACCGTTTTAAGGATATTGATTTTCAGTTCGCCCAATCGAACCACGAGGGGGAATTGGTCGATTATTTACATGGAGCGCGCGGATATGACGGAATCGTTTTGAATGCGGCAGCTTACACGCATACGAGTATTGCGTTGCGGGATGCGATTGCGGCAATCGGCGTACCGACGATTGAAGTTCATTTATCAAACGTTCATGCGCGCGAAGCATTTCGGCATCAGTCGATGCTTGCACCGGTTTGCCGAGGTGTCATCAGCGGTTTAGGGATGACGGGGTATCTGCTCGCAGTAGAAGCGTTGATCCAACCGTCTACATAATAAAAGGGGGAAACAGACATGAAACATCGTATCGAAGCACTCCAAACGGCTCTTAAAGAACGTGATTTACCAGGTCTTCTCGTCACGAAGGCGGAAAATATCCGGTATATTTCCGGATTTACCGGCTCGAGCGGTGCGTGTCTCGTGACGTCAGAACAAGCTTACTTCGTGACGGATTTCCGTTACACGGAACAAGCGGCTGATCAAGTAAAAGGAATGGAAATCGTTCAGATTGAACGGTCGATTCCGGAAACGATGGGTGAATTGATGGCGGGAGCCCGCGTGCGTGCAGTCGGTGTCGAAAAAGATGCGATGACACTTGGCTCATTCGAAGCATTCGATCAGGCATCAGCTGTGGAATTGGTTCCGACGACTGGAATCGTTGAAAACCTACGCTTGATTAAGGATTCATCAGAGATTAAGATGATTAAGGAAGCGGTGGATTTAGCAGATGCGACGTTCCACCACATCTTGACGTATATTCAAGCTGGTCGAACAGAACTTGAAGTCTCGAACGAACTTGAATTCTTTATGCGTAAACAAGGTGCGACGTCTTCGTCGTTCGATACGATTGTTGCGTCTGGTTATCGTTCTGCGTTACCGCATGGTGTTGCCAGTTCGAAAGTCATTCAGTCAGGTGAACTCGTGACGCTTGATTTTGGTGCGCTTCTGAACGGATACGTCTCGGACATCACGCGTACTGTTGCCATCGGACCAATCAGTCCGGAGTTACAGAAGATTTACGATACCGTCCTTCAAGCGCAACTCGCAGGCGTTGACGGATTACGTCCGGGAATCACTGGAATTGAAGCAGACGCTTTGACACGTGACATCATCAAGGATGCAGGATATGGGGAATATTTTGGTCATTCGACGGGTCATGGAATTGGGTTAGAAGTACATGAAGGACCAGGATTATCGTTCCGTTCTGAAACGAAACTGCAACCTGGTATGATTGTTACGGTTGAACCGGGAATTTACGTACCACAAGTCGGAGGATGTCGGATTGAAGATGACGTCTTGATCACCGAATCAGGGCGTAAAATTCTTTCGTCTTCACCAAAAGAACTTATTACACTGTAAAAATGGCAAGATCAACATTTAGGAGGAACTTTTCATGGTATCAGTAAACGATTTAAAAACAGGACTTACAATTAAAACATCAGACGGAATGATTTGGCAGGTCCTTGAATTCCAACACGTTAAACCGGGTAAAGGTGCAGCATTCGTCCGGACGAAAATGCGTAACATCCGTAACGGAAACATTCAAGAGATGACGTTCCGTGGTGGTGAACGTGTCGAGCGTGCCCACATCGAACGGAACAAAATGCAATACTTGTATCCGATGGGTGAAACGTATGTCTTCATGGATACAGAATCATATGAGCAATTGGAACTCACAACGGCTCAAGTCGAAGCGGCACTCCCGTTCCTTCTTGAAAACATGGAAGTTCAGATTGCGATCTACAACGGCGAAGTCCTCGGAATCGAACTTCCGAATACAATCGTCATGACGATCGTTGAGGCAGAGCCTGGTGTCAAAGGCGATACAGCATCAAACGTCAAGAAAAATGCGACGGTCGAGACGGGACATATCATCCATGTACCACTCTTCATCGAAGCAGGAGAAAAAGTAACAGTTGATACACGTACTGGTGATTTCACAGGGCGTTACAACGGATAATCCAGCTTTCGAAGCGCCTATTCATCCTCGTCTTGGATGGACAGGCGTTTTTTCCTCTTGTCTTGACTTGCGTCCTTTGGTATGACCAGTTAATATTAGTATTTGAGTAGGCATTAGCACCTGGTATAATATTAAAGTATAATAATAAAGGTGAATGTTGAGATAGGGGATGAAGAAAAATGAAAATCGATCAGTTGAAGCAAGTACTCGAAATGTTGGACCAATCGAGTGTCAATGAACTTTCTCTTGAAACCGATACGTATAAGTTAAAATTAAAAAAACAAAATGATAACATCGTTGTTTCCCATCAAGCACCGGCACCGGCCGCAACACCGGCAGCGCAAGCTCCAGTAGCCGTCACGGAATCAGCAACGGAAGAATCAAATGTTGAAGCAGATACGGTAACGATCAATGCGTTGATGGTCGGAACGTTTTATTCGCGTCCGAATCCGGACAAACCGTCTTTCGTCAAAGTCGGCGATCAAATCGAAGTCGGTCAAGTCGTCTGCGTCTTAGAAGCCATGAAACTATTTAATAATCTGAACTCGGAAGTAGCCGGAACAGTCGTCGAAATTCTCGTCGCAGATGGAGACCTTGTTGAATTCGGACAACCTCTCTTCCGGATTCGTCCTTGAGCGGGGTGATGGCAATGGAAAAACTTTTAATAGCGAACCGGGGCGAGATTGCGGTCCGAATCATTCGTGCGGCAAAAGAACTCGGCATTCAGACGGTTGCCGTTTATTCGACAGCGGACCGGGATGCCCTGCACGTCCGTTTAGCAGATGAAGCATATTGTATTGGAGATGTCAGTTCGACGGCTTCTTACTTGAATGTCACGAATATCCTGGCTGTTGCGACCAATCGGAACGTCACGATGATTCATCCGGGATACGGGTTCCTCGCGGAGAACGTTGATTTTGCCGAGATGTGTGAAGCCTGTGGCATCAAGTTCGTCGGACCGACATCCGCTGCCATCCGTCAGATGGGGATCAAGGATGTCGCGAAACAAACGATGATTGCCTGCGGTGTACCTGTCGTACCGGGTTCTGACGGGACGGTCACGGATGACGAGGCGTTACAACTAGCGGATGAAATCGGCTATCCTGTTATCATCAAGGCAACTGCCGGCGGAGGTGGACGAGGCATTCGTGTCGCCCGTTCACAGGAAGAACTTGTGACCGGTCTGGATGAAACGCGCCGTGAAGCGAAACAAGCATTCGGCAACAGCGAAGTGTATCTCGAACGTTTTATCGAAGAGTTTCGTCATGTCGAAGTCCAGGTACTCGCCGATCGTCACGGAAACGTGATTCATCTCGGGGAACGGGATTGTACCGTTCAACGACGGATGCAAAAACTGATTGAGGAAGCCCCGTCGCCGGCCGTTAGTCCTGAAACACGTTTGAAGATGGGGGAAGCGGCAGTCAAGGCAGCGAAAGCGATTGACTATACGGGAGCCGGGACGATCGAGTTCATCTTTGTTGAAGAGACGGAAGAATTCTTCTTCATGGAAATGAATACGCGAATCCAGGTCGAACATCCGGTGACGGAAATGATCACGGGATTTGATCTTGTGCAGGCGCAGCTCCAGGTGGCGCTCGATCATCCACTGGCTGTTCAGCAACAGGATATTGAATTCCGGGGGCATTCGATTGAATGCCGGATTAATGCGGAAGACCCGGATCACGATTTCCGTCCCCACGCTGGACGGGTCACACAATACGTCGCACCGGGCGGAATGGGCGTCCGGATCGATAGTGCAGTCTATCCGGGGTATATGATTCCTCCGTACTATGATTCAATGGTCGCCAAACTGATTGTTCATGCCGAAACACGTGAAGAAGCATGTGCGAAAATGGAACGGGCTTTATCTGAATTTTGGATCGAGGGTGTCAAAACGACGATTCCGTTCCATCAAAAAGTCTTGGCACATCCGGTATTCCGTCGTGGAACATTTACGACGAAATTTACAGAACGTGAACTAAAAGCAGAAATCGTGAAGTAATCGTGGGCGGGAGTCGATTGTATTTAACTCCCGTCTTTTTGCCGTTCTCTATGTTTTTTGAAAAAAGAATGTGCTAAACTAATTGATTGAGAACGATAAAAAAAGGAGCACGTAAAATCATGATGAAAAGACATATGGCGCGCGAACTGGCAGTACAGTCTTTGTTCCAAATGGAACTCTCGGATCTGTCTGCACAAGAAGCCATTGAATTCGCAGTAGAAGGTAAAGAATATGATACGTTTGTTACACGATTGGTCGAGGGTGTCGAAGCCAATAAACCGGAAATTGATCAAAAGTTGCGTGCCGCGCTCGTGAACTGGTCATTTGAACGTCTCGGAAACATTGAACGGACGATTCTTCGTCTTGCGGTGTATGAACTGTTGTTTGAAACTAAAATTCCAGTCCGGGTAACGATCAACGAAGCGATTGAATTGACAAAAGCTTTTGCCGACGAAGAAGCAACAAAAATCGTCAACGGTGTGTTAGGAAAAGTAGCACAAGAAGTGGAACAAAACGGTTTGAAAGAAAATCCGCAAAGCAACTAACTTAAACAGAGAAGTTTGATCAGGCAAAGAGTGAAGTGAATATTTTTTGGGGAGTGGACAAAATCATGGCAGTCGTAATCGATGGGAAACAAGTCGCACAATCGTATCGTTTGAAACTGAAAGAAGAAGTCGCACGTCTGAAAGAACAACGTATTCAACCGAAGCTGACCGTCATCTTAATTGGGGAAGATCCAGCCAGCCAATCGTATGTCCGTGGTAAAGAAAAAGCGGCACAAGAGATTGGTATGGAGTCTGATTTAATTCGACTACCGGAAGAGACGGGGGAATCGGAATTACTTCACTTGATTGAACGTTTGAATGCCGATGCAAGCGTACACGGTATTCTCGTTCAATTACCTTTGCCAAAACATATTGATGAAAGTAAGGTCATCTTCGCCATCGCCCCGGAAAAAGATGTCGACGGATTCCATCCGGTCTCAGTCGGAAAAATGATGATCGGAGAACCAACCTTCTTACCGTGTACACCAAACGGCATTCTTCACCTCATCAAGGAAATGAATGTACCGATTGCCGGTCGTCATGTCGTTGTCGTCGGCCGAAGTCAAATCGTCGGAAAGCCTGTCGGTATGCTGTTCTTGAATGAATCAGCGACAGTGACCTATTGTCACTCGAAAACTGCAGATCTCGGTGCGATGACCCGTCAGGCGGACATTTTGATCGTCGCTGTCGGTGTACCGAAACTGATTACAGCCGATATGGTCAAGCCGGATGCCGTTGTCATCGATGTCGGTGTCAACCGGGTAGACGGGAAGTTGGTCGGAGATGTCGAATTTGAAGCTGTGAAAGATGTCGCTTCGATGATTACACCTGTTCCTGGTGGGGTCGGACCGATGACGATTACAATGTTGCTTCATAACACGATTGAGGCGGCGAAATGACGAATCCTCTTCAGGTTTCCGAACTCGTCCATTACGTGAAGCGGGAACTCGAGAATGACTCGTTGCTCCAACAAGTTCAGGTGGTGGGAGAAGTGTCGAACTTTAAACGACACTCTTCCGGTCACCTTTATTTTACGTTGAAAGACGAACAGTCGCGGATGAAAGCCGTTATGTTTGCCCGCGATGCCGGTCGTGTCAAAACGGACATCCGGGACGGTGCCCGTGTTATCATAACGGCACGGATTTCGGTATATGTCGCGTCGGGCGAGATGCAGCTCTACGTCGAACGGATGATGGAGGACGGTGTAGGTGTCCTTTACGAAGCCTATATCCGATTGAAAGAGGATGTCGAAGCCCGAGGGTGGTTTGAAGCGGAACAGAAACTGCCGTTGCCGGCATTCCCGCAAAGAATCGGAATCGTAACATCTCCGAAGGGTGCAGCCTTGCATGATATTGCGACGACGTTACGGCGGCGTTATCCGCAAGCTGCCATCGTCTTTGCACCTGTTTTGGTCCAAGGAAAAGACGCAGCACCCCAAATCGTCCGTGCCATTGAAGCGATGAACGAACATCAGGCATGTGATGTGATGATCATCGGTCGGGGGGGCGGATCAATCGAGGAGCTGTGGGCGTTCAACGAAATGTCGGTTGTGACGGCGATTCATCAATCACGAATTCCGATTGTGTCAGCGGTCGGTCACGAAACAGATTTTACGATTTCTGATTTTGTGGCGGATGTCCGCGCGGCGACGCCGACAGCCGCGGCAGAACTTGTGACGCCTGAAGCAGTAGAACTCGAGAAGCGTCTCAATGAGCTGAATCGAAGGTTGACACGACACTACGCTCAGTACATCAACGAACGTAAAGAGCGAGTCAACAGACTGGCAACCAGTTACGGATTGAAATCTCCCCGGGTCTTGTTAGGTTTAAAACAGGAAAGATTGGACCGGGCAGAGATGGGACTTCACCGAATCGGGAAGCAAGTACTTCAGACGAAACAACAAGCGTTGACCGATCAGGTGAATCGATTTGCCCGGATTGCGATGCAGGAACGTCTTGCGGAGCAAGGGAGCCAATTGATTCGGACGCGAAAGCAGCTGGAACGGATTCACACCATCATGCGTTCGAAGCAGGATCGGCTATATCAAATGATTGCCCGACTCGACTCGGTCAGTCCGACGCAAGTCATGCTTCGTGGATATACATACGTCGAGCAGGATGGACGACTTGTCCGCTCCGTAACAGAATTGTCAGATCAGACCTTCCGGGTTCAGTTTCATGACGGGAGTATCCTAGCGAAACGAGAGGATGAAGAAGATGGAAACAGAACAATCCTTTGAAGCGGCTTTAGAGCGATTGGAAGAGATCGTCGAATTACTGGAAGCGGGTGAAGCACCGCTTGAGCAGGCGATGAATTTGTACGAGGAAGGCGTCAAATTGACGGCACTCTGTCAAGGGAAACTGTCGACGGCAGAACAACGGTTGGATCAAATCTTGGAGCAAGATGGCACGTTACGTGAAAAAGGGGGATCACAATGATTGTCTTAACAGAGTGGAAAACGCAAGTGGAACAAGCGCTGGAAACATTCATGAATCGTCTCGAAGCACCGGATCGTCTGCGGGAAGCAATGCGTTATTCGCTTGATGCAGGTGGCAAGCGTGTCCGACCGGCGCTGATTTATGCTGTCCTCGATTCGTATGGGATCGACCGCAAGATGGGTGACGCAGCAGCGGCAGCGCTTGAGATGATTCATACATATTCGTTGATCCATGATGACTTACCGGCGATGGACGATGATGATATGCGACGCGGACGTCCGACAAATCATATTCAATTTGACGAAGCGACGGCGATTCTCGCTGGTGATGCGTTACTGACGAATGCCTTTACCTGTTTACTCGAGACGACGGCCACGGCAGAAGTCAAAGTGAAATTGCTCGAGCGACTTGCAATGGCGGCAGGTGCAGCCGGAATGGTCGGCGGTCAATTAGACGATATGCTGGGGGAGCGCGGCGGAATCAATGACGCGGAAGAACTCGAGTCGATTCACCGTCGAAAAACAGGAGCATTGTTGATTTTTGCAGTCGAAGCAGGTGGTATTTTAGCCGGCGTTACAGAAGCGGATCTCAAACATTTGAAGCGATACGGCCGTCATCTCGGGATCGCGTTTCAGATTCAAGACGACATTTTGGACGTAACCGGAGACGCTGACAAAATTGGAAAACCGGTTGGCAGTGATGAAGGAAATGACAAAGCAACGTATCCGAAACTACTAGGTCTTGACGGAGCGGAACGGGCACTTGCAGCCCAGGTGACGGCAGCAAATGAAGCAATCGAAGCACTTTCCGTCGAAGCGGCACCGCTTAAAGATTTGCTTGACTTCGTCGTCAAGCGTGACCATTAAGAGAGGCGGCGTAGTATGCCGTCTTTTTTTATGCGCCGGGAATGTGGCGTTCGCAAGATTGTTCTAGTACAATGTAGGGTACAAACCATATAAGAATGCAAGGGAAAGAGGCGGTAAGGTATGAAGTTGACAGAGATACAGGATCCGTCATTTTTAAAGCGTATGTCAGTCTCGGAATTAGAACTGTTCGCAGGCGACATCCGACGCTTTTTGATTGAAGAACTAGCAACAACAGGTGGACATCTAGCACCGAATTTAGGTGTCGTTGAACTGACGTTAGCGCTTCACCGTGAATTTGACAGTCCAAACGATAAATTCGTCTGGGATGTCGGACACCAAGCGTACGTGCATAAAATTCTGACAGGACGGGCAGGTCAGTTTGATACGTTACGTCAACACAAAGGGTTGTGCGGGTTCCCGAAACGCAATGAGAGTATCCATGATGTCTGGGAAACCGGACACAGCTCGACTTCACTTTCGGCAGCGATGGGGATTGCTGTGTCGAATGAGTTAAAAGGAAACGATGACCGGGCAATTGCTATCATCGGAGATGGTGCGTTGACAGGCGGAATGGCACTTGAAGCCTTAAACCATATCGGAGCGGAACAACAAAACGTCATCGTCATCTTAAACGACAACGAGATGTCCATTGCACCGAATGTCGGAGCAATGCACCAAATGTTAGGAAGAATCCGTTCTTCCCGCAAAGTCCGTTATGCGCAAGATGAACTGGAAACGTTGATTAAAAAAATTCCTTTGATCGGCGGGAAGCTAGAAAAAGGCGGAGAGAAAATCAAGGAAGCTGTCAAAGGGGCACTTGTTCCCGGCATGTTCTTTGAAGAACTCGGTTTCAATTATTACGGACCGGTCGATGGTCATGATCTGAACGATTTAATTGAACAGCTGAACTACGTGAAGAAAGAAGAAGGACCTGTCCTGCTTCATGTCATCACGAAAAAAGGAAAAGGATACCGTCCTGCTGAATACGACGGCATCGGCACATGGCACGGCCTTGGACCGTACAAGATTGAGTCGGGTGAAGTCATTAAAGGGAAATCAAAAGCACCAAGCTATTCGTTTACAGTAGCAGATACATTGACGAAGATGGCCCGTGAGGACGACAAATTGACACTGATCACACCGGCCATGAGCGTCGGATCAAAACTCGATTGTTTTGAGAAAGAATTCCCGGAGCGGATGTTTGATGTCGGTATCGCGGAACAACATGCCGTCACGTTCGCTGCCGGTCAGGCAACACAAGGAATGAAACCGGTCGTCTCGATTTACTCGACATTCTTCCAGCGCGCATACGACCAGCTCGTTCATGACGTTGCACGTCAGAACCTCGATGTTACGTTTACGATTGACCGTTCTGGTCTCGTAGGTGCTGATGGCGAGACACACCAAGGTGTCTTTGATATCGCCTTTATGCGCCACGTGCCGAATATTCGGATTGTCATGGCGAAGGATGAGAATGAACTGCAACACCTTCTTTATTCGGCTGTTAAACACGAAGGACCGATTGCTGTCCGTTTCCCGCGTGGAGAAGGAATCGGTGTGCCGATGGATGAGACACTTCATGAGATTTCGCTTGATACATGGGACGTGGAGCGTGAAGGAACGGATGTCGCCATCATGGCGTTTGGTCCACAAGTGCAAGACGCCCTGAAAATCGCGGAACTTCTTGAAGGAGAGTTATCGGTACGGGTCATCAATGCCCGGACGATTAAACCACTGGACGAAAAAATGTTGACGGCTTTATATGCAGAAGGCATTCCACTCGTGACGCTTGAAGAAGCGGTGCTTAAAGGCGGATTCGGTTCAGCTGTTCTCGAACATGCCAATGAACAGGAAGCTTTCCCGCGCGTCAAACGATTTGGTATTCCGGACTGGTATATCGAACACGGCGGCGTCAACGAATTGTTAGAAGAAATCGGATTATTGCCTGGACAAATTGCGGAAGAAGTTCGTTCGTTTGTCAATCAAGGAAAGAAACAGAGTGTGTAACGATTCATGGAAACTGTAAAAAAAATCCGCCTCGACGTCTTACTCGTCGAGCGCGGTTTATGTGAAACACGTGAAAAAGCAAAACGGACCATCATGGCAGGTCTTGTATTCAGTGGAACGGAACGACTCGAAAAAGCCGGTGAAAAAGTGAAATCAGACATCGATTTGACGGTTAAAGGTCAAGTCATGCCATATGTCGGTCGTGGCGGATATAAGATGGAGAAAGCACTTGCTGTATTCGATATCGATGTATCCGGACGGATTGGGCTTGATATCGGCTCTTCAACAGGCGGTTTCACGGATTGTGCCTTACAAAACGGAGCTGCACATATGTATGCGCTGGATGTCGGGTCAAATCAACTGGATTGGAAGTTACGGTCGGACGATCGTGTGACGGCGATGGAGAAAACAAATTTCCGTCATGCGACGCCAGACATGTTTTCGATTCAGCCAAGCTTTGCGACGATTGATGTCTCCTTCATTTCGCTCCGATTAATTCTTCCGCCCTTAAAAGCCATTCTAGCTCAGGGTGGGGATGTCATCGCGCTCGTCAAACCGCAGTTTGAAGCAGGACGGGATGATGTCGGTAAAAAAGGAATCGTTCGGGATGAACGGATTCATGAACGGGTACTCAAAGAGATGGTGGATTTCTTCGTTCGCGAAGGATTTTATGTCAAACAATTAGATTTCTCACCGATTACCGGTGGTGAAGGCAACATTGAGTTTCTCTTGCACGCCGAGCTCAAAACACCGGGAATGGAAGAGTCGGTTGACCCACTTGAAACCGTCCGCCTGGCACATGCCGCGCTATAAGTCCAATCGATTTTTGAACAGACTCCGTCAAAGATGATGGAGTCTGTTTTTGATTTGTCAGGAATGAATAGGGCAAGCATGGACTTTTATCGAATTATTGGATTACAATAGTATCAGTGAAGAAAAACTGTGAGGTGCAAGGATGACAAAGGGGCAACGGTTAATCAAGATTCGGGAAATCATTACGCAGTCAGAAATCGAAACACAAGATGAGTTGGTCGAGGAACTTCGAAATGCAGGGTATAAAGTAACGCAGGCTACCGTCTCTCGGGACATTAAAGAACTCCATCTCGTAAAAGTACCGTTAAATGATGGACGATATAAATACAGTTTACCTGCCGATCAGCGGTTCAATCCACTTGGAAAGTTACGCCGGTTACTCGGAGATAGCTTCATCTCGATTGATTCTGCTCAAAATTTGATTGTCATGCATGTCTTACCGGGGAATGCCAACGCATTAGGTGTCCTCTTTGATCATTTAAACTGGCCGGAGTTGCTCGGTACGGTCTGTGGAGACGATACGATACTGATGATTACGCGAAACGAAGAAGCAGCAACGGAAGTGACTGAACGTATTTTAGGAATGTTGTAAGGAGTTGACAAGATGTTAGCTGAACTATCGATAAAACAATTTGCAATCATTGACCAGCTACAGATTGATTTTAAAAAAGGTATGACGGTCTTGACCGGAGAGACAGGAGCCGGCAAATCGATCGTGCTGGATGCGATTGGATTACTGATCGGTGGTCGCGGGTCTGCTGAATTTGTTCGGTACGGTGAGGACAAGGCTGAATTAGAGGGTCTTTTCATGATTGAAGACGGTCATATGGCGTATTCGTTAGCCGAAGAGTACGGGATTGACATGGAAGACGGCATGATTATTTTACGACGTGATTTGTTTGCTTCCGGAAAAAGTGTCTGTCGCGTCAATCATAAATTAGTCACGTTGACGATTTTGCGGGAATTCGGACGGGCGCTTGTCGATCTGCATGGTCAGCACGAACATCAACATTTGATGGAAAGTACGTATCATCAAACGATTTTGGATGATTTCGGACATGCGACGATTGCTCCGATTCTCGAACGGTATCAAGAACGTTTTCAGCAGTATGAAGAAAAACGTGATGCCTTACAAGCGTTGGCGCAAAGCGAGCAGGAATTAGCGCAACGCATCGATTTGCTGTCCTTTCAAACGGAAGAAATCGATAGTGCGAAACTCCGAAAAGGAGAAGAAGAAGAGTTGTTGAGCGAACGAAACCGGTTAGCGAACTTCGAAAAGCTTCATGCTTCTCTCAGTGCGGCTTACGATGCGTTGCATGATGAACGACGCGGTATCGATTCCGTAGGAGACGCGATGCGTGAATTGCAGCAGGCTTCAAGTATCGATGACGAGTTTTCAGGTCAAAGTGATACCCTGGCGAATGCATTTTATGCGATGGAGGAAGTCGGGTATGCGGTCCGTGATCAACTGGAGACATTAGAGTTTGATTCGAATCGGCTTGATGAAATCGAACTCCGTCTATCCGTATTCCAACAGTTGAAACGGAAATACGGGGCGACGATTGAAGAAGTCATCGCCTACGGGAAAAAAATCGGTGTGGAACTGGATGCGATGACAAACCGGGATGAGCGGATTGAGAAACTGAAAACAGAAGTGGAACAGTTGGAAACGGAACTGTTCGAGATCGGTGGCGAGTTGTCCCAAGTCCGGAGAAAAGAAGCTCATCTTTTAGGTGAGGCGATTCATCTCGAGCTGCGTCAGTTGTATATGGAAAAAGCCCGGTTTGAAATTCGTTTCCTACAGGACGGAAAGGTACCGACTTTACGTAGAAACGGAATCGATTTCGTTGAGTTCTATATCATGACGAATGCTGGAGAACCGTTTAAATCACTTGGAAAAGTTGCTTCAGGCGGCGAATTGTCACGTATCATGCTTGGTCTGAAATCAATTTTCTCGCGTTCAGTCGGTGTAGCATCCATCATTTTTGATGAGGTGGATACAGGCGTATCAGGACGTGTCGCCCAAGCGATGGCGGAAAAGATTTATCGTCTGTCGATCGACAGTCAAGTGTTGTGTATCACTCACTTGCCTCAAGTCGCTTCCATTGCGGATCAACATCTGTATATCCGGAAAATCGAAGAGACGGACCGGACGACGACACAGGTCAACGTTCTGACGGATTCGGAGCGCGGAAATGAACTGGGACGGATGATTTCCGGTACACATATGACGGATTTGACGTTGCGTCATGCGGAAGAACTGATGGAACAGGCAATGCATATGAAGGAATCGCTTAAAAATGGGGTGTAACAATTGATTAGAGTGGGGATTGCAGATGATAACCGTGAGATGGTCGAATTGATTCGGCAACATCTATCTGCCCAAGAAGACATGGAAGTGGTATGTGTCGCCTATAATGGCGAGAGTTGCCTCGAGAAATTGGAACATGTCGAGACGGACGTCCTGTTATTAGATATCATCATGCCTCATCTCGACGGGTTAGGTGTCTTGGAAGCATTGATGAATCAAAAGAACAGTCCGGCTGTCATCATGTTAAGTGCGTTCGGAAAAGATGAAGTATCGCAACAAGCGGTTTCACTGGGCGCTGCCTACTTTTTATTAAAACCGTTTAGTCTGGATCAACTCGTCAATAAAATCCGCCTGGTCGTTCACGGTGTTCAGACGAACCAAGCAGAACCGGTTGAAACGAAAGTCGGAACCACGCTACGGGAAATTGGGATCGCTCCGCATATCAAAGGGTTCACGTACTTAAAAGATGCCGTCTTGATGGTACTCGAACGAGAAGATTTATTGGGGTTGATCACAAAAGAGTTATACCCGATGATTGCTAAAAAACATGAAACAACTTCTTCTCGTGTCGAACGGGCGATGCGTCATGCGATTAAGTCGGCCTGGAAAGAAGGTATGAGTGAACATACCTTATTCAACGGACGGATTGAACAACAGAAAAGTCCAAAAAATTCCGAGTTCATTTCTTATGTGTCAAACCATATGAATGGATCTTGAACAGAGAAAAATCAGGTTTGTGCGGATGAACGTATCCGTATAATCCTGATTTTTTTACTAGATAAATAAAAACTGAATATTCATTAAATAAATGTTGCATAAACTGAAATGTTTGTTATAATAAAGGTACCAAATGATTTGGAAAGACGTCAGATGAACGTCGAGTCGAATTGGTTCCCGGAAAACCGTTCAACACATTTCATCTCAGGTCGCCACCTGTAAACGGCTCAAGAATGATGGACGACATTCTCTTGGTAGAGTTTTTACCAAGGCATTTCATATCTTTTTTGGAAGATTTATTTCAAACAGGTATGAAACTTCACGATTTCGAAGCAAGGAAAAAGTGGAGGGTAACGTAAAATAAACGTCCAAAGCAAGACCAAGCAAGACCAAGCAAGACCAAGCAAGACCAAGCAAGACCAAGCAAGACCAAGCAAGACCAAGCAAGACCAAGCAAGACCAAGCAAGACCAAGCAAGACCAAGCAAGACCAAGCAAGACCCGTAACAAGTACAGTTCGTGAAAAGGAGTGTTGTCTAGCAGTGAATGTTAGCAACCGAATGATCGACTGCGTTAAGCGGATGACATTATGCTTCACCTAGGTCCAAGTAAAGTCAGATGATGGAGTAGCTATATCTTTCTATCGATCGCCCGATAGCCAAATCTGATTTCTTTCAACCTCTTCATTAAGAGGACAACCTATGGTTTTGAAGTACACGAATAGTTCTACTATGAGAGGAGTTCATCCGTAAGTGAAACCAACTTTATATGAATAAAAGGTCCCGCGCTTGAAATGAGTTCAAGAGATGGGGACCTTTTTGTGTGCTTATTTTTTTTGATAACGATCCGATACTTTGCCACGTTTACGATCGCGGTAAAAAACATAACCTGCGACGAAACCGATGCCACCAATAGCTAACGCTAAACCGGTGAACCCTTGTAAAACATATACATAGGCAGAATCCCCTAGATACCGGAAGGGGAACTGAGCTTTTAAGAAAACACTGTCCCGCATCAACTTGATGCCAATGGCACCGATGATGCCCGGGATGAATAAAGATAATAGACCGATGATTCGCATGATTGTGACCCCTTTCCAAGCGTATTGTATCAGAAAATCCAGATGACTGCGAATTCGATTTGCCCTCCTGTTTTAATACAGGTAGGATAAAGATGTAAGCAGTTTCAAAGGGGGAATCAGAATGCATCATCTCTTGATTGTTGGTGCGGGGCGCGGTGGAACAGAAGTATTACATGCTTTTCAACGTTCGCCTTTGTTGACGGTTATCGGGGTCGTCGATTCAGACGAACACGCGACAGGCGTTCAACTCGCAAAACGGGGACAAATCCGGGTAGAAAAAACTTGGGCGGCTTTTCAGGGAACAGCCATTGATTTTATTATTGACGCGACCGGAGAACACGGTGTACTTGAACAATTGATTCATTATTTTCCGGACGCCGCCGTTTTACCGGGAGAATTCGTTCGTGTGTTACTGGAACGGCTGGCAGAAAAGGAGCGGATGCTCGAAGCGATCATTCATTGTACGAGCGAAGCGATTTCAGTCGCTGATCAGGCGGGTGAGACGATGCTGATCAATCCGGCATATACGCGAATGACCGGTTATACAGAGGATGACGTCATCGGTAAACCGGCAAGTGCTGATATCGGGATGCAGGAATCTGTCCATTTACGGGTACTCGAAACGGGGGAAAGTGTCCGCGATGCCCGGATGAAGATTGGTCAAGACAGACGGGATATTATCGTGAATGCAGCTCCTGTCGTCGTTGATGGTCAAGTACGGGGATCCGTTGGTGTCATTCGGGATATCTCGGAAATGAAGGCATTAACGAAAGAACTGAAAGCTGCCAAACAAAAAATCCGGACGCTTGAAGCGAAATACACGTTTGATGACATCATCGCCGAAAGTGAATCGATGCGTTTTGTCGTCGATCAGGCGAAGCTTGCAGCGACGATGCCGGTCAATGTCTTAATCCGGGGAGAATCCGGTACCGGAAAGGAATTGTTTGCACATGCGATTCATGCTGCAAGTGATCGTCGGTATGAACAATTCGTCCGGGTCAATTGTGCAGCGATTGCACCGAGCCTGCTTGAAAGCGAGTTGTTTGGTTATGAAGACGGAGCGTTCTCGGGAGCCCGTCGTGGCGGGAAACGAGGGTATTTCGAAGAAGCGCATGGCGGCTCTCTGTTTTTAGATGAGATTGGTGAACTGCCGCTTGATGTCCAGGCGAAGTTGTTACGGGTGTTGCAAGAAAATGAAGTCGTTCGAGTCGGCGGAGCTAAAGCGGTCCCGGTCGATGTCCGAATCATTGCAGCGACGAATGCCAATCTCGAGCAAAAAATCATCACCGGGGAATTCCGGGAAGATTTATATTACCGCATCAACCGGTTACCGATTCATATTCCGGCTCTCCGTGAACGACCTGACGATCTTGCGCCATTGACGACACATCTGTTGCGTAAATTAAATCAAAGTTACGGACGATCCGTCGAACGGGTTTCCGAAGACGCTTTGGATGCCATTCGAAAACAGACGTGGAAAGGAAACGTCCGTGAACTCGAAAATGTCATCGGACGTGCACTGATTTTTACGGATAAAACGGAGCAGGTCTTACGAAAAGGTCATTTGCAACTGGTAGTTTCGACGCCACCTAAACGATCGGAACGTCCGAAAAAAGAAATCAAACACCTGTCGGATGAGATGTCGCACGTGGAAGAACAATTGATTCGGGAGGCGCTTGATGTTGTAAATGGAAACAAGACTGAAGCGGCTAAACAATTAGGCATCTCTTTACGAGCTCTTTATTACAAAGTGGAGCGGTTTAATATCCGGTGTTGATTTGCAGTTTATTGCATGCAACATATTGCAAATAAATGCAATTCCATGCAAAAATAAAGGAGTGAATGTTGGTATATCGTCGTTTTAAAATTGGCATGAAAATTGCTATTAAATAAAGAGAATGACAGGTAAGGGGGGAAATGGCTTGAGGTTTGAACAGATGGTTCAGCAGGCAGCAGATCTTGAAGATGCAGTCGTTGCGATTGCATCAGCAGATGATGAAGAAGTAATGGATGCCGTGGCGTTGGCAATTGAGAACGATTTAGCCCGTTTTCATTTGTTTGGGGATGCGACACGTATTCAAAAAATGATCCATGATCGGCAGCTGAGTGAGGCGCAATTCGTCATCACGCATACGGCCACGGCACAAGAAGCAGCCGAGCGTGCCGCTTATGCCGTCCGCAAAGGGGATGCGGATGTCTTGATGAAAGGACTCGTTCCGACGGCAACGTTCATGAAAGCCGTCTTAAATAAGGAAACGGGTTTACGGTCAGGAAATGTGTTGTCCCATGTTGCGTTGTTTGAAGTACCGGGACGGGAGACAGCCATCGGATTGACCGATGCTGCGCTTCATATCGCACCGACACTGGAAGATAAAGTCCACATCATTGAAAACGGAGTGACCGCACTTCGGGCAGTCGGATACTCCTTGCCGAAAGTGGCGGTGTTAGCGGCTGTCGAAGTCGTTAATCCGACGATGCCGGCAACGATTGATGCTGCCTTACTGACACAAATGAATCGACGCGGACAAATCAAGGATTGCCTTGTTGACGGTCCACTCGCTCTCGATAATGCTGTCAATTTAGAAGCGGCGAAACAAAAGGGATTGACAGGAGACGTTGCGGGGGCAGCCGATCTACTCGTCGTTCCGCAAATTGAGGTCGGAAACGTGATTTATAAATCACTGATGTATTTTGCGCACGCTTCGGTCGCCGCTATCTTGGTCGGAGCTAAAGCACCGGTCGTCTTGACGAGTCGGGCCGATACGGCGGAAGCGAAACTGTATTCATTGGCCTTTGCTTTACTTAATGCGCAGCCTACCAAAAAAATCAAGCAAACAATCTAAGGGGGAACTAACGATGGTTGAAACAAACGTAGAAGCACGATTCAGTATTTTTGAAACAATGGCAATGGAAGATTACGAACAGGTCGTTTTTTGTCACGATAAAGTCTCAGGGTTAAAAGCCATCATCGCGATTCATGATACGACACTCGGACCGGCACTCGGCGGACTCCGGATGTGGAACTATGCGTCGGATGAGGAAGCCTTGATTGATGCGTTACGATTGGCAAAAGGCATGACATATAAAAATGCCGCAGCCGGTCTTAACCTTGGTGGCGGGAAAGCCGTGATCATCGGTGATGCGAAGACTCAAAAATCAGAAGCGTTGTTCCGTGCATTCGGTCGTTACGTACAGTCGTTAAACGGACGTTACATCACAGCGGAAGACGTCAATACGACAGTAGCCGATATGGATTACATTCATATGGAAACGGACTTCGTAACAGGCGTCAGCCCGGCATTCGGATCAAGTGGTAATCCGTCACCTGTCACGGCGTACGGTGTTTACCGCGGGATGAAAGCTGCAGCCAAAGAAGTGTACGGTACAGATTCACTCGGCGGAAAAACAATCGCGATTCAAGGCGTTGGTAACGTTGCCTTTAACTTATGCCGTCATCTGCACGAAGAAGGCGCAAAATTGATTGTCACGGATATCAATCAAGATGCGTTACGCCGTGCGGAAGAAGCGTTTGGTGCTTTGGTCGTCGGACCGGATGAAATTTATAGTGTCGATGCTGATATCTTTGCACCGTGTGCCCTGGGTGCGACATTAAATGATGAGACGATTCCACAACTAAAAGTCAAGATTATTGCCGGTGCCGCGAACAACCAACTTAAAGAAGACCGTCATGGGGACATGCTTCAGGAACGCGGTATTCTCTATACACCAGACTTCGTCATCAACGCAGGCGGCGTCATCAATGTGGCGGACGAACTCGACGGGTATAACCGGGAACGTGCGATGAAAAAAGTGGAACTGGTCTATGATGCAGTAGCGAAAGTCATCGAGATTGCAAAACGTGATCATCTGCCGACTTACCGGGCAGCGGAAAAAATGGCGGAAGAACGGATTGCGACAATGGGCAGTGCCCGCAGCCAGTTTTTACGTCGCGATAAAAACATTCTGGGATCACGCGGTTAAATCAGAGGAGGATTTCAATGAGCGAACGTATTTTAACCATCAATCCGGGGTCAACCTCAACGAAAATCGGAATCTTTGATGGGACAGAGCAAGTGTTTACAAAAACGTTGCGCCATTCAGCTGAAGCGGTCGGAGGACCGCTTTCAGATCAGCTGAAGATCAGACGACAAGTCGTCCTTGATGTGTTGGCACAAGAACGAATTGAATTGAAAGCGCTTACGGCTATCGTCGGTCGTGGTGGTCTGCTTCGTCCACTCGTCAGCGGGACATACCGGGTCAATCAAGAAATGCGTGATGATTTGTTAAGCGGAACGTTTGGCGTTCATGCTTCGAATCTTGGCGGACTGCTTGCGGATGAGATTGGTCAAATGCTCTCGATTCCCGCCTTCATCGTCGACCCGGTCGTCGTAGATGAACTGGAACCGATTGCCCGCCTTACAGGCTTACCTGAACTCGAACGGAAAAGTATTTTCCATGCCTTGAATCAAAAAGCAGTCGCGAAACGGTATGCGAAAGAGATTGGCACACCATACGAGCAGTTACGGCTGATTGTAGCCCATATGGGTGGCGGAATCACAGTCGGTGCTCATCTGAACGGACGTGTGATTGACGTGAACAATGGACTTGACGGAGAAGGTGCTTTTTCACCGGAACGAAGCGGGTCCCTGCCTGTTGGTCAACTAGTAGAACTATGTTATAGTACCAAGTATAAACTCGAGGAAATGAAGCGTCTGGTCGTTGGGTCAGGCGGACTTGTCGCGCACTTAGGCACGTATGATGCGGTCGAAATCGAACGTCGGATTGACGACGGCGATGAAAAAGCCGCTCTGCTGTATGAGGCGATGGCCTACCGAGTTGCAAAAGAGATCGCGGCCCAAAGTGCTGTTTTATATGGTCAAGTCGATGCTGTCATTTTAACGGGCGGACTCGCATACAGTGACCGGTTAACAAAAGCGATTGAAGAACGGATCGCACACATCGGATCTGTCATCCGGATACCGGGTGAAGATGAGTTACGTGCGCTCGCAGAAGGCGTTTTACGTGTACTGCGTCAAGAGGAACAAGTGAAGGAATATGGAGGCGAACTAACATGGCTAGAGAATTCGACGTCGTTGTCCTAGGTGGTGGACCCGGTGGATATGTCGCAGCGATTCGTGCTGCACAAGCCGGGAAAACGGTAGCAATCGTAGAACAAGGAAAACTCGGGGGAACCTGTCTGCATCGTGGATGTATCCCGTCCAAAGCATTTTTAAAGTCGGCAGCCGTCTATCAGACAGTAAAACACGCCGCTACATACGGCGTCGACGTACCGGAATCGTTTTTACGGTTCGAACAGGTCAAACAACGGAAACAAGAGATCATCGATGGTCTCGAATCCGGCATCCAGCATCTGATGAAAAAAGGAAAAATCGAAGTCTTTCACGGCCGCGGTTCGATTCTTGGACCAAGCATCTTTTCACCGATGCCGGGAACAATCAGCGTCGAGCCGGAAGAGGGCGACGGCGAGTTGATCTTACCGCGTCAATTGATTGTCGCGACAGGCTCGCGTCCACGTCCATTGAACGGTCTGGCCTTTGATTCCGAGTATGTGCTTAGTTCGGATGAGGCGCTCGACATGAACGCCTTACCAAAATCGATCGTCATTATCGGTGGGGGTGTCATCGGGATTGAATGGGCGTCGATGTTGACGGACTTTGACGTAGAGGTCACGGTCGTCGAGTTCAGCGACCGGATTTTACCGACAGAAGATCAAGCTGTCAGCCGGGAAGTAGCCCGTCAGCTCAAAAAACGCGGCGTCAAAATCATGACGAGTGCTGCAGCACAAAGTGACAGTTTCCAGTTAACCGAGTCCGGCGTGACGATTGATGTCGACCGTAACGGCGACAAAACGACGCTTGCGGCAGATAAGTTGTTGGTCGCGATCGGTCGGATGGCGAATGTCGAGGGCATCGGACTTGAAAATACGAACATCGTCGTTGAGAACGGCTTCATCCAGGTGGATGATGAGTTCCGGACGAAGGATAATCACATCTTTGCGATTGGTGATGTCATCGGACGTCTGCAACTCGCTCATGTCGCATCGGCAGAAGGTGCAAAAGCGGTCGAGACGATTGTCAACGGTTCGACGACACCACTGAACTATGCGTTTGTTCCACGTTGTATTTACAGTGTGCCGGAAGCAGCCTCGGTCGGCTTGACGGAAGCTGAGGCTGTCGCAGCGGGACTGGACGTCAAAACGGGGATGTTCTCTTTTAACGGTCTCGGAAAAGCCCGGATTGAAGGGGAAGCGGCAGGATTTATTAAACTCGTTTCCGATGCGAAAACAGATGATTTGGTCGGCGTCCATATCGTTGGACCAAAAGCAACTGAATTAATCAGTGAAGGCGGTCTTGCCCTTGTCCTGAATGCAACGGCATGGGAAGTCGGACAACTCGTCCACCCACACCCTGCACTTTCAGAAGCATTCGGTGAAGCAGCACTCGCAGTTGACGGATTAGCGGTTCACGCCTAAGGAGGAAAAACAGATGGAAAAAATAGAATTCAAAGAACTCGTCGAACTGGGTTTGACGGAGCAAGATGCGATTCAAATGTTCGAAACGATGGTCCGGGCGCGCAAGATTGACGAACGGATGTGGAAATTGAACCGGGCTGGAAAAATCCCGTTCCTCGTTTCCTGTCAAGGGCAGGAAGCGGCCCAAGTCGGCGCCGCTTACGCGCTTGAAAAAGGGACGGACTATATCCTACCGTACTACCGCGATCTCGGCGTCGTGTTGCATTTCGGTCAGACATCACGTGACATCATGTTGTCCGCTTTCGCAAAAGCGGAAGATCCGAACTCCGGCGGACGGCAAATGCCGGGTCATTACGGTTCGCGTGCTTTAAACATCGTCACGGGATCTAGCCCGGTGACGACGCAAGTTCCGCATGCCGTCGGGATTGCCCTCGCTGCAAAGATGCGTCAAGAGCCGCTTGTCGCGTACGTTTCATTCGGCGAAGGTTCATCGAACCAGGGCGACTTCCATGAAGGGGCGAACTTTGCCGGCATTCATAAATTACCGGTCATCCTGTTTTGTGAAAACAATAAATACGCGATTTCAACGCCGCTTTCGAAACAATTATCGGCGAAACACGTCGCCGACCGGGCGATCGGATACGGGATGCCGGGTGTGACGATTGACGGAATTGACCCGCTTGCGGTCTATAAAGCGGTCAAAGAAGCGCGTGAGCGTGGTCTCCGCGGTGATGGTCCGACGTTGATTGAAGTCGAAGTCGAACGGCTTGTTCCCCATTCATCGGATGATGACGATAAATCGTATCGTTCGGCAGAAGAACTGGCTGAACTGAAAACACGTGACGGAGTTAAACTGTTCCGTGAAAAATTAATTCAGATGGGTGTCTTAACGGAAGAAACGGCACAAGACATCGAAGCAAAACTTGAGCAGGAAGTAGACGAAGCGACGGCTTATGCGGAAGCAGCAGCCTATGATACAGCTGAAAACACACTCCGTTACGTGTACGATGAGGGGGAAACGAAATGACGACATTAAGTTTAATCGAAGCAATCAACAGCGCAATTAAAGAAGAGATGGAACGCGACGAATCGGTCTTCGTCCTCGGAGAAGACGTTGGCGTCCGCGGTGGCGTTTTCCGGGCGACACAAGGATTACTTGAACAGTTCGGGGAAGCACGTGTCATCGACGCACCGCTCGCTGAGAGTGCAATCGCCGGTGTCGGAATAGGGGCTGCGATGTACGGGATGCGACCGATTGCTGAAATGCAGTTTGCTGATTTCATCATGCCGGCCGTCAACCAGATCGTCAGTGAAGCGGCGAAAATCCGTTACCGTTCGAACAATGACTGGTCGTGCCCGATCGTCATCCGGGCACCGTTCGGCGGCGGAATTCACGGCGCACTTTACCACTCACAATCCGTCGAAGCGATGTTCAATTCGACACCGGGCTTAAAAATCGTCATTCCGTCGAATCCGTACGATGCTAAAGGGCTGCTGAAGGCAGCAATCCGTTCGAATGATCCGGTGTTGTTCTTTGAACATAAGCGCGGATACCGTCTCCTGAAAGGTGAAGTACCGGAAGAGGATTATATCGTTGAAATCGGCAAAGCTGATGTCAAACGGGAAGGCGAAGATTTGACGGTGATCACGTACGGTCTTTGTGTTCAATTCGCCCTTGACGCAGCGGCACGTCTTGAGAAAGACGGCATCGATGTTCATATTCTTGATTTACGGACCGTTTATCCGATTGACCGGGAAGCGGTCGTCGAGGCAGCCCGGAAAACCGGAAAAGTCTTGCTCGTGACAGAAGATAACAAAGAAGGCAGTGTCATGAGTGAAGTGTCGGCGATTATTGCGGAAGAAGCGTTATTTGATCTCGACGCACCAATCGAACGACTGTGCGGTCCGGATGTCCCGGCGATGCCATACGCGCCGACGATGGAGAAATTCTTTAACGTCTCGAGCGAAAAAATCGAAGATAAAATCCGGACGCTACACGCGTACTAAGGGGGAAACGTCAATGAAAACTGAAACATTAACGATGCCACAACTTGGTGAGAGTGTAACGGAAGGGACGATTTCCCTTTGGCTCGTCAAACCGGGTGATACAGTCAAGAAGTATGATCCGATCGCGGAAGTCATCACCGATAAAGTGACAGCAGAAGTCCCATCGTCCTTCGACGGTGTCATCGATCAACTGTTGGCAGAAGAAGGGGACACGTTGCAAGTTGGGGAAGCGATCATAACCTTGCAGGTCAGCGGCGGATCAACAGAAGTCGCAGCAACGGAAGAAGCCGTTCCAGCAATCGAAGAAACACCGGTCTCAAGTGATCAATCGATGAAGAAACGTTATTCACCGGCCGTTCTTAAATTGTCTGCCGAGCACGGGATTGATTTGGAGCAGGTTTCGGGAACGGGGGCAGGTGGTCGGATTACCCGGAAAGACCTGCTCAAAATCGTCGAAACCGGACAAATCGCGCAACCGGATACGGTCGAAGCGCCGACGATTGAGTCGGTGCCGGCACCAAAACCGGAAGCACAACCGGAACGACATGAACAACCGCAAGCAGTGCGACCGCAAGCGGCTAAACCGATGACGAGCACGACAGAAGCCGGAGACATCGAAATTCCGACGGCCGGTGTCCGCCAAGCAATCGCAACGAACATGGTCCGCTCAAAACAGGAAGCACCGCATGCCTGGTTGATGATTGAAGTTGACGTGACGAACCTGGTCGAAGCCCGGAATCGTCACAAAGAGGCATTCTTTAAACAAGAAGGGGTCAAATTGACATTCCTCCCGTTCTTCATGAAAGCAACCGTTGAAGGATTAAAGAAACATCCAATCATGAACTCGACGTGGGCGGGCGACAAGATCATCCAGAAAAAAGCAATCAACTTGTCCCTCGCGGTCGCGACGCAAGAAGCCTTGTTCGTACCGGTCGTCAAAAATGCGGATGAACTCAGCATTAAAGGACTGGCGCGGGCAATCGATGATTTCGGCAAACGGGCGCAATCCGGACGACTGTCGTCAAGCGAGATGCAGGGCGGAACGTTTACGGTCAACAATACCGGATCATTTGGTTCGATTCAGTCAGCACCGATTCTGAACTTCCCGCAAGCGGCGATTTTGTCGGTCGAATCAATCGTCAAACGTCCGGTTTGGGTGAACGGCATGTTCGCAGCACGCGATATGGTCAACCTCTGTATGTCGATTGACCACCGGGTACTCGACGGACTCGTTGCCGGTCAGTTCCTGCAGACGGTCAAACACGCACTCGAGTCAATCGACCCGAATCAACTGTCTTTATATTGATTAAGACAAATCTATTGACAGAAAACGGTTTCCCACGTAACATGAAGGACAATTAAAGAACATAGACGCAATGACGAAGAAAAGTAACCTATGAAACGATTGAAGAGAGCTGATGGGTGGTGCGAATCAGTATCGGGAAACAGGTGAATGGGCTTCTGAGCATCAGACCGAACTTACAGTAGGCTCTGACGGGTACCTTCCGTTATCAAGGACGACGAATCAGGGTGACCGGTTCGTTCGAGGGGACTAGTACTAGTCAACGAAGGTGGTACCGCGGGTTTTCCCGTCCTTCATGTTTAACATGAATGGATGGGGAAACCCTTTTCGTATTTAAGTGAATAAGTAAATCGATGAATGAGTTAAGTAGTCAGACAAATCGTTGTTCCAGAGAGCGGGAGAGAGGTGGAACTTCCGTACAGCGATGTCTGATGAATGGTCTCATGAGAGCATGACTGAACGGTAAGTAGGTCGTGACGGAAGCCCCCGTTATCTTAGGCTACGATGTCTCGTCAAGACGCATCGGAAGAGTGGGAACGTGTATCGTTCCAATTGTGAGGTGGCACCGCGAGTCTATCGTCCTCCATACGGCATTTGCTGTATGGAGGACTTTTTTTATATCAGGAGGCGAACAGGATGATCGAGACAGAACAATTGATAATCGAGCAAATCGAAATGAACGGCGATGAATTGACGCCAATCTCCATCTTTTTAAATCTGGAAGGAGACCGGAAATGTCTGCTTGAAAGCTCAGCGAGCGGCAGTAACGGTCGTTACTCGATCATCGGCGTCAATCCGGTCGAATTGCTTCGGGCGGAAGGCAATCAAGTGACGCGGCACCATCTTCAGACGGAAGAAACCGTGACGATGACAGGGAATCCGGTCCGGCTGTTGCAACAGTCTGTGACACGGGGGACGACCGATGCCGACTTTCCGTTCTTAAGCGGCGCAATCGGCTATGTCGGCTATGATGCGATTCGGGCGTATGAGAACATCGGAGCGGTACCGGACAGTGACCGCAATTTGCCGGACGCACTGCTTGCGGTCTATGACGAAATCATTTTATACGATCATTTGGAACACCGCGTGCATTTGATTCATACGTCACTCGGCGGGCTGACCGACCGGCAGGAGATGGTACGGAAGCTGCATATCCGTAAAACGCAGCTCGAACAAACCGGTCAACAGACGCGGATCGAACGGCCGCTTGAAAATATCGTCTACCAACCGCAGATTGAGAAAGAAACGTTCATTTCGCTCGTAGAGCAGGCAAAACAGCATATTCGGCAGGGTGATGTCTTCCAACTGGTGCTGTCACAACGGTTAGACGCAACATTCGCCGGCGACCCGTTCCACTTTTACCGGAAGCTGCGCCAGGACAATCCGAGCCCGTATCTCTTTTACATTGATTTAGGAGAAGTCATCGTCCTTGGTGCATCACCGGAAAGTCTGGTCCAGGTCAAAGGTCGTCATGTCACGACAAATCCGATTGCCGGGACACGGCCCCGCGGAAAAACGAAACAGGAAGACACGCAACTGGCGCATGATTTATTGAACGACGAGAAAGAACAGGCTGAACACCGGATGCTCGTTGACTTAGGACGAAATGATCTTGGTCAAGTCTGCCAGGTCGGTACCATCCATGTCTCGCGGGAAATGGAAATCGAACGGTTCAAAAATGTCATGCATCTCGTTTCCGTCGTCGAAGGAAAACTTGCGGAAGGACGTACAGGAGCGGACGCATTGATTTCCTGTCTGCCGGCAGGTACCGTCTCGGGAGCCCCGAAGATTCGGGCGATGCAGTTGATCAATCAATATGAGACAAAAAAACGGGAAGTCTATGCCGGAGCGGTCGGGTATTTTGATGTCAGCGGAAATCTTGATTTTGCGCTCGCCATCCGGACGATGGTCATCCAACACGGAAAAGCGTACGTTCAGGCCGGAGCGGGTATAGTCTATGATTCTGATCCGACCTTGGAGTATGAAGAGACGTTGCATAAAGCGAAGTCGTTACTGGAGGTCTGGAAATGATTGTACTGATTGACAACTATGATTCTTTTACCTATAACCTGTATCAATATGCAGCCGTCTACGATGAGATCCGAGTCATCCGAAATGATGCGATTGAAGTGAGCGCGATTGCCGACTTGAATCCGGCTGGAATCATCTTATCGCCGGGACCGGGTTATCCGAGTGATGCCGGTATTTGCCTCGACGTGATTGAGACATACTCCGGAAAGATCCCGATACTCGGTGTCTGTCTCGGACACCAGGCAATCGGTCAAGCATTTGGCGGCCGTGTCATCGAAGCGGATGAGATCCGGCACGGAAAGACATCAACAATCCGGCAAACCGGACGATTGTTTACCGGTCTTCCGGAACAACTCGACGTCATGCGTTACCATTCCTTGATCGTCGAGCGGACGAGCTTACCGGAAGTACTGGAAGTGACCGCCGTGACCGATGACGGAACAATCATGGCACTCGAACACCACACACATCCGACATACGGGATTCAGTTTCACCCGGAATCGATCGGAACCCCGTTTGGACAACAAATGATTCAACGATTTATCGAACTGACGAAGGAGTGACAGGAATGAAGGACGTATTGACGAAATTGACGAATGCCAATCATCTCCGCTTTGATGAAATGCAACAGGCGGCCCGCGCCTTATTTGCGGCAGATGTCACAGACAGTGAAATTGCAGCTTTTCTTGTTGCACTGAAAGCCAAAGGTGAAACGGCGGAAGAACTGGCCGGTCTTGCTTCCATCATGCGGGAAGTCGCACTCGACATTCCGGTGACGGGAACGGATTTTATCGATAACTGCGGAACAGGCGGCGACGGTTCCCAATCCTTTAACATCAGTACGACAGCGGCATTTGTTTTGGCCGGTGCCGGAGCCAAAGTAGCAAAACACGGAAACCGGAGTGTCTCAAGCAAGACGGGCAGTGCCGATGTACTCGAAGCACTCGGTGTCCCGCTCGATGTGACGGCAGAAGACATTGCGAAGTTGCTTGAAGCAAACGGGATTGCGTTTCTGTTCGCCCAACGGATGCACCCGCGTGTCAAACAGATCATGAAAGTCCGCCGCGATTTACGGATTCCGACAATCTTTAATCTGATTGGACCGCTAACGAATCCGGTACCATTAAAAACACAGTTACTCGGAATTTACCGGGAAGATTTGCTTGAGACGATGGCCTTGACCTTACATCGGCTTGGACGAAAACGTGCCATCGTCTTACACGGAGCGTGTGGGATGGATGAAGCATCACTCGCAGGAACAAATCAATTGGTGCTGCTCGATCAAGGCGAGTTGATCCGGTTCAGTCTTCACCCGGAAGAAGTTGGACTGGCGGTCGCGCCACTCGAAGCCATCCGTGGCGGTACGGCTGCAGAAAATGCGGAAATCCTTTTGCGGGTCCTCCGCGGGGAAGCGGGTCCATACCGGGATACCGTCTTACTCAATGCCGGAATCGCTTTGTTTGCGGAAGGGCGGGTCGAGACGATTCGCGAAGGAATCGAACGGTCGGCGGAAAGCATCGATTCCGGTCGGGCACTGGAAAAATTACATTATTTACAACGGATGAAACAACAGGAGGCAATCGGATGAATATATTAGACCGCATCATCGAGACGAAACGACAGGAAGTCGCCCGTCTGAAAATCGACGGGGTCAGAGCGGCGGAACCCCGGAAGCTCAACCAGTCGATTCATCAATCACTTGGAGGGACGGATTTATCCGTCATCGCCGAAATCAAACGGGCTTCACCGTCAAAGGGTGACATTTCATTGCATGTCGATCCTGTTGAACAGGCGAAACGGTATGCGGCAAGTGGGGCAACGGTCATCTCGGTCTTGACCGATCAAACGTACTTTAAAGGAAGCATGGAAGATTTAGCGGCCGTCACGAAAGCAGTCAACGTTCCGGTGCTGTGTAAGGACTTTATGATCGACCGGATCCAGATTGATCTCGCGAAAGCGCATGGTGCCAGTTTGATTCTGTTGATCGTTGCGGCGCTTGACGACGAAACCTTACACGATCTATACGCCTATGCTTATGCGAGTGGCCTCGAAGTATTGGTCGAAGTGCACGATGCGGCGGAGCTGGAACGGGCGGAACGGTTGCAGGCGAAAATCATCGGCATCAACAACCGGAACCTGAAGAAATTCGAAGTCAGTCTCGACACGTCAATCGAGTTACTCAAAACGAAATCAACGGATGTCCGCTATATCAGTGAGAGCGGTATCAAGACCGTTGCTGAAGCGCAGATGCTTCACGCGGCAGGTGCAGACGGAATTTTAATCGGGGAAACGTTAATGCGGGCGGAAGATCCGGCAACCTTCATTCAAGCCGTCAACGGAGTGAAACATGACACGTATTAAGTTCTGTGGGCTGAAGCGGCAAGAAGACGTCCATTTCGCCATCGAACGGGCCGACTACATCGGATTCGTCTTTGCTCCGAGCAAGCGGCAGGTCACATTGACGGAAGCAGCACGGCTTCGGGCAGAAATTCCGGAGACGGTCCAGGTCGTCGGCGTGTTCGTCTCTCCGACGAAACAGGAAGTCGAGGAAGCGATTGAGCAGGTCGGATTGGATTTGATTCAGCTTCACGGGCAGGTCCCGGATGAGCTGTACCGGGAGAAGCGGGTGCCGGTCATTCAGGCGCTCGCAGCCGGAACACAGATTACGGTTCATCCGGACGCCGATTATGTGTTATTTGATGCACCGGAAGCGGGAAGCGGTCAAACCTTTGATTGGACAACCGATCTACGGGTCGATCAACCGATGTTCGTCGCCGGTGGTCTGCAGGCAGATAACGTCGGACAAGTGATCGAACGGTATCAGCCGTTTGCTGTTGATGTCTCAAGCGGTATTGAAACAAATGGTCAAAAAGATACGAAAAAAATGCAGGCATTTCATGATGCCGTAAAGGAGACTTTTAAATGACACGTTATTCACAACCTGATGCACTGGGACAATACGGAATCTACGGAGGACGTTACATTCCGGAAACATTGATGCAGGCCGTTCTTGAGCTCGAACAAGCCTATGCCGAAGTGAAAGAAGATCCGGCGTTTCATGAACGGATGAATGATTTACTCGAAAATTATGTCGGACGAAAAACACCGCTTTATTACGCGGAACATTTGACGCGGGCGATCGGCGGCGCCAAAATCTACTTGAAACGCGAAGATTTGAACCATACCGGTGCCCATAAAATCAACAATACGATTGGGCAAGCACTACTCGCCGAACGGATGGGAAAACGGAAAATTGTTGCCGAGACCGGTGCCGGACAACACGGTGTCGCGACGGCGACCGTCTGTGCGCTACTTGATCTCGAATGCGTCATCTTTATGGGAGAAGAAGACATCCGGCGCCAGGAATTAAACGTCTTCCGGATGGAGTTGCTCGGCGCGAAAGTCGTTTCGGTAACGCAAGGAAGCCGGACGTTAAAAGATGCTGTCAATGAAGCGTTACGTTACTGGGTCAAACACGTCGACGATACGCATTACTTGATGGGATCGGTCCTCGGCCCCCACCCGTTCCCGGAAATCGTCCGTGATTTCCAAGCGATCATCGGTAAGGAAACACGGGCGCAGATCCTTGAAAAAGAAGGCAAGTTACCGGAAGCCATCGTTGCCTGTGTCGGAGGCGGAAGCAACGCAATTGGCATGTTCCATCCGTTTATCGACGATGAAGAAGTCGCATTGTACGGCATCGAAGCAGCCGGAAACGGACTCGAGACGGAGAAACATGCCGCCACGATGTCTAAAGGTGAGGTCGGTGTCCTGCACGGTTCAATGATGTATCTCTTACAGGATGAGCATGGTCAAGTCACGGAAGCACACTCGATTTCAGCCGGACTGGACTATCCGGGAGTCGGACCGGAACACAGCCTGCTAAAAGACATCGGCCGTGTTCAGTACGAAGCAGTAACGGATCAACAGGCACTCGATGCCTTGCAACTGCTCTGTCAAAAAGAAGGCATCATTCCGGCACTGGAGTCGGCTCATGCCGTCGCACAGGCGACGGAACTCGCAAAAGGGATGCAACCGGAAGAAGTTGTCGTCATCTGTCTTTCAGGACGCGGCGATAAAGATGTCATGACCGTCAGAAATGCCTTGAAGGGGGAAGCATGATGCGATTAGAAGAAGCAATCCGAACAGTTAATGCACGTGGTGAAAAAGCGTTTATCCCGTATGTCATGGGAGGAGACGGAAGCATCGATCGTCTGCCGGATATTTTAGCGTTTCTTGAACGATCCGGTGCGACGGCGATTGAAGTCGGGGTGCCGTTTTCCGATCCGGTTGCCGATGGTCCGGTCATTCAGGAAGCAGGACTACGGGCACTGGCAGAGAAAATCAGTTTGAAGGATGTCCTTGAGGCGATCCGGATTGCGCGTCAGTCAACTAGCGTGCCAATCGTCGTCATGACGTACTTGAATCCAATCTTCCGCTTCGGTATTGATTCCTTTTTATCGACGTGCCGTGAAGTCGGTGTCGACGGGTTGATCATTCCCGATCTGCCACTCGAACAAAGCGATCAGTTTTTTGCCGGACGCAATAAAACAGACATCGCACTCGTTCAACTGGTCTCGCTGACAAGTCCGATTGAACGAATTGAAAAACTTGCGACGCGCAGCGAAGGGTTCCTTTACGCCGTGACCGTTAACGGGACGACAGGGGGACAAACCAACTTCGGGGATTCACTTGAACAGCATTTGGCGAAAGTGGCGCAACTGAGTCCGGTTCCGGTCATGGCTGGCTTCGGGATCAGTACACCGGAACACGTCCGTCAGCTCAGTACAAGTGTCGCTGGTGTCATCGTTGGCAGTAAAATCGTCGAATTGTTGCAGCAAGGGGATGAAACGGCAATTGAACAATTGATGGCAGCCCGCCTGCCGGACGTGACGGTGTAAAAATAGGAGCATGACAAAACGAGGGTACCGGATTTCATTCCGGCACCCTCGTTTGCTGTAGTATCACTTTTCATTTGTTGGCATGACTTTTTAAAACGTCTGCGACAAGACCCGATACATACGGGCTGCCCCGGTCTTCCTTCTCGACCGATTCAATCATGATCGCAACGAGCAAATCTTTCTTGTCATTATCATAGCCGACGAAAAAGCCGTTTTCCTGACCGTTTTCTTCACCGGACTTCTTTAGTTCAGCTGTGCCGGTTTTGCCGGCAACTTTAATTTCAGGAATATCAGCCGGTAAGGAGTAGCCCGCATGAACGACATCATACAGATCGTCGCGGATCATTGCAGCATCTTTTGCGTCGAGCACGTCTTTTTTCCAAACCTGCTTCGTTTTTTCTTCGGCCAGCAACGTCGGTCGATAAATTGTCCCGTCTGTCAGGAAGATTTCGTACATCGAAGCAAGGTGCAGGATGTTTGTCAGCATCTGTCCTTGTCCGTAAGATGTATCCATCAGCTGACCGTCGGAAGCAATCGAACCGTCGTTTGAAATTTGTGATGCCCGCATCGGATAAGTGAAGGGAATTTTTTCTCCGTACCCGAGTGCTTCAAGACCGGAAGTAAACGTTTTGGTTCCGATTTGTTCAAGTGTTGATTTGGCGAAGTAGATATTATCCGAGTAGACCAAGGCATTATGGAGATTGACCGGATCCGGTGTCTCGTGAATCCGTGTGACGTTGAACCCGTCGACTTTTGTCTTTAACCCGTCAATCGTATACGCTTTTTCCGGATCGAGCGTTTGACTTTTTAAGCCGACCGCTGCCGTCAACGGTTTTTGGGTCGAGCCGGGAGCAAAGGCACTCGTAAACCGGTTTAACAGCGGTTGATCGGGATCGTTCGTCAACGTATCGAGACGGGCCTGTGAAATACCCGTTGTAAATTCCGACGGATCGAATCCGGGAGAACTTAGCAGGACACGGGTCTCACCGGTCCGGGGATCAATCGCGGTCGCAGTCCCCGGATCATCGTTCATCGTCGCATAGGTCGTTTGTTGTAACTTCCCGTCGATCGTCAGCTCGATATCCTGTCCATCCTTTGCTTCCGTCTCGGCGACGGTAACTGTTGTTTTATCCGGCTTAACGATGTTGATTTGGGCACCGGACTTCCCGCGTAATGTTTCGTCGAGTACCTGCTCGAGACCGCGTTTTCCGACTTGTTCGCCTGCTTGGATCGTTTGTTTTGATTGTTTGATGTCATCCGCTGTTGCGAAACCGGTATAGCCGATCAAATGGGAAGTCGCTTTCCCGAACGGATATGTCCGGACTTCCGTTTCCTTGACGCTGATACCGTCGAGTTGCTTGAGGCGGTCGATTTTTGATTTGTCGTTTGCTGTATACGTCTTCAGCGGAACGAATTGTCCGTCCTTGACCCAACTGGCGCCGAGTGCCTCTTCGATTGCAGAGACAGGACGGTCGAGCAGTTTGGCAAGCGCAGTAAGATCTTTGACTTTACCTGCAACGGCACCGACTTGGTAACCGGTGCCTGTCGTGGCGAGAGGCTGATTTTTGACATCAAGTAAATCACCACGTTTGGCATCGAGCGTCGTCAACTGGACTTGATCCTCTTTCTTGAAATCCTTTAAAACAAACGAAGAATCCCAGTCAATGTACCAGTTTTCCGTATCTTGTTGTTTCTCGAACGTTAACGGGATGTCCTTTTTATATGAAACCGGTCCGGCCAGTGTCTCAAAAGAGATTTTCACCGGTAAACTTGTCTGTTCCTTCTCTTCGTTTTCTGTGGTTTTCATGCGTTCGACAGAGATCTTTTCAATGGCAAGAGAATCAGCTAATTTTTTTGTCCGATCGACAAACTCTTTTTTACCGTATGTTTTTTGAGTTTCCTTGCTGGCATAATCAGCATACATTTTATCGTAATCTTGTTTTTCCCATAATTTGATATAGGCATCTAATCGTTCTTCAGCTGTCGGTTGATCTTGGCAACCGGCAAGGATGGTCAGTACGAAGCTTGTCGAAAGCAGAAGCGGGAGCGTCTTCTTCAAGGGAAATCCTCCTTTACGGAAAGTTTGTCCTATAACCGTATCATTCTTTGCAAAGGATTTCATCTCCAACGAACGACAAAAAAACTCACGCGAAGACAAACATTCGCGTGAGAGGAGATCAGGTCTTAATTAAAATAGTTCAGCGGGTTGACGCTGTTTGCTGCAGAAGAAGCGCTGTAAACATAGTTTCCACGGTGCATTTCGAAATGAAGGTGTGAGCCGAATGAGTTGCCGGTGTTGCCGATATTACCGATGCGTGAACCCTTGGCAACAGTTTGTCCAACAGAAACAGCTCGACTACTTAAGTGTGCATATACCGTCGTATAGGAAATTCCATTGACGGTATGCTTCATCATGATGTGGTTACCGTAAGCGCCGTAATACCGGGAAGTGATGACTGTACCGGCAGCAGAAGCATAAACTGGTGTACCCGTTGGGGCAGCGATATCAATCCCGTTATGGAACGTGTAACCGTAAGTACCGCTAGCGGCACCATACCCTTGGGCAATCCGTCCGCTGGCTGGTCGTGAAAATCCGCTAGACGCTTTTGTAGATGTCGTAACACTGTATTTTTTAGCATATGTAGAAGAGATGTAACGGGATGTGCCGCCGTAAGAAATTTTTGTCCAAGATCCGGACACGCCTAAATAATTGAAAGTTTGACCAGAATTGACACTACCGACGACTTTGTAAGCAGTCGAAGGACCCGTTCGAACCCGCAACCCGTCTGCGGTTACTTTTACTTTGTACGTTGTTGCTGCTTCAACTTTTTCTATACCCGTTGTAGCGAAACCAGAAACCATCAGTGCTGTCATTGTCATAGTTGTAATCATGCGTTTCATGTAGAAGTTCCTCCTAAAGTGTGAAAGACGACGGACGATTATGTAAGGGAACAAGACCCTTTCAAAGTTGTAAGATGCAAAGCATATGTATTTAATATGTATAAATATTTTCTTGATAGAATGATTATAGCATCGCAAATAACACAAAAATATTTCAGTTTCATTGCAAGATTATAGTTGTATAACATATATTGTAATGGAATATTTTTCATTTATTATCTGAATTTGTTTTTACTAAAATAGAATGTATAGCTCTTTTTATGAAAAAATTTAAAAACCCGTGACGATGCGAGAGACACATCATCACGGGGTATAGGTAAAAAGAATTAGTTGGAAACGGGTGCGAAAACAGTTAAATGCTGGCTTAAGACCTGAACCGTAACGGGAAGATGGCCCGCTGTGTCGCCGTCGGCATTAATCGGGAGACGTTCCTTTGAATCGATATGAACTTCTTTTGTCGTAAAATATTCTACTTGATCAGCGTCAGAAATTTTTCCGGTCAAAAGTTTCGGTAAGGCCTGTAAGGCATCAAAGAAACCAAGCTGTTTGACGATGAAGACATGTAACAGGCCATCGTCGACACGGGCTTCTTTCGCAAACGATTCGAAACCGCCGACGGAATTGGTCAAGGAAATGATCAGGAGAGGCGTTTCACCATCAAACGATTTTTCTTTCGCCGTCAGTTGGATCGGGTAGGGACTGTGGTCTTTAAAGGCTTTTAGTCCTTCAATAAAGTAGGCGACGGAACCAAGTGATGTTTTTTGTTCGACACTTACTTCTTCGACCGCTTCTGCAATCAAACCGACAGCGATGACGTTCATGAAATAATGATCATCATACTTACCGATGTCGAGGGGGCGGGAAGGGGCATCCTCTAAAACGCTGATAGCTTCCTGCGGATCTGTCGGAATGTTTAATGCACGCGCTAAGTCATTGACCGTTCCGAGCGGCACGATGCCAAGCGTCGGTCGATGTTCTTGTTCCGCGATGCCGGTGATGACCTCATTAACCGTTCCATCGCCACCCATAGCGACGACGGCATCATAATGCCCGACTGCAGCTTGTTTGGCAAATTCGGTTGCATCGCGTTCTTTTTCCGTAAAACGGACATCGACTTCCGTAAACCGTTGCGCCAATGTTCCTTCCGCAAATTCAGCGTGTTTCTTTCCAAGTTCTTTACCGGATGACGGATTGATGATGAGCATGACTTTTGACACAAATGATTCCTCCTTTGATTCTACCTGTTCCTATTTTCCCAAGATTCCATAAACATAATCCTGGACAGAAAAAAACCTTGGACATCACGAAGATTCGTCATGTCCAAGGCAACGATGAAATTAGCGGCGGGCGATTGGAGGAGGGGATGCTTCTCCTGCTGCCGGACGAACGGTTTCTTCTTCGTCCCAACACTCTGTATTTTCGATACCGAGTGCTTTCGCCGAGAAGACCGGATCGAGTCCTTTTTTCCGTTGTTCCTGGTAATCGTTGATGACTTTTAGGGCGATACCGCCTAAGAGTGAGATGGCCGTCAAGTTGATCAACGTCATACCTGCCATGAAGAGGTCAGCGAAGCTCCAAACCATTCCCAGACTGAGGACAGAACCGATGAAAACAAAGGCCATTGTCGCAATCCGGAATCCGAAGACAGCAGCCGGACTGTTTTTAATGAATTCGATATTCGTTTCACCGTAGTAGTAACTGCCGACGATTGAACTGAAAGCGAACAAGAAGACACAGATTGCGATGAAGGCAGGAGCGATGGCACCCAGTTGTTCACCTAATGCGTTCTGTAACATCGCGATTCCTTCCCCGTTACCTGTCGCATAACTGTCACTGAGAAGAACGATGGCAGCTGTTGCCGTACAGACTATCAACGTATCAAGGAAAACACCAAGTGTTTGCAGGAAACCTTGTTTCGCAGGATGGGAGACTTCCGCAGCTGCTGCTGCGTTCGGTGCAGAACCCATACCGGCTTCGTTTGAGAACAGACCCCGTTTGACACCAAGCGAAATCGCAGCTCCGACCGATCCGCCGAAAGCTTGTTCGATACCGAAAGCGCTCTTGAAGATCATGGCGAAGACGCCGGGAAGTTCCGTCAGGTTCGTAACGACGACGAACAGAGCAGCAATCAGGTAAAGACCGGCCATGACAGGGACGACGATGGCTGAGAACTTCGCCACCCGGTGAACACCACCGAAGATGACCAGTCCTGTCAAGACAACGAGTACACCGCCGACGACAGCTTTATTGATACCAAAGGCATTATCAAATGCGGCCGCAATCGTGTTCGATTGAACGGAATTGAAGATTAAGCCGAACGTGACGGCGATTAAGATGGCGAAGACAACACCGAGCGCACGGTTTTTTAAACCCTTTTCGATGTAGTAGGCGGGACCGCCGCGGTAGGCATTCGTTTTACTGTCGCGGACTTTATAGACTTGAGCAAGCGTACTTTCAATTAAAGCAGTTGCGCCTCCGAGTAATGCAACCATCCACATCCAGAAGACGGCACCGGGTCCGCCGAGCGTAATGGCAATCGTAACACCGGCGAGGTTACCAGTTCCGATTCGTGTAGCGGCACCGATGAAGAAGGACTGTAAAGAGGTAATGCTTTGTCCTTCATCGTCCGTTGTTTTCTCGTTTTTATCGAGTGTGACACGGAACATTTCTTTTAAGTACCGGAACTGAATGAATTTTGTCCGAATCGTAAAGTAGATGCCGACTCCGATCAGTGCCGCGATTAAAACATAAGACCATAATAAGTTGTTGGCAAAATCGACTCCTGATTGTACTGCTTGTTGAAAGGCATCCATCTGAAAAATTCCTCCTAATGTGTTGTAGTAAAATGGCTATACGCTAAATTATACGAATTTTCAGATAATATGCAAGGTGAATTTTGAAACTTTTTTTCATAAATTAACACGGTTAACTATTTAGAAAGTAGAGAATTTGAACTGTTTTTGAAAAATAAAAGAGACCTGTCGACTAAATCGACAGGTCATACAATCACATAATTTAGGAGGAATGACTCATTCCGAAGCTAAAAATTGTTCGTATTGCGCATCGAGCTGTTGGACAAGTTCTTCACGGATAGAAAAAAGTTTCACCGTCTCTTCATAATCCGTCGTTTCAGCAAGTTGCTGATCAAGCATCTTCAGTTCCTGTTCCAATCGTTCGATCGTCTCTTCTACTTGACGTGTTGTCTGTACTGGAATAGAAGGAGATGGTCGTTTTTTAGCAGAGACGACGTTCTTCGGTATTTTGGCGTCAGGCGGCTGTGTTTGCCGTTTGGTTGACGCATAGGCATACGGACCGGGAAACAGCTCCATCGTCTGATCAAGCCAAAGGGTCTTCGTAAACAGCCGGTTCAAGAAATAGCGGTCGTGCGAAACGGCGATCAACGTTCCGTCAAACGATTCGAGTGCCTCTTCAAGCGCATCACGTGATTCGATGTCGAGATGATTGGTCGGCTCATCCAAAATCAGTACGTTCAAATCGGAGTGGACCAAAACCGCGAGCATCAGCCGCATGCGTTCGCCACCACTTAACGCCTCGACCGGTAAGAAGACCCGGGGGCCAAAAAACAAGAACTGGGCGAGACGCTGCCGCGCCGTTCCTTCATCGAGATCAACGGTCGTGCGAAAAACGTCAATCAAACGTTCACCGGGCGGGAAGTCAACTCGTTGCGACAGGTAGCCGATTTTCACTGATGGTCCACGCGTAATCAGACCGCTTGTCGGTTCGAGATGGCCTAACAGGAGATGCAATAGTGTGGATTTTCCGCTTCCGTTTGCGCCGACGATGGCGATTCGATCTTTTGCCGAAATCTCAAAGTTTAATGAATGAAACAACGGTTGTTTAGAGAAGGCAATACTGACATCCTCGACGCGGTAAACCATCCGGCTCGTTTTTCCATGTGCTGCAAACGCAAGATCGGGGGTCTCGGCGTCAAGCCTTGGGCGTTTGATCCGTTCGATCCGTGCGAGTGCCCGTTCCATCGATTTTGCTTTTCGGAATAGTTTTTCGCTTGGTGGTGACGCTTCGTTTGCCCATTGCCGCAGACGGCGGATCGCTTCCTTCATCTGCTTGATCTTCTTCTGTTGTTCCTGGTAAGCATGGAATTGCTCAAGTAGAAGGCGTTCCTTTTCCTTCACGTAAAACGTGTAATTTCCCTGGTACAGCTGAATCTGCCCCTCCTCCAGTTCAGCGATGCGCGTCACGACCGCATCAAGAAACACACGATCGTGGGAGACGATCAGGACAGCCCCGGCATAATCGGCTAAAAAGGATTCCAGCCACTCGACGGCGTCTAAATCCAGATGGTTCGTCGGTTCGTCGAGGATCAACAACTCCGGCTCGGTCAACAACATCCGTCCGAGGCAGATTTTGGTCTGTTCGCCGCCGCTGAGCTGCTCAAACGGACGGTCCAAAAGGGCATGCAACTGCAAGCCGTTAATCATCCGGTCGATTTTGGAATCCAGCAAATACCCGCCTTGGCGCTCAAAAGCTTCGGTCTCTTGCGTGTAGCGTTCGAGCAACTGATCGATTTGATCCGTTTTTGTCGCCATGTCCCGTTCGATTTGTTGCAGGGAGCGTTGTAAATCGACAAGCGTGGCGAAGGCAGTCCACAGGACATCACGCCCCGTCATTACGTTGTCGAACACGGGAAGTTGTGCCAAATAACCGATGGAGAGCCCGCTTTTTTGATAAATCGTTCCGCTGTCTTCGGAATCAAGACGGGCAATCAAACGTAAGAGCGTCGTTTTACCGCTTCCGTTTCGGCCGATCAAGCCGATGCGGTCTTGGTGCTCGATAAAGAGGGAGACGTCCGTTAAGATATCGTCGCCTCCGAATTGTTTTGTCAGGTGTTGGATGTCGCAGATCATCATATGAAATGTCCTCTCTGGCGCATCAAAAAAAGGAGAGCGCAAACAGCACTCTCCTTGACTCGTGGAAGATGCGCTTTGCTTTATTTTTCAGGTATGAGGTTCGTTAAAAAAGGGCAGACTAGTCCCTTAGAACGCCATTCCATGAAAAATCGCGCGCAACAGATACAGTTGTTCCATCAACCAATGCTTACACGCAGCAAAACCCATGTCTCCACACCACCTTTTCCGATTCAATACATCTATTTTACCATGCCTGACAGAAAAGAAAACGTTAATCTTTATTTAAATAAGCCGGCAATCGAGTTGAAGAATGCACTGAGACCATCAAACAACTTCGCAAAAAATCCTTTTGTCTCTTCTGAGGTCGCGAAGGCCTGGATATCTTGTCCGGCATCTTTTAGACCACTCTCGATTTGACCCCAGTTCAGGTCCGCTTGTTCCATTTGATTAAACAGTCCGGTCAACCGGTCCATCTGAGCATCGGATAAATTGATGTTATTGTTTTGGATGACTTGGACGATGACGTTTTCAATCTCGACCTTCGTTTCCGGCTGTTGTTTCGCGATTTCCGCTTTGATTTCATTCATCAAGTCGGCGACTTTATCCGTCCCGACCGTTTTCCCGACATCGGATGTCACAGAGAGTTCTTGCTGGGCAAGGTCTTTTCGTTCATCCGTCAGTTTGATGCCGGTCTCGGCAGATGTTTGATCATACGCTTTCATGATCCCGGTCAAAGCTGAAGTTCCGGTTACCTTGTACGGGGACGTGATCGTAATGTCCGCATCCGTTACACCCGCTGTGACGAGGGCGTTGAGGTACATGTCTTTTGTGACCCAGGTGATGTTTTCGGTCGCGACAGATAATCCATCACCTTTTTCAGCCAACTCAATTTTAGCGGAAGAGTACATGCCGCCACCCCGTTGTGATTGGGGAATGTTTTTCCCGAGATATTTTTCTTCATCGGCAGATGTTGCAATAATCGGAGTAATGCCTTCCGGTGCATTCAAGCGGGACAAGACCCACGATTTATCCTTTGCCCCAAGTGATTCGCCAAGGGTGACGATTGTTTTGTCGACCACTTGTTCAGCAGATGCGGCCGTCGGTAGCAGTAAGGTAGTAGCAAGTAATGCCGAAGCGGTCCATGTCATGGTTTTATTCATAAAAGTTCCTCCATAAGTTAAGTATCAGGTACTAAATTTAGTCTAATCGACCGGCGACAGAAGAGAATCGGTCTCAAGGACGAGCCGTCATCCACCTTCCGTCATGTTCCATTGTACAAAAAAATGGAGTGAAATGACGAGAATGGGTCAATTCCACATCAAATCATGATAAACTCAAAACAAATCAAATAGCGACCACTAGGGGAGTCAGTAGGCTGACTGAGACGACGGAGACGTTCGGACCCTTTGAACCTGATTAAGTTTGGACTTACGGAGGGAAGTGGCGTGGACGATCCTCTTTTTATGGTCTTTTCACGTCATGCCTGACATCAGGTGTGGCGTTTTTTGATTACAAAAGGGGGAACCAACATGACATTCAGTGAAGAAATCCGGCAAGCGGCAAAACGGTATTGGGACAGCAGCTTTACCCATCCATTCGTGACAGGGATTGCAGATGGAACACTACCAGAAGCAAAATTTCGCCATTACGTCCTACAGGATGCCTATTACTTAAAACATTTCGCGAAAATTCAGGCGCGGGCCGCGTCGAAGGCACAGGATTTCGCGACAATTGCCGAACTCGCGGAACATGCGACGTCGACCTATGCTGCAGAACTCAGTCTGCACCAATCGTTTTTTGAACCGCTTGGGATTTCGGACAAGACACTGGCAGAGTTTGAACCAGCACCGACCGCATATGCGTATATTTCGCATATGCACCATGCAAGTGAAGGGACGCTTGGGGAGACCATCGCTGCGATTTTACCGTGTTACTGGCTTTACTATGAGATTGGACAACAGTTACAGGCAGCGACACCGGCTTCACCGATTTATCAGCAATGGATTGCGACATACAGTTCCGAATGGTTCGAGCGGGTGGTCTTTGAACAGATTGACCGGTTAAATGAGTTGGCAGAGAAGGCGAGTGAACAAGAACGCGTCCGGATGAAACAACATTTCGTCAGAAGCTGTTATTACGAATTGATGTTTTGGCAGATGGGCTGGGCGAAAGAAACGTTTGAACGGCAGTACGAACAGACGATGGAAATGACATCATCCAAGTAAGGAAGGAAATACAAACACCGGATCCGACGATAAGCGGATCCGGTGTTTGTTCTATAGAAAACATCAATCAACTGTGGTGTTCAATCAAATCGGCGAGACGTTGTTTCACGAGTGACGGATTCGTTAAGTCCTGGTTCGATAATGAAAGTTTCGTCATCGTCTCATCGGTTCCTGCCATTTCACTGAACAGCGAACCGAGACTGTGGGCACGGCGGTCGATTTGGACGACGATGTCGATGCCGAACCGGTCTTGCAACAGGATGACTTCGATTTCGTCCAGCTTGTGAGCATAATGAGTACCGCGGGCAGAATACTCAAGTTCCTGCGCGATCGGCAAATCTTTCCGGAAGCGGCCCGGCAATTTCTCTGTATCAGCTTGCTTGAGGCGGAATCCGAGGTTTTCCATCGCTTCAAGGATGACCGATTGGTAGTCATTCGCTTTGACGACGACAGCATCGTGGTCAGAAGGGTCAACCGCCTGCGCGATATCAAGACCCGTCTCGATCCACGACTTCGATTGGCTGACGGAAAGTGGTGTATTAAAAGGGACTTGAAGCGTAAACGGTATTTCCCGTTCGACGTCTGCTTCAATCGTAAACGGGGCTTCATTTAATGCAAACCGGTCCAGTGTGAACGTCGTGAATGCCGTGCTGTCCCCGACTTCTTGTTTGTACTGGGTATTGAAGGCGAGATAAATCCGGGCGATTTCCTGATCGACGTTACCGCCCTTAATATGAACGACTCCTTGAATCGTTCCACCGGGTTCACAGTGATCTTGTTCGAGTCGTGTATCGACCGTTGCGGCACCAATGCCGATTTGTGAAAGAATTTTTTTGAACATGTTGTGTTCCTCCTTTAAATTAAGTATGACGACTAAAAATAAAGCTTGCTTGCTTGTCGAACGCGGGTGAATTTGCTACAGTTTCGAAAGACCAAACAAAAAAAGGACGGGACGATACGTGGAACTAGACCAATTAAAAGACCTGCTCACTGAAAAACTGCAGGCAACTTCACTCATACACGCGACGATTAGTGGTCCGCGCCAAAAATCAAACGATCTGCGTCGAATCAAGTTAAAACCGATTCTACTTAGAGATACGTATGCAATCCAGTTAGAGTTTCAACATGAACGGATCATTAAGCATGAGAATTTAAGTATAGAAGAATTTATTTTGCGAATGGACGACTATTTTAACGAATTTCGTCAATTTTTATTCCGTTTCGAGACGGAAGAAGTCCAGTTCCAACTCTCGAAGAAAATGAAAGTTTCACTGAAGAGGACAGGCAAGGAACCGGTAAAGGCCGAACTGTCTCACAATCGAAAGAAAAGCCATTTGTTAGAAGACGGCGTGCCGGTACCGTTTTTGATTCGTCTTGGTGTAATGACGGAAGAAGGACAGGTCAAGCGTCAAAAATATGATAAGTTTAAACAAATCAATCGTTTTCTTGAATTCGTCGAAGACAGTATCGCAGTATTGCCGCAAGGGCGTACGTTACGGATTTTGGATTTTGGATGCGGTAAATCGTATCTGACGTTTGCTCTCTATCATTACTTGAAAATCGTCAAGGGATTTGATTTAAATGTCACCGGTCTTGATCTCAAAAAAGAAGTCATCGAGGATTGTACAGCCATCGCTGCTGATTTAGGGTATGATGATTTATCGTTCCGTGTCGGTGATGTCCATGATTACGACCAGGATACGGAAGTTGATTTAATGGTGACGCTACATGCTTGTGACGTTGCGACGGATGTCGCGCTTGCCCGGGCAGTCGACTGGAATGCATCGGTCATTCTCAGTGTCCCGTGTTGTCAGAAGGAGTTGAACCGTCAGCTGGACTGTTCACCGCTTGACGTCATGCTGCAACATGGATTGATTCAAGAAAAGTTTGCTTCGCTCGCAACGGATTCCATCCGGGCAGAGTTGTTGACATTGGTCGGCTACGATACGCAACTGCTTGAGTTCATTGATTTAGAAAACACGCCGAAAAATATCTTGATTCGGGCTTATAAAAATCCGAAGCAGCCAACGGAAGAAAAAATTGACCGGTATATCGCTTTCCGAGACCTGTTACACGCTAAACCGTATTTAGAACGTGAATTGAGCGGCAGACTTGGACAGATTTCACCGAAACTCGTACAATAAAGAAGACAACGATTTAAAGGGGGAAACAAATACAATGGATTTCCAAATGTATTTTGAAGATGTCGTTCAAACGGCACGTAAAGAAGCAGCAGCTGCTGGTTTTGAAGAATTAACGACGGTCGAGAGCGTCGATGAAGCGATGAAGCGTGACGGTTTGACGCTTGTCCTCGTCAATTCGGTGTGCGGATGTGCCGGTGGGATTGCTCGTCCGGCTGCCGCTTACATCAACCGGATGGAAGGTGTAAAACCGGATCATTTCGTGACGGTATTTGCAGGGCAAGACCGGGAAGCAACAGATCGGGCGCGTGAATACTTCGAAGGATATCCGCCATCATCGCCATCATTCGCATTGATGCAAGATGGAAACATCCTGTCGATGGTCGAACGGTTTGACATCGAATCGTTTACTGCAGAAGAAGTCGTCGAAAAGTTAGAGTCATTGATTGAAATCTACGCGTAACAGTGAAAAAGAGGCTAACGTGAAAACGTTGGTCTTTTTTTGTTTGAACAGAAATAAAACAAAAATAAATGTAAGCGATAACAAAAAAGTATTGATCAAAGAAAGCGAATAAATTCAGGTTTTATGCACTATTTTCATATTTTTATGCTTTACAATGAATAAATATTCGTATATTCTAAAAGCAATAAATCAGGTCGAACTTTTTAGTATTGAATTAGAAAAAAACATAAGTCATACTATTGTTAAAGTTCTGACAATTGAGCGTTGGAAGGGGAATTTATTGATGAAGAAACTAGTAGCAACGGCAATGGCAGGAATTCTCGCAGTCACGATGGCAGCATGTGGGGCCTCGGAGGAATCAAAAGGCGACACGACGAAGAAGAACGATAAAGTATTGACGATGGGAACATCAGCAGATTACTTCCCGTTCGAGTATATCGATACAGCGAAAGGTGATGACATCGTCGGGTTTGATGTAGCAATCGCCAAAGAAGTCACAAAAAATCTCGGTTACGAGTTGAAAATCGAAGACATGGAGTTCGGAAGCCTGCTCGGAGCACTCAGTGCAGGACGTGTTGATTTCGTCATGGCAGGTATGACGCCGACAGACGAGCGGAAGAAAAATGCCGATTTTACGGATATCTACTTCCAGTCAAAAAACCTTGTCATGACGAAGGATAAAGCGATCGCGGCAGATGATGAATTAAAAGGCAAGAAAGTAGGTGTCCAGCTCGGATCAATCCAGGAAGCATTAGCGAAAGACCGGTACAAAGACAGTGAAGCGGTCTCGTTAAACAAGATTCCAGAAATCATTCAAGAATTGAACACAGGCCGGATCGACGCGCTGATCATTGAAGACGCCGTCGCCGTCAAATATATGGATCAAGACGAGTCATTGAAGACATACGAAATCAAGGAAGACGGACCAACCGGTTCTGCTGTCGCCTTCAAAAAAGGAGACAAGATGCGTGACGACTTCAACAAAGAGTTGAAGAAGATGATCGACAACGGAGACATCGACAAACTCGCAGAAGAATGGTTCCAAAAAGAAGCAAAATAAGAGTAGTGCATAGGGGTGGGGGTAACTTCATCCCTTTTGTGCGACGTTAGGAGATTGGTTATGATAGACTTTACAAAGATTCAAGATTCAATCCCATATATTCTGCAAGGAATTCCGGTTCTGTTTCAAGTCGTCATCGTCGCAGCAATTGCCGGGATGCTGATCGGAATCGTAGTCGCAGCGCTGAAGATTACAAAAAGTATGTTTCTTCGATTCCTAGGTCATGCCTATACGGCAGTCTTCCGCGGAACACCATTGATCTTGCAACTGGCGATCATTCATTTTGGATTGCCGCAGTTGACAGGGTATGTAACAACAGGCTATCAATCCGCCATCATCGCCTTTTCCCTAAACTCCGGTGCCTATATCTCGGAGATTATCCGGGCCGGAATTCAAGCGGTCGACCGGGGACAATGGGAAGCTGCGGATGCCCTCGGGATTCCTTACATGAAACAGTTACGGTCGATCATCTTGCCGCAAGCATTTAAAAACATCTTACCGGCCATCATGAATGAATTGATCACCTTAACAAAAGAATCCGCTTTGATTTCGACGGTTGGTGTACTCGATGTCATGCGCCGGGCACAGGTCGTCGGTGGAGAAAAAGCCTTGTATTTTGAACCGTTATTGTTTGCGGGGTTCGTCTATTTCGTACTTGTCATGGGATTGTCCTTGATTGGTCAACAAGTCGAAAAAGCTATGAGAAAGAGTGGTTAATCAGATGGAACCTATGATTCAAGTGACTGATCTGTATAAGCAGTTCGGAAAATTAGAAGTCTTAAAAGGGATCACGACGACGGTCGGACGCGGAGAAGTGGTTGCCGTCATCGGTCCGTCGGGATCCGGTAAATCAACGTTTTTACGTTGTATCAATTTGTTGGAACAGCCTACAAGCGGGACGATTAATGTCGATGGATTTGAACTGACGAAACCAAAAGCGAATATCGCGAAAGCGCGTCAAAACATCGGTATGGTCTTCCAACAGTTTAATCTTTTCCCGCATAAGTCTGTGCTCGATAACCTGATTTACGCACCAATCAACGTGTTAGGTCTTTCAAAAGACGCGGCTGTCAAGCGGGCGGAAGTGTTGCTTGATCGGGTCGGTTTGGCCGAAAAACGGGACAACTTCCCGAACCAGCTGTCAGGCGGTCAAAAGCAACGGGTCGCCATTGCCCGGGCGCTGGCGATGGAACCAAATGTCATGCTGTTTGACGAGCCGACATCGGCCCTTGATCCGGAAATGGTCAACGAAGTACTGGATGTCATGAAACAGCTCGCCGAAAGCGGAATGACGATGGTCATCGTTACGCACGAAATGGGCTTCGCAAAAGAAGTCGCAGATCGTGTCCTGTTCCTGGATGAGGGTATTTTGATGGAAGAGGGCAGTCCGGTGGAACTGTTTGACCATCCGAAAACGGATCGGGCAAAAAAATTCCTCGAAAAAGTATTATGATGAAAAGCGTCGACTCGATTAAACGAGTCGGCGTTTTTTGAAAGGGTGATGTTACGTTGTATGAAGAAACCAAAAAATTTGTCGAGAGATTCCATGCAAATGATTTTTCCGGTCATGACTTTGCCCACATCGAACGGGTCCGGATGATGGCGTTACGGATTGCCGAAATCGAAGGAGGCGATGTTCAGATTATTGAACTCGCCGCCCTACTGCACGATGTAGCCGACAGTAAGCTCGGCGGAACGAGTGACAGCGTCGATCAGCATCTACGGCCACTCGTATCGGAACAGGACCGCCTGTATATTCTCGACATCATCAACAGCTTGTCATTTAAAAGGGGTGACCGTCCGCCGATGAAGACGATTGAAGGGAAGATTGTCCAGGATGCAGACCGATTGGATGCGATTGGCGCCATCGGTATCGCCCGGACATTTCAATTTGCCGGTCAATTCAAGGAACCGATGTATGTACCGGGACTCGTTCCCCGCGAGCCGGGTGACCGGACGGGAAAGACGAGTGCCTTACACCATTTCGATGAAAAATTATTCCGCTTAAAAGAGTTGATGAACACGAAGACGGCGAAAATCATCGCTGAAGATCGTCACCAGTATATGCTGGAATTCGTCGAACGGTTCAAACAGGAATGGGAAGGTCGGTAACTAGAACGAAACAGGGATCCGCTCCAAATGGAACGGATCCCTGTTCGTTAACTTAAGATGACAGCTGTAATCAGACCAAGTGAAGCGAACAGACCTACAATCGCACCGCCCTCTTCATGGGCTTCCGGCATCATCGTCGAAGCGAGCATGGCAATGATACCGCCGCTTGCAAAGGCACCAATCATCGCAAACTGCATATCCGGTAATTCCGCTAAAATGGAATAACCGGCAAGGGAGGCAAGTGCGGAAATCAACCAGACGATTCCCCACATGACAAGAATTTTCTTCTTCGAGAAGCCGTCTTTTTGTAAGCCGGTTGTACTCGACAGACCTTCCGGGATGTTACTGACAAAAATCGCTGCGACAAGAGCGGCGCTGACATTTCCGGATAACAAACTGGCACCGATCATGATCGATTCCGGAATCGCATCCAGAATCGTCCCGAAGAAGATGGCCGTTCCTGTACCTTCGTTACCGCCGGACGATCGTTTTCGTTTACTGGCACCACGGGAGGAAACGAACATGTCAAAACCGGTGAACACGAGTGAACCGACGATAAAGGACACACCGACAACCATCGTCGTGGATTTGTTTAAGGCTTCATCCAATAATTCAAACGTCGCCGCCCCGATTAAAATGCCCGTTCCAAACGACATCACATACCCGATCAACCGTTGTTTAAGAGGGATGAACAAACCAATCAAGGCCCCGATGACGACAGCCCCTCCTGCGATTGCCCCCCACATAAAAGCGATTCCCATTTCTATATCCTCCTTACTCATAACTATCTGTATTACTATTTTCCTAAAAAAATGATTGATAAACATAGCTAAATGGAAAAATAAGAAGGAGCGGACAGAAAATAATTTAAAAAGTCTCCCGTCGTGGAGACGGAAGACTGAGAAAAGCATCAAAACGGTTGTTTATTTAACCAATGTCCACCGTCGAGGGCGATACATTCCCCATTTAAGTAGCTCGCCTGATCGGACAGCATCCAAGTCGCAAGACCGGCGATTTCTTCCGGTGTCCCGAATCGTCCGAGCGGGACGTTCCGCCGAATCTGTTCCGCATGTTCCGGAGACATGGCGAGTTTATCGGCTCCGCCGGTCCGTTCAATCGGTCCGGGACTGATGGCATTGATCCGGGCCCCGTATTTGTAACCCCATTCGACAGCAAGTGTCCGCGTCAGGTTCAGGACGCCGGCTTTTGCAGCGGCACTCGGTGCGACACCTGGACCTGCCTGCCAAGCATATGAGGCGACGATATTCAAGATTTGTCCGCCTGATACACTGTCCTCCTGCCAGCCTTTGACGAGGGCATGCGAACAGTTGAATGTCCCGTTCAAGACGATATCAATGACTGTTTTCCATCCATTTGGCGAAAGTTCATCAGTCGGACAGATGAAATTGCCGGCAGCGTTATTGATCAGTGCTTCAAGTTGTCCGTATTGTTGCCGGGTTTGATTGACAGCAGCGAGGCAAGCGTCCGGATCCCGAACGTCCATTTGAATGACACTGTGTTTTCCGTCAATCGCCTGTAAGTCCTGATCGGTTTGTTGCAACCGTTCGGCATTCCGTCCGGTCACGACGACATTCCAGCCGGCTTCTTTTAAAGCGATGGCCATCGCTTTCCCCATACCGCTCGTGCCGCCGGTGACAAGTACTGTTTTTGTCATGTATAAAACCCCCTTATAAACTGAATGAATAACCATTCAATATAAGTATTCAAAAAAGAAGGAGTAAACTCCTTCTTTTAAACGGAAATTATTCGACTGCTGCTGCTGTATTCGTCAAGACCGGAACAACTTGTTTTTTCCGTGAAACGACACCTTCAAGATAGAGGAGATGATTTGTTGCATCAAGTCCGAAGGCCCGTTCGACCAGTGATGCTTCAGGTCCGAGAACAAGCGCGACCGAGTTGTTCGTCAAGATATCGGTGACGAGCAACATGTACAAGTCCAATTCTTTTTCAGCAATCAAGGATTCGATCCGTGTTTCGAGTTCTGCTTGACGAAGCAAAACTTCTGCCGTATCAACTGTGTTTGCTTGTGCGATTTCGACTTTGAATGGTCCCATCGAAAACTCTTTTGCATCAAGTGCGATCAACTCATCAACCGTTTTCATTGATAAATCAGCACCGGCTTTTAACATATCGAGACCATAGACGTTGGCATCGACGCCGGCAATCGTCGCGAGTTCACGTGCTGCGATGACGTCTTGCTCCGTACATGTCGGCGACTTGAACAGTAACGAGTCGGAAACGATGGCTGACAACATCAGACCGGCGATTTCCGGTTTAATCGCAACACCGTGTTCTTTGTACATTTTGTTTAGGATCGTCGTCGTACAACCAACCGGTTCTGCCCGGTAATAAAGCGGATCAGACGTCTCGAAGTTGGCAATCCGGTGATGATCGATGACTTCCATCACTTTGACGGCATCGATATCATCGGCACTTTGTTGACGTTCATTGTGGTCAACGAGAATGACGTGTTGTGCTTCTTTTGATACTTCTGTCACGAGGCGGGGACGAGCGACTTTGAAGTAGTCGAGCGCAAATTGTGTTTCTCCGTTAATTTCACCAAGACGAACGGCTTCAGCATGAACACCGAGCTCTTTTTTTAATTCGGCATAGGCGATGGCCGATGCAATCGTATCCGTGTCCGGATTTTTATGACCAAATACTAAAACTTTTTCCATGTGTATTCACTCCTAAATGATTGATGTCTCGCCCATTAGTGTACCATAAGTCAGTTTTAGACGGCGTTCATTTTCAAGAGGATTCCGGCGATTTTTTCGCTCCAGTACGGATCGGAGGCATAAAAAACGTTCATTCCGCGTGCCTTGTTTCCAAGAAACGGACCGCGGTAATATTTCCCGTCTTTAGCAAGGTAGTCACGGGCGATGAAGCGACCTGTTTGACGGATCGAGTCTTCAAAGGAAGTATAGGCCGTCGCATTTTGACCGGGAGCGATATCCGTTGCATTGACTCCAAAGAGATTAAACTTATCTTTTGCGATGTCTGACCGTCCGTAATCCGATTCATGAATCGCATGGGCGAGCAAATAGGCCGCATTGATTTGATAGGTGCGTTCGACTTGCTTAAACGTCTTGCCCGTACCGATCAAAGGACTGTCGGGAGCATTTTTTTTTATGTAGGCATCCAGTTGCTTTGCTGTCAGGGCGGTCGGTTTCCGTAAATCCTGCGTCAACGTTTTGGATTCGACATACTGCATCGTTCGGTCGTCTAACGATGCCGGTGCTTCACCGGCCGTAATTAAACCACCGAGACCGGCATCGGCGACGATATAATGCAAGAGACGCGCGCCTTGTTTTTCATAATAGGACCGATTACTGGATTGTTCGAGCGGATAAAGAGTCAACCGGTCCGAAGCGACATAACCGGTCAGACCGGCAATCTCGACCCGACTGACCGAATCCGTATAGGCAAGTAAAGCGAGTCGGCTGCCGGGCGCGACATACGTATGTCGTTTTTTCAACGCCCGGTCCGAATAAATACTTAAGGTCTGATTTGAATTGACGATTCCAATCCCGCTTCCGGTCAAATAGAGATACCGTTCATCGGACGTCCGTTTGATGGCGCCACGGCGTCCGTTGATAAATGCTTTCGCTTCGGTGACGGAATCGAATTCTTCTTCCTGGATGACTTTCCCGTCCCGGTAGAGTTCCGCGACGTATGGGGAAGCCGGAGGAAGAATGGTTTGAGGTTTATCCCGTAACAACAGGAACAATCCGCAACCGAGTAAGAAAAAAAAGACAAGCCCCTTGAAGGAGCCCGTTCGACGGACCGGGCGAGTAGGGCGAATCGTACGTTTAGTCAAAAAATCACGTCCTTCAAAAAAATCAATCGACAACCTGGGTAAAGAATAGGTAACCTAACAAAGAATGGGGGGAAGTCTGTGTTTATCGGATATCGAACGTTAAAGACCGCTGTCGCAGCGGCACTGGCGATGTGGATTGCGGAAACGATGCAACTGGATTACTACGTTTTTGCAGCCATCATCGCTATTTTGAGCATTCAGGCGACAAGAAAAAAAACATTCCGTTCGTCTTATGAACGGATTATGGCTTCGGTTCTCGCGATCGGACTTGGTTTTGTGATCTTCGAAGTCATCGGATACCGTCCGATTTCCATTGCACTCTATTTCATTTTATTTCTTCCACTGACACAACGCCTCCGCCTACAGGACGGTTTTATCACAAGTGTCGTCATCCTGACCCATCTGTATGTCGCACGCCAATTAAACCTCAGCATCTTTTTAAACGAATTGTATTTGTTGCTGATTGGTGTCGGGGTCGGATTACTCGTTAATATGTACATGCCGAGTCTCGACCGGACGATTGCCGAGCGGCGACTGCAAATCGATCAACGGATTGCCGCCTTGTTCTTCGAAGTGGCCGCAGCGATCGAGACGGGGCGGATCAACCAACATTCGCTGACGCTACATGAGACGGAACGGCTGTTGAAAGAGGGGAAGGATGCTTCCTTGAAACGGATGGGGAATGCCATCGGTCGGCGAAATGATGATGAAGACTATCTGTATTTCCGAATGCGCGAACAACAGTTTGAATTGTTAAGTGGAATCGTCCGCAACGTCGATGATTTAGTCCTTGTCGTAGAAGAAGGAAAAAAAGTCGCCGACCTGTTCCGGACGATTGGCGACAATGTCCGCCCCGATGCCGACGCGACACTATTTTTGATGGAACTCAAACGTCTACTCGAAGAATTTCGCGAGTCACCGTTACCGAAGACACGCGATGAGTTCGAAGTCCGGTCCGCTCTGTTGCACATGTTGCAGGAAGCGGAACAGTATTTGAAACTGAAGCAACGATTCGTCGATCAGAAGAGGTAGAACATCGTCGACGCAAAAGTACCGAGTAAGAAAATTGCTAAAATCGTAATCGTGGTCCATTTGATGATCCGTTGTTGTTTTGATGGTTTTGCCATAATAAAACGACTCCTTTCATAGAACGATTGATTATAGCCATTGTACAAACAACGCTTGCGAAGTGCAAATCTGCCTATAGATGGTATACTAAAAAAGCGCTAGTCGAACTGAAAAAATGAGGAGGAATGCAACATGGTGAATGAGCAACGTGTACTTGATACCTTTTTAGAACTGGTCCAGATTGACTCGGAATCAAAAGAGGAAGCACAAATCTGTGCCCACTTAAAAGAAACGTTTACGACACTCGGCTGTGACGTATTCGAAGATGACGCTTCATCCAAAACCGAACATAAAGGAAACAACTTGATCATCACGCTTCCGGCAACAAAAGACGGAGTCGATAAGATTTATTTCACTTCCCATATGGATACAGTTTTTCCAGGACAGGGAATCAAACCAATCATCGAAGACGGATATGTTAAAACCGATGGAACAACGATTCTTGGGGCAGATGATAAAGCGGGACTCGCTTCATTAATCGAACTGGTCCATGTCTTGAACGAAACGAATCAACCGCATGGGAAAATTCAATTCGTCATCACGGTCGGCGAAGAGTCCGGTTTAGTGGGTGCGATGGTTTTGGATCCATCGAAGATTGATGCAGACTACGGTTTTGCTTTGGATTCAGACGGTAAAGTCGGCGATATCATTACGGCTGCACCAACTCAAGCGAAAGTAAATGCAAAAATTTACGGCAAAACAGCTCATGCTGGTGTTGCACCTGAAAAAGGAATCTCTGCCATCACGATTGCAGCAAAAGCAATCGCTAAAATGCCGCTCGGCCGGATCGATGAAGAGACAACGGCGAATATCGGACGCTTCAGCGGTGGTGGTCCATCGACCAATATCGTCTGTGACTACGTCGAAATCTTTGCGGAAGCACGCTCACTCGTTGCACCTAAAATGGAAGCCCAAACGGCGAAGATGAAAGCGGCGTTCGAAGACGTTGCTGCTGAATTCGGAGGGCGTGCGGAAGTCGAAGTCAAAGTCATGTATCCTGGTTTCAAATTCGAAGACGGCGATCAAGTCGTCGAAGTGGCAAAAGCCGCGATTACACAACTCGGTCGGACACCACGTCTCTTGCATTCTGGTGGGGGATCAGATGCAAACGTGATTGCCGGTTTCGGGATTCCAACCGTCAATTTGGCTGTTGGTTACGAAGATATTCATACGACAAATGAAAAAATGCCGATTGAAGAACTTGTTAAAACGGCAGAATTATGCGTAACGTTAGTCGATTACATCACAAATAAATGATGACAGACTAAAAAGAGTGTACCGCAACGTTGCGGTACACTCTTTGTCGTTGTACGATTAAGTTAATTGTGGACGTTCGAAATATTCCATTGACTCAAGAACAAGTTCTTCCGTACATAGTAAGGTTGTTGCAATATCTTGAATTTGGATTGATTTCCCATACTGTTGCCGATAGTTCTCGTTTAACATCCGGGCACTTTGTACGATTCGTGCATAAGTCCGTTCGATTTTGGTCATGAAAAAACCACCTTTCGAATCAGTATGGGTAAAGTTTATCATGCTTCCACTCGAGAAAGGTGTATTTTGTGTATAAAAATTGCTAATTTTACGAAAAGGGGAAAAAGATGGAATTTTATTTTTTAGGAACAGGTGCCGGGATGCCGTCCAAACAACGGAATGTTTCATCCATCGCACTGTTACATCCGAAGATGACCTGGTTATTTGATTGCGGTGAAGCAACGCAACATCAGATGTTGCACAGTCCGATCAAACCGCGTAAGGTCAGTACGATTTTCATCACACATCTGCACGGTGATCATATCTTTGGACTACCGGGTTTTATCAGTACCCGGGCTGCACTCGAAGGTACGACGTTGTTGACGATCTATGGACCAAAAGGATTAAAGGAGTGGTTGGAGGCGACATTACGGGTCACCGGGACGTATCTGCGTTATCCGCTCGATATCATTGAAGTCGAGGCAGGCGGGACATACGAACAGGAAGGATTCCGGATCACTGTCGAAGAACTGGAACATCGATTTTTGGCGTACGGTTACCGGATTGAAGGGCAGGAAGAAAAGGGGGCCTTACGCGTCGAAGCGTTACAACAACTAGGCATTCCTTCTGGACCACTCTATCGGCAAATCAAACAGCAGGAAACGTTTGTATTTGAGGGGATCGAACACCGGTCGACTGATTTTCTTGGAGACCCGAAGCCGGGCATCAAGTTGGCGGTGTTAGGAGATACGGTGCCGTGCGACGGGAGTATCCGTTTGGCACAAGAAGTAGATGTCCTTGTGCATGAGGCGACATTTGCTGACTCGGAACAAGACCATGCCGGACGCTTCGGTCATTCGACAGCAAGGCAAGCTGCTGAGATTGCCTTGAAAGCACAGGCTAAAAAACTGTTGTTGACGCATATTTCTGCACGGTATGTCGATCAAGAACAACGGTTGGAAGCGGAGGCGCGGGAAGTATTTGAAGAGTCATACCTCATGACGGATCATCAATCTGTCGTGATTAAGGGGTAAACAACATGGACTTTCTCATCCAATGGTCACTGTTTCTGTTAGCAAGTATCATTCTTGGTTTCTTTTTAGAAAAACGGACGGAAAAGGAACAATATCTTTATTTGAAATTCGTTTTTTATGCATGTTTAGGAGCGGTATCGTTCCCTGTCTATGATATTCAGTTGCCGCTGGGAATTATCTTATTTCTAATTGTTCTGCATCCGAAAAAAAATTCCCGGTACAAACGCTATATGGCCTTATTCGGTTTTCTTTTTTTCCTGCTTCAGCTCATCCTGGGACCGTTCGATACGTTTACGCTCCGGGAAGAGACGCAACAAATGGGTCAGGTCACGATTACGGACGAATCTTTTGATACGCTGATGACGCACATCGACCGTCGGATCGGAGACGACTCGTTGCGACTGGAACAAAGTCAATTGTTGTTTGACCAGGGTGGCAACCTGCGGAATGCAACATTTGAGTTGATCGCGAAAAGTCCGAAGCGTTTCATCCGGTACGAAGTGACCTATCAGGAAGTGACCGGTACATTGACGTACCGTCCCCGGGAAGAAGTATTGACCCGTTCGCTCGAGTCCTACTATCAAAAATTGATCGATGCCTCGACCTCGTTTCAAATGTTGAAGACTTTATCCATCAAGCAGATTCTCCATGAATCGAAGACACCGTATGCCGAGATGGATTTGGATGGTCTGTACGAAACGTTCAGCTTACAGGATGCTACGGTCCTGTTGATTAACGATCAAGGCGAATTGATCCCGTATGTCAATACCGGAGAAGATGTGTTAGCCAACGCGATTCGGTTGACATATCTTCGCTCCGATGGACAATCGTTACGGGAGAAAAAAATACTTTTATACAATTACAGTTTTGAGACCTCAAGACGCAAAGGAGTCGTACGATGAAAAAATGGATATTGATGAGTGGCATTTTCCTGCTTGCAGGATGTGCGGAACAACCGACAGACCAAACTGCTGAAACTAAGGCATGTGAACGTTCGGTCGAAGTATCGGTCGTCAATCATGCGAATGATAAGACATTATATGAAAAAGACATGTGTCTCAAAGCATCTGAGACGGCGCTTGATGCGCTAGAAGAAACGGATCTTCCGGTCGTCAAAACCGGTAAGGGTGAAATGGCATACGTAACGGCCGTTGACGGTATCCGTGAAAAATCAGCCGGAGCAAGCAGTGGCTGGGTATTTGGCGTCAATGACAAACCGGCACAAGTCGGGGCAGGGGCGTACGAACTAAAAGACGGCGACCGTCTGGAATGGCGATTTGAAAAAGATGCAATGGCTTATTTTCAGTAAGGCGGAACGGGAGCGACTTCATCCACTGAATGTCGCTCTTTTTTTAGTGGCGATGTTATCGGTCCCGTTCTTTTTACAGACGCATGTCAGCATGCTGATTGTTTTGACCGGACAATTATTGTTTTTTGTATGGATTCGGCAATGGAGCGTCCTGCGTTACCTGACGTTACCTCTGATTTATATCGGAATGATGTATGCCCCTCTGCTCGTCGGTGCGTCCGTTGATCCATACGGGATTTGGCTGACCGGTCTGACGGTTGCCCTATTCGTGACATCGAGTCAACTGACTTTTACCTTGGTCCGGCTCGAGCAAATGGGTCCGTTATTCCGAATTTTACCGCGACTGACGCGCTTAACGGGGATGGTCCTGGCTATCATCCCCTCGTTGCTCCGTACGTGGCCGGAAGTGAAGATGAGCCACGCCAAACAACCAGTGGCAGAAAAGATGGAACGGGTTGCGTTGTATCATCTGTTACCTGTTGAAGCAGTCCCAAGTCCGTTACGTCGCTTGACGCGTTCTGATCTGTTGATCGGACTTGTGATTACAGGCATGTACATCGCATTCTGGTCTCCTGTTGCGGTCGTGTCAGCGTTAGTTTTACCCGGATTAGTGATGTTCTCAAAAGGAGGAATACGGGATGCCTACCATCATTACCGACGAAGAAAGTTCACTTGAACGGTTGGAACAACTGGCTCAGGCAGTTGGAGCTGAAGTGATTCATCCGGACCGTCTGTTGCATGGGCGTGTCCGCGATATGTTAGCGACAACCAGTTTATTTGTCGCAGGTGAACTGGCGACATTACTTGGCTTAGAAGCTTTTTTTGACCGGGAGACAAGTGAACTGTCATCGGGAGAACAGCAACTCGTTTCGCTCGGCTATACATTGTCTGGTTTACCGGAACGGATTTTCTTGGCGGAACCATTTTTATTTTTAGATCAAGTCCGTAAAAACCGCTTGATGCTGTTGTTTGAGGAAATCGAGCGCCGTTTTTCCTGTCACATCACTTATTCCATGGTACACCAACCACGACTAAAACAGCAGAGCGGAACGGGACCGGTCAAAGGAAGGGTCATCGACGAGATGTCACGCATCCGGCACCGCTATCCGTTGCAGTCAAAATACGCTTTGCTAGTCGAACAGATGTCGTTTCGGTTAGGAGAACGGGTAGCCTTGATTGGGGCCAACGGAAGTGGGAAATCAACTTTGTTACGTCTGTTACTCGGTGTTGACCGGCCGCTTTACGGCAAGGTCAAGCGAACCGGGGAAAAATGTTATGTTCCGGCACATCCGGCCTTGGCACCTGTCCTCGACAAGCCGGCCGCTACTTTTTCCGAGCAAAAACAACAATTGATGGAACGGCTTGCCTGGACGGAAGAAGCCTGTTATTTTGATGAACCGACGGCGGGTTTAACCAATCAGCAACGCTCTGATTTTATTCAAACCATGCTAAATCATCCGGACAAGTTGATTATTCTTGCTACACACGATCCCGACCTGATTTTTTGTGCGACCCGTGTCGTGTATCTTGTCCAGGGCGAGATTGCCTTTGATGGTCCGGCGTCGCTGTTCATCGAGCAAAGCAGGTTGTACGAATGGAACTGATCGGCGCAGCAGTCCTCCTCATCAGTTTAATTGTACTTTGTTTCGAGAAACGTCCGATTTCAGAGTCGATGCTTCGGTTCATCGCACTGGTCACGGCAGCGGCGATTGTCGGAAGGCTGATTTTTGCAAGTATTCCGAATGTCCAGCCGGCGACTGCACTGATTCTCTTGGTTGCAGCCTGTATAGGACCGATTTCCGGTACAATCGTCGGGATGCTCGTTGTCGTCTTGACGAGTTTATTTTTAGGAAGCGGTCCCTTTGTGTTATTCCAAATCGTGGCGTACATGGTCGTCAGTCTTCTCTGTGTCTTACCGGGTATGCGAACGAGATGGGTCTTAACCATCTATGGACTGGCGGCAGGTTTTTTTTATGGCTGGATCAGCAATTTAGGTTTTCTGATTTTTACCGATTTTTCGCGAGAAGCGTTTTGGACACTGCTCTTGACGGGAGGTCTGTTTGATTTAGTACACGGCGTTTCAAATGCCGTATTCATCTGGTTGTTGTATCCGATTTTTTTGCGGATTTTGCACTCGTTTGTTGGAAATGAGGGTACATGATAAGTAATCCCATTCGATTGGAGTGAAGCGTGATGCTTAGTTCGCCGCTGTCCATAACGTATCTCGTCGGGTTGTTACTTATTGCGGGTTTGGGTCTGGCATTTGGAAGTATCTTATTGTTGAAGGGAACGGTTCGGGGGCGTTATGCAGGATTTTATTTACTGGCAGCAGCCATTTTCCCCGGAGCGATGCTGATTACTTCCGTCGAAGGCGGACTGGTCGGACATCTCTTTTTTGAGAAAGAATTTTTCCTGTCGATTGTCGCCTGGTTGTTAGTCCTGTCGAGTGGTTACCTCGTCATGGTGACGGGCGCTGTCACGCTTCGGTACGTGTACCGTTATACCTCTATTCCGAAAAACGTTCAAAAATGGATGACGGACCATTTTCATCGTCCGAAACCAAATTAAACGAAACAAGACGTCCATCGCTTTCCGGAAAGGAAAGGATGGACGTCTTTTCTGTGTTCGGATTAGTTGGAAACAGCGAATTCTTCGACCGGTGTCTCTTGTTGTTGCTGATCCGGATTTTGAATTCGTCCAGTCACTTCCGTTAGGAGACGGCGGGGCAACAGTTTAGCGAACGTCACCATGGCGCGGTTACTTGCTCCCGGTACGACGACACGTTTTCCTTTTAACGTTCCCCGGTATCCGGCAAAGGCGACGAGGTGAGACGGCATGCTTTTAAAAGGTAATGTGATTTGGGCACGATCAAAGAAGTTCGTATCCGTTGGTCCCGGGCAAAGGCAGGTGACCGTGACACCTGAACCGTCGAGCTCGGAAGCGAGTGCTTCGGACAACGATAAGACATACGCTTTAGTGGCATAGTAGACGCTCATATACGGTCCCGGCATGAAGGCGGCAACAGAGGCAACGTTCAGGATACGGCCGAATCCGCGATCAAGCATGCCCGGTACTAAACGTTTTGTCAGTTCCGTCAAGGCGACGACGTTGACGTGAATCGAATTTAAATCTTCTGACGGATCGATTTCCGCGAAACGGCCTGATGTCGCAAAGCCGGCATTGTTGAACAATAAATCAACCGTCAGTTCATGTTCCTCGAGGAAACTGAGCACACGGGAGACGCTGTCTGCTTGTGAGAGATCGACAGCGAATGTGTACGCCTTGATTTGGTAACGTTTTTCAAGAACATGTTTCAGCTCGGTCAGTTTCTTTTCGTTGCGGGCAATCAACACACAATCAAACCCGTCGCGTGCCGCCAATACGGCCAAATCAAGACCGATCCCACCGGAAGCACCTGTAATCAAAGCAGTTTTTCGTAACATGTCATACTCCTCCATTCAATTGATGACTCATTCTCTAATCTTTATCATTCCCTATTGTTCCCTTGATTCCTGCTTGATAAGCATCTCCTTTTAGAAGTCCGGTCATTCACTGTATGATAAGAGAATGGTACAAACACAGAAAGCGAGCTGAGTGTCTTGAGGAAAAATGTCACGATTGCCTTATTATTAGCTACATTTTTGGCAGCGATTGAAGGAACGATTGTTGCGACGGCAACGCCCGTCATGGCGAGTGAGTTAAACGGTGCTAAACTCGTCAGTTGGATTTTTGCCGGATTCTTACTGTTCATGGCGGTATCGACACCGATTTACGGAAAGATGGCAGATTTGTACGGAAGAAAACGAGTCCTGTTGTTTGGAATCGGAGTTTTCACGGTCGCATCGCTTGCGTGTGGACTGGCGCAAACGATGGAAACGCTGATTCTGTTCCGTGCCGCGCAAGGAATTGGGGCCGGAGCCGTCCTGCCGATTGCGATGACGATCATCGGGGATTTGTATACATACGAGGAACGCGGGAAAATCCAAGGCGTTTTAAGTGCAGTTTGGGGAATCTCCGGTGTTGCCGGTCCGCTGGTCGGCGGGTTTTTAGTCGAGACGTTATCATGGCGCTATATCTTTTTGTTGAATGTTCCGTTTGCTTTGATTTCCTTTATTATGATTGTCCTGTTTTATAAAGAAAATGTTACCGAAACGTCACGTAAGATTGATTACCGGGGAGCGATTTTATTTGCGACCGGGATGAGTGCCTTACTGTACGGGTTACTTTCGGGAAGTGAAACTGAATCCTTTGCCGAACCGCTGATTTTAATCAGTTTTGCGGTCAGTCTGGTCCTGTTGTTTTGGTTTTACCGGGTCGAGAAAAAAGCAGCTGACCCATTATTGCCACCTGCGGTCATCCGTCACCCCGTCATTCTCGTCATCAATCTGGCCGTCTTCTTTTCTGCCTGGGTACTTGTCTCGATGTCGGCATATATCCCGATTTTTGCGCAAGGCGTTCTCGGGAAAAGTCCGACCGAAGCCGGCTTCATGCTGATGCCGTTATCGTTGTTTTGGACACTGACGGCAATCGTTGGCGGACGTACGATTGGCATCGCCTCACCACGCTACCGGACGATGACCGGAATGGGATTACTCGTCATCGGAATGGCAATTTTAATCGGAATCGGACGGGAATCAAGTGACGTTTTCATTTATTTGGCTGTTTCGTTGATTGGAATCGGTTTTGGACTGGCGCAACCGGTCTTCATGGTTGTCTTGCAGACATCGGTCGACTGGTCACTCCGTGGATCGGCGACTGCCGTCAACTCATTTTTGAGTACGACCGGTCAAACGCTTGGTGTGGCGATCTTCGGGACGTTATTTAACGTCTCGATCATCCAGGCCTTTTCCGACTCAAAACTATTGAACGGCTATTCGATTGATCCGTTTTTTCAATCCGGTACCGCATCGCGTTATGGAACGGATGTTCAGACAGCAGCGGAGCAGGCACTGGCAAATGGGTTGCATCTCGTCTTCATTGGCGGACTTATCTGCGCCATCCTCGCCTTTTTCATGACATTCCGTCTGCCGAAAGTCCGTCCGGAAGATCCGACGAATTAAAAAATACCAGTCAGACAATCTTCTAACAGAAGACTGCTGACTGGTATTTATTTTTTATTCCGCCGTCGTCGCGGCATTTTGTTTGGCGAATTGTTCCCGGATATCCCGTTCATTCCGCCGGAGGAACAGACCGATTCCGATGAGAAGTAAGGCGGCACCGGTAATTTGAATACAAGTCAACGATTCCTGGAACAGGAAATAACCGAAAATCATGCCCCAGACGGCTTCACCGAGAATCGTAATGCTGACGATACTGGCACTGACACGCGACAGGGCCCAGTTAAACAGGTTGTGACCAAGCAGCGTCGGGAAGACAGCGAGTAAAATATAGATGCGCCAATCGATTTGGAAAGAAGCGACCAGATTGACGGACTGAATGAGCGAGAACAGTAACAAGACGACGGAAGACACGGCATAGACACCGAACGAATACGTATTCGTCGAGACACTCGTCCGGACGTGCTGACCGAGCAGCCAGTAACCGGCGACAAGGATCGTCGCGAGCAGGGCCAGTCCGTCTCCGATCAGCGCTCTTGGACCGACCGCGATATCACCATAAGCGACAAGTCCGCCGCCGAGCAACGCGACACCGACGAAAAAGAGGGCTTTTCGTGACGGGTGTTGTTTAAAGAAGACAGCGTTCCCGATCAAAACGAAAATCGGACTCGCGGTTACGAAGAGCGTCGAGCTGGCAACTGTCGTATAATCAAGGGACAGGAACCACAGCCAAAAATGACCGGCTAAGAGAATTCCGCTTAAAATCATATGTCGGATTGTCGTTGAACTGAGACTAAGTAATTCTTTCAGATGAATCAACGGTAACAGCAAGAGCGTCGAAAACAACATCCGGAAAAAAGCGACGGCTTCGATCGGGGTTTCGGCCCATTTAACAAAAATTGCAGATGTCGAGATAAAAAAGAGAGCCATGAATAAAGTGAAATAGGGCATGTTAACCTCCGCGTGTCTGAAGTAAGGAAAAGAGGGTGAATCAATGCAATTAATCATTGCGGAAAAACCGAAACAAGCTGAAAAACTGGCAGCACCGTATCCATCGGTCAAACGGGACGGATATATTGAAATCAAACCATGTGACCGGTTTCCGGCAGGAGCGAAACTGGCGTATGCCGTCGGACATTTATGTGAGCTGCAGGAACCGGCGCATTATGACGCCAAATGGAAACGATGGAACTATGATCATCTCCCGATTATTCCGGAACGGTTTGACTACCGGTTATCCCGCGGAAAAAGCAAAGCGTTCCAAGTCATCAAGAAATTACTGAACGAACGGACGACGACTTCCATCATTATAGCATCGGATGCCGAGCGAGAGGGAGAGGCAATCGTCCGATTGATTCTCCGGCTGGCGAACAATGCGAAACCGATTCAACGTCTTTGGATTTCCAGTCTGACACCGCAGGCCGTCGATCACGGTTTTGCTCATCTACTGGATGGTAAGGAAACCGAAAATCTGTTTCATGAAGCGATGAGCCGTGCCTGTGCCGATTGGTTGATCGGGATGAATGCTTCCCGTGCCTATACGACGCTGCTCAAGAAAAAAGGCATCGTTGACGTCTTTTCACTGGGGCGGGTCCAAACGCCGACATTATCCTTGATCGTCGAACGGGAAAAGCAGATTGAGAATTTCCGTCCGGAAACGTTTTTTGAAGTCGAGGCGGACTTTACCCGGTATAAAGGGAAGTACATCAATGCTAAAAAACAAACGAAGCTTACAGAACGGAGCCTCGCAGAAGCAATTGTCGCCCGAACAACAGGAAACGGTACCGTAGCAGCGGTCGAAAAGACGGAACAAGTCGAAAAACCGCCGTTCTGGTTCAGTTTGTCATTGTTGCAAACGGAAGCGAGCCGGCGTTTCGGACTCGGCGCAAAGGAAACGCTTGATATTGCGCAAAAACTGTATATCCGGGGCTGGATCAGTTATCCGCGGACGGATTCATCCTTTGTCTCAAAAGATGAAGCCGGTCAGTTCCCGACGATTTTAAAACGACTTCTGAAACAGCCGGAGTATACCGAACTGACGGATATCGTGACGAACAACATTACGAACAATAAACGGTACGTCAATTCAGCGAAGGTCAGCGATCATTATGCGATCATCCCGACGGAAGAAGCGGGAGCTGTTGCGAAACTGACAGGACGTGATGCACAAGTCTACGATTTGATCGTCCGTCGTTTCCTGGCGGCGTTTGCCCCGGATGCCCGGTCGGAAAAAACGGAAATCATCACGGAACGGGAACAGGACCGCTTCATCACAAAAGGCAGCCGGTCGCTTGAGTTAGGATTCAAGAAAGTCTTGAAGATTGAAGCGAAAGAGCAGGAACTGCCGGCACTTGAAATCGGACAAAAGATGCCGATTAAAAGCGCGAAGTTACTTGAGAAACAAACGGAACCGCCAAAACGCTACACGGAAGGAACTTTGATTCTCGGGATGAAAACGGCCGGAAAAGTGCTTGAAAATGAACTTCAAGCCATCATGAAGGAAATCGAGGGACTGGGAACGGAGGCGACCCGAGCCGGTATCATTGACGGGTTGAAACGACGTGAATACATTCAAGTGAAGAAAAAAGAACTGTATCCGACAGCGAAAGGCCGGATTCTGATTGAAGCTGTCAGCGGAAGTATTCTCGCCTCGCCGGAGATGACGGCGAAATGGGAAAGCCGGCTCGACCAAATCGGGAAGGGTGAGGCTTCAGCGGCCCAGTTCGTTGATCAAGCGAAGAAGCTGTCGCAACATTTAGTCCAGGATGCGAAAACACGGGTCGAACAATTGGAAGTCGATCCGACCCAGGTACCGGCAAAACGGGCGCGGGGCGCAACGAACCGGCCGGTTGGCATCTGTCCGGTCTGTCAGGCAGAGTTGCTCGATCGGGGCAAGTTTTACGGGTGTAGTGCCTATCAGAAGAACAATTGCGGGTTTACCCTGCCGAAGACGATTCTCGGGGCGCGCCTGACGCAAACCGAACTGAAAAAAATGCTCGCGAACGGCAAAACAAAGCCGCTTGAGATGAAAAAAAACGGTCGGACCTTCCAGGCGATGCTGTATTTGGAACAACACCAATTGAAATTTGAGTTTGTGAAGGGAGAAGCTTGATGCATTACGATTTGATGGAAAATAGAACCTTTATACCGATGTTTGAACAATTTTTAAAAGAAGGGACAAAACTGACGGTCTGGTTTCCGAACGAAGTGACGATTGGACAAGCGGATGCCTTGATCGAGGAAGCGGAGGAATTATTCGGAGTGACGGCAGAAGTCATCGATGATCCCCAATCGTTTGGGAAATCATTATTGTTACCGTATTTGACGGAACGGGAAACCCGGGAAGACGATTTCGTCCGCTATGAAACGGTCATGACGGAAGAAGTGAAGGCCATCTTACGGGAAATCACCTTACCGATGATGGCGGACGGTGACTTTGCCGTCCTGTATTCTTACCGGATTGATGCCCCGAACGGTTTTTTGTTTGTTGAAGATTGGTTTAATGCGGAAGTTTCCTTAGAAACTTAACAAAAAACGGAAACCCTTCTTGTTCGTGTTGCGTAAAAGTAACTATCACACGAAACGAGGAGGGTTTGTATGTCGTTATCAGGAATCGCTTCATTGCTTAACGGCAACCGACTGTTGCTGTACATCGAAGGTGACGGCTTTTTTTCCGGAATGCCGGTTTTTATGATGCTTTTTTTTGGGATCATCGTATGTATTTTCGTAATCGGTCTGTTTTCGATGATCACACAGGGGGCCTCGACACACAGTCTGACCCAGTCGCTTCGTCACCACGCGTCGGAACTCGTGACACCATCGCAAGACGGTGCCGAACGATATCTTGACTATCTCCGTTCGTTGCCGTCGTTTCCAGTCGAAAAAACGAATCTGGAGCCGTTCCGGTTGGCGAAAGGAATTGCATCGTTGATTCATCAGACGGATCAAGTGCAGGCGACGACGAAACAAGCTGTTTCGGCCCAATATGCGCGGCTTGGCATTTTGGACGGGGATCCACTTGCAGATGAAGAACCTGTCCGGCGTCATTCGAGTACGCATCATCATCATGATCATCATCAGATGTATGTCAATCAACAAAATACAGAGATTACGAACCATTCCAATTTTTAAATGGCTGTCCGTTCCGTCTATCGGAGCGGGCTTTTTTTGTAAAAATCTCCAAATGAACGAAATTTTCTCCTGTTTTGTGACATCTGTTTGTAACATACAATCGTTTAGATTAAAGTTAGATGAAAAGTGGTCTTTTTTGAGCATATTTAGTGGTTTTGCTTAAAAAAGCTTTAGAATGAGGTTTAGAAACGATTAATTTAAGTTTTTACAGTAGAGGGGGATGAATAGATGAAGTCATGGCTTAATCGAACGATTGGACGCCAAATTATGTCTGCCTTCTATATGATTATATTGACACTCGTGCTGACCTCAGCCGGCGTTTATTTTTATACGAAAAGTCAGGTTCAGACATCACGTCAGGAACTGCTGACATTAAACGATCATCGGACACGCGCGACGAACTTATATGAATCATGGCAAAGTCTTCAGTATGAAATGCGCGGATTCGTCTTATTAGGCGATGAAGCAATGCTGGAAGAAATTGAACGTAAAAAAACGAACATCAATCAACAAACAACGTGGTTTGAGAAAAATGCCCGTTTTAAAGAAGAAAAACAGTATGCAAAAGATGCCCGATCGCTTTATACGGCGTATACGCAACGCGTCATGCCGAGTCTGACGAACTACGTCGCTGCTAAAAAAGACGGGGACGTAACCGAACCGTTCTTGCAGATGGCAACGCTCGGAAAAGTCACGAAAGCACCGACACTCGATCCAAAACGGAAGTTCAATATCAAAACGAAAAGTGCAGCGGATATGAGTTCAAGCATCGTCGATATGGAAACAGTATTCACGAAGTACCGCAACTCATTAAACAAACAAGAGCTCGCGGCGCAAGAAAAGCTGGGAAAACAGGTTAACGCTTCACAGGTGCTGGGGTTCATTAATTTGGCTGTTCTCCTGCTGATCATTGCGTTGCTTGTCCGTCCATTTGTCTCGCGTTTGACCGGACAATTGCGTCAGTTGAATCGGGAAAGCAGCCGTCTCGCACAAGGCGAGGATGCGACACCAATCAAAGTTGTGAATCCACAGGATGAAGTCGGTGAATTAACGACAACTTTCAATCAGATGGCAGCATCGATTTCTTCCCAAAAGATGCAACTCGTTTCAAGTAACGATGAGTTGCAAAGTCAGCAGGAAGAACTCGTCGCGCAGCAAGAAGAATTACAGATGCAGCAAGAAGAACTCGAGGAAGCACTTGATATTACATTGCGGAACGAAACCCATCTGCGATACCGCAATGAATTGACGGAAACACTCGCTTCCCGTGAAACATTGACGGCTTACCCCGCAATCATTGAGAAATTAATTACGATCACCGATGCCGAGCTTGGTGCCATCGTCTTCCTTGACGACGACCGTTATACGGATATCGTGTCGTACGGGATGACACCGGATCAGGAACATCAGTTGTTACACTCTTCGATTTCGTTACTTGAACGGGCACGGATGCACAAACATGCCGTCCGTTCGACGAAACAAGTGACGAGTGATCATCCGCTGCCTTACCCGTACAGCATGTATGAAACGGTGGTTCCTGTCATGGATCCGTCAACTAACACGATGATTGCCAGCATTTATCTAGTCCGTTACCGGGATCAGTTCAATGAAGATCAAACGGAAGAAATCTGGTCGTTCTCGCGTCAACTGGCCTTGTCATTGCTTCGGATGCGGGTCTTTGATGAGATTGAGCGGGAACGCGAGAAAACATCGAAACTGTTGCATTCGATCCGTGAAGCTGTCATTTATATCGAAGGCGACAAGATTTTTGCCAATAAACCATTGCTTGCTTTGTTCCATCATCCGTCTCACGATCAATTTGATGAGGGATTGATGACGCTCGATGTCAAGATTGAAGAATTGGCCGTCCAGGTCGATCAACATGAAGCGTTCCTCGAATATATGAGTCGGGTCTGTCGTCATGAGATTCCGACTGAAGGCTTGTCCTTATCCTTAAACAAAGAGGAACGGTTCGTTCAAGTGTACGCGGAAGGAATTCAGTACGGCGGCCGTTTCCGCGGAACGATGCTCGTACTGCGGGATGTGACGATTGAGACCGGTATCGACCGGATGAAGTCGGAGTTCGTCTCGACGGTGTCTCATGAGTTGCGGACGCCGCTTGCGTCAATCTTCGGGTATACCGAGCTGATGCTGGCGAAAGACTTACCGGTCGATCGTCAACAGCGGTATTTGACGACGATTCATTCGGAGACACAGCGTCTGACGAGTCTCGTCAACGACTTCCTGGATGTTCAGCGGATGGAATCGAGTCAGCAACACTATCAGTTCGAAAAACTCGATCTTGGAAACTTGATTCAGGAAGTCGCGGAATTTCATGCCGGTTCAACGAGCAACCATCAACTGACGCTTGAAACCGGGGATCAGCCGCTTCGTTGGATTGAAGCGGACGAACCGAAAATGCGGCAGTTGTTTGGGAATTTAATTAATAATGCCATCAAGTATTCACCGGATGGCGGGGAGATTGAGCTTAAGCTCGAAGCATTGGATGACCGGTTACGGATTCAGGTTATCGATGAAGGAATCGGGATTCCGCAACACGCGTTGCCTGAACTGTTTAGTAAATTTTACCGGGTCGATAATTCAGACAGTCGGAAAATTGGCGGTACCGGTCTCGGCCTCGCGATTTGTCAGGAAATCGTCCGTGCCCACGAGGGTTTGATCCATGTGGAATCAACAGAAGGACGCGGCTCGATCTTTACGATCGAATTGCCGTTCGTGCAGGTGAGTTCACTTGAAACAATTACTGGAATGGAACATGCGAAAGACCATAAAAGATAAGCAGACTGAAACAGAAGCAGACAACGGACTATCCGTCGTCTGCTTTTTTGTGTAATCCGATTCGGAAGAAACAGAAACGGGAAAAGTAAAAAACAGGGTGCATGATATCATTCAAAAAGGAGGAATTCACCATGAAAAATATACGGCCGCCTTGTTAGGTTCGACTTCGCCGGAATATCCGTCTGCTGTACCTGATTCGCTTTTTGACAGCCTGTCTGCCCGCGTATGTCATCGAGCGCTTGTTTTGGGAACAACGTGGAATGACGGTGGAGGACGTCGTGTATGCTGAAATCGTATTTGCGTTGACGATGGTTGTTCTCGAAGTGCCGTTTGGTCTGGTCGCTGACCGGTTGGGACGAAAAATCAGCTTCGTAACGGGTGTGCTGTTTGAAACATTATCGTTTTGGATATTGCTTCAGGCATATGAACTGTCGTCCTTTTTACTTGCCATGGTGCTGGCTGGAATCGGAAGTGCTGCTGTCAGCGGAGCGGAAGAGGCCTTGATTTACGAAACGATGAAGCAACTTTTACAAAAGGAACGTTTTGAGAAAACGATTAGCCGTCTGAATGCGACAAGTCTTGCAGCAGCCGGTGTTGCAGCGCTGATTGGAGCTTGGCTTGCGACATCGTATGAGCTGACAGTGCATTATGACCTCTCTCTTGGCTGTTTGATGCTGGCTTTCTTCGCCAGTTGCCTGTTGATTGAACCGGACACGTCCGGACGAACAGTGGTTCCTGTTACGCGTCGCGACCGGTGTCGGTGGCAGGTATTTCCTTCTTTTGCCCGGATTACGTTGTTCAGCATTTCATTTGGTACGACGATCACTTTCTTGGATGAGTTTTGGCAATTGTATGTCCGGGATCGAGAAATTGCGGTCTCCTGGTTTGGCACGATTTTGATTGGACTGATGGTTGCCCAAGCACTCGGTAATCTTTTGCCGAAACCGAACCGTCCGTTTGTTCCTCTCAGCGTTCTCTTGCTCGTGTATGCTGGCGGATTCATATTACTTTCCCTGATCGATAGTCCATGGTCGGTGCTTGTCTTATTTGGTTTGTTTCTAATTTATGGCTGGTCCGAACCGGTCCTGACAACGTGGTTGCAGGGCAATTTGACAGATGACTCGCGGGCGACAGGGAGCTCGATGGTCTCGATGCTTGAGAGCCTTGTGACAATCGGCGTTGGACTGGGTTTCGGACAAATTAGTCAAGACGCCGGTCTCGACGGAGCCTATTTCTATCTCGGACTCGTCTGTGGAGCAATCGGGGCAGGACTCTTGATACGATATCGAAAAAGTCGAAATGTGTAAGGAAAAAGAAGTATTTCCGGTATGAAGTCCGGAAATACTTCTTTTTGGTTATGTCTTGTCTTATGAAACACGCTGTTTATCCTGCACTGAAACAGTATGGCGCAAACGTCGGGCGGAAGGGAACATCAGCAGGGCGACCGCGGCCGCAATCCAGTAGACCGTCTCGATGCTTAACCGGTCTGCAAGCAGTCCGAATAACAAACTGCCGAGACAAAAGCTGAGCGTATATACTGTTTGTTGCATGCTGTAGACATACGGCAAACGGGCGGAAGGCGTCGCTTCCTGTAAACGTGTATTGAGCTCGATTGCCCGTAGTTGGCTCGAGGCCCCTTGCAACACACAGGCGACAATCGCAAAGACCACATGCGGTGCGAACGCAAACAAGACGGTTGCTCCGACCGATAATGCGACACTAAGCGTTAACAGGGAGGCGGACTTGGTCCGGCGGAGCATGTAATAACTACCACCGATCATGCTGAGCAGATAAAACGCATTTAAGATGCCCCACCAGCTGTCAGACACATGAAGATGCGTGTCGATATAGACGAGGAACAACGCTGAAATCCAAGCCGTACTGGCAAAGGCATCGATGCCGAGCAACGTTGTATTCAAGCGGGCCGGCTCAGTCGTCCACGTATAGCGGAAGCTAGAGCGGAACGACGGTGTTTCCTGCGTTTCTTGGACAGGATCCGCGAGTTCACGGACTTGATGACGAAACAAAGCAGTCCAGATGCTCGCTAGGACAAACAGGAAAAACGAAATCGTCAGGACCAGATCGGGGGAACCGAGACTGACAAAAATCGCGCCAAGCGGCCACATGACGAGTTGGACGACTTGATTTGTTCCCTGGACCAGACTGTTAGCTTTTTGAAGGTTGTCTGTGATCCGCGGCAGGAAAGCACTCTCAAGCGGCCGGGCAAACCCGTCTAGAAAGGCAATCCAGACGACGCATCCTAACAGATAACCGAACGGTAAATCAAGAAACACAATCAGACCGAGGCTGATCGTTTTTAAAAGCTGACCGTATAACAAGAGCGAAGCATGACGAAACCGTCTTGCGACATCGGCAAAGAAAAATCCACTGAGCGTCATGCCTGCCGTCACGGCAACCGGGAATAGGGCGGCAGTACTTGCTTGTCCAGTCTGAGCGTACAGGGTAGCAATGAGAGCGACGATGTAGAGCGCGTCTCCCGCATTTGCTACCCACTGGCTGACCAGTAAAGTTGTAAATCGGTTCATCTATAAAACCTCCACATCGTTCGTATTTAGTTAGTGGGTAGGTAATCTAGATGGATTTACATTGGTCGGCCTCATTTCGCTTTTTTTTGATTGTATAAGGAAAAAAATGGATTGTCAATGGAGTCCGGGAAATGAAGTCGATGTTCTTAGACCGGGCGTTGTTTTTTGAGAGCCCGCATATTGAGTGCGACGAACAGGAGGACAAAACCTGCCAATACGACAAGATCGAGCCAAATGTCTTGAAGCCCGTAGCCCCGAGTCATGATATTTTGCAGAGCATGCGCGGCATAAGTCAATGGCATCAACCGGTTAATGATTTCGACCCATACGGGCGCATCACCCAAATCAAACAACCCGCTGAAGAAAATCTGGGGCACGATTGCTAACGGAATGAACTGGATCAGTTGAAATTCAGTCCGGGAAAAACTCGACAGCAGTAAACCAAGCGACAAGGCGACACTTGCCGTCAGGAGATTGACGAACAAAAGTAAGAAGTAGTTTCCCTGTTGCGTCACGTCAAGCACGTTGACGATGAATAACTGAATAAGAATCGTCTGGATCGTGACGAATAAAAAGAAACCGACAAAATAACCGAAGACGATACTCGAGCGTTTGAGCGGCGTCGCAAGCGTCCGTTCGAGTGTACCGCTCGACCGCTCCCGTAAAAAGCTGACACCGGCAATGATGAAGACAAATAGGAAGATGAAAAACCCCATCAAGGCAGGAGCGATTTGATCAAATAATTCAGCATCCGGATTGCCGTATAAAAATTGGATGTCGGGTTTGGTAAGAGTGGGTGATGCAGGCTGCGGCGTATCGAATGTTTGATTCGTTAATTGCGTCAATTGTTGTTGCAACTGTTGAACGGTTGCCGAGAGTTTCGTGTTGGCTGTGAGTGCTTGTTTTCCTTGAATCGTGATCAAGGTTTCTTGAATGAGTTGGAGCGCTGCGGCGTTTTTTGAAATGTCGCCGCCTTCAATTAAAATTTTCGGCTGATTCTTTTGAAAGGTGATCAAGCCATCAATCTGTCGATCCTTCATGGCAGTGATACCAGCCGCTTTGCTTGAAAAGGTGCGGATGTCTGTTTTGGTTTTCAGTGTATCTTGAAAGGTCACCGGTAAATCGACCGTACCGATTGTCACATCGTCCGAGCTCGAACCGAGAATCGTCGACAGTAAGAACAGAACAAATAAGGGAGCGAGAAACATCATGGCAATCGTCCGTTTATCCCGAAAAATTTGTGAAATGACACGTTCCGCTACCGTCAGAATTTGCATTATACTCGCTCCTTTTGAATGAAAGCTTCATCGATGGAACCAAAACGTTGAATCAAATCATTGGGGGTACCGGCTTCGATTAGACGACCATGTTGGATCAACAATAACCGGTCGCACCGCTCAGCTTCATCCATGACATGTGTCGTGACGAGTACCGTTACACCGGACTGGCGCAGTTGTTCAAACTCATGCCAAAATGTTTTCTTAAGCGCGGGATCAATCCCGACCGTCGGTTCATCGAGCAACAGAAGACTCGGTTCGTGGATCAAGGCGATGGCCAGACTGAGTCGTCGTTTCATTCCACCGGAAAATTGATGGATCGGACGATCGGCATCTTTCTTCAAATCGACGAATTCAAGGACGGTTTCGATACGTGCTCGAAGACGTGCTTTTTTTAAACCGTATAGTTTTCCGAAATATCGCAGATTTCCGCGCGCCGTTAAGTCTTCATAAAGCGCATCCGACTGTGCCATGTAGCCGATGTTCTCCGCTTGGGCGAGCGAGGGTTGTTTGGTGCCGAGAACCATGATCGTCCCGGTCGTTGGTTGTTGCAGACCAATCAACGACTTGATTAAAGTCGTTTTTCCGGAACCGCTCGGACCAATTAAACCGACAATTTCACCTTGACCAATTGAAAACTGGACATCGCTCAAGACCGTGCGTTTCCCGAACGTTTGGGAGTAATGGGTTACGTCAATCATACGATCACATCCCTTCTACTTCTTTATACCCGCTTCGACACCCGATGATGAATCTTCCGTATGTTTTTTTCCTGAACGTGGACGGTCCCACAGTAAACGCAACGTTACATAAAAATAGACGGCAGAGATGATGTAAAACAGACTGCCGATCGTTAAAAAATCAATCAGATAACCGGCAGCTATGATTCCAAGTGCCGACCATAAGGACGTCTTGAAATGATAGCGGCCGATTGTCCGGCCAACCGTCGTTAAGGCAAGTTCCTGCCGGGCAAGGATTGTTTTTTCCGTGTTCTTTTGCAACGCACCAAGTATCCCCATGATGATTTGAATCAGGTAGACGTGGCTAATGGACGTCACAATCGGTACGTACAATAAAACCAGTGCCATGCCAAACGTGTGGGTGACAAGCAATGAGCGGTCGCCGAACCGGTCACTCAGACGACCGATTCCGAGGTAAGCGAACGCTGAAGTCAGCGTGAAGAGACCGTAGGCAAGACCAAACTGGGCATAGGAATCTCCAATTTGCCGGACAAGCAATAAATAAAACGGGAAAATGATACTGCTGCTCATTAAAATCATGCTTTGAATACGAACAAAAAGTGAATAGTTCATCATCGTCTCCTTACTTAAAATAGTCGAGATAAAATTGGTTCATGAAAAGGCCATCGGGATCCTGCTTTTGTTTGGCTTCTTTAAAAGTAGCAGCATTCGGATAGGCGTCATGGAACTGCTTGCGTGTTGCGAACGGATAGTACGGCAGGTAGTAACTGCCCTGATGTGCGAGTGTCGCATCAATCAACTTTTGGACAATCCGTTTCGTTTCGTTGATTGATATCGGATCCGTTTCCGTATTGATCAGCCAGACGAGGGCAAACATATCCTGTTTCGCATAGGACAAGGCAGCTGTTTCATCCTGCTCGACATACCGGATCGTGATATTCAAGACATTCAGTTCCTCGGCTGTCAAAATCGACCGCAATTGATCGATGTAGGAAACAAACGAATCAACCGGCACGAAGTATTCCTGGAGTAATTCGGTTCGACCGGGACTCGTATATTCCATAAACGCACTGTCGGAACGCATGACATTGTTACGGGATTCGAACGTTCCACTCTGCTTCAGGAAATACGATTTCTGAAATGACCAAAGCTGATTTTTTCCGAAGTCGCTGTACCGGGAGATGCCGAGTAATGCTTTCGGCAAAGCGATGATGGTTTCTTGCTTGAGCGGTTCCTCTTCAATCGGAGTTGTCCGCTCTGTTTTACGATAGTTCGTGACATACATGTCTTTGAAAAATCCGTCCGGCGCGACAGAAATACGTCCGATGTGCATACGGACGTCATCGTCACCGAGGACATGTTGCCGGAAATAAGCCGGATAATCCTGATAATTCAAGGCGACAGTCTGCTCGGCGTACCATTCATCGTTTGTCAGTTTCAAAGTAACGTCCAAAATGATACCGAAGAGACCATATCCGCCGGGGACCAGGCGGAATAAATCCGCATGTTCCGTCCGGCTGACATTGACGACGGAACCGTCCGCTTGCAACAGCCGAAACGAATCGACCGTATCAAGCAGGGAACCGTAACGGATATCCCGGCCGTGGACATTGACGCTGAGTGCGCCGCCTACTGTAAAGATATTCTGCGACTGCATGACTTGAATTGCTAGACCGTCCGGCTGAATCCGGTCTTGAATTTCACCCCAGGTGGCGCCGCTTTGGACGGTAATCCGTTTCGTTCTGGGAGTATAATCTAGAATCTGATCGTACTTGGTCATATCAAGGACTGTCGTGTCCGGCAGGTATGTCTGCCCGCCTTGACTGTGTTGCATACCGGCAATCGACACCGTCTCCTGGCGTTGTTTTGCTTGCTCAATCCAGGACTTCAGATCATCCGTCGAAGTTGCCGACCGAATCTGTTTGACACGGGTCGGGAGTAAGTTTGACTGATCGGAACTGTTCAGGACCGGGTGTTGATAAGTCCAAATGGAAAAACTAAAAACCGTCACATAAATTACAATGACGGCACCAATGATTATTCGCTTCATACATCCTCCTAGGATTTGATTGAAATGTCGACCGGATCAAACGGGTGAGACAAATGGGCTGTCGCTGCTTCCGCTTCAGCAAGGGATTGAGTTGAACTACTTATTTGTTGGCGGCGCAAGCGGTAAGCACGCTCGAGGCGGCTGGTCAGTAAGTTGGCAAAGAACACGAGCAAAGCTAAAGCAATCGCCGGAACTAAAAACAGATGGTTGATCCACGAAACGGCTGAGAATTGCAGGAAATAGTAGCCGAACTGGGATGCCCATTCAAAAATGATCGGGGCCGCGCCACCTTCGAATAAGACGAGTGTTCCGCCAAAAAACAAGCCGAACAACGAGAGATGGATCAGGACCATTAATGTCTGGACGAACTGTTGCATGAAGACAATCGTTAGCGTCGGCAACAGATGCGGCCAAATATGTACCCGAAACTGATGTCCAGGACGTCCGCCGAGTGTGCGGGCGACAAGCATGAATTCTTGTGCAAGCAATTGCCGGGTCTCACCGATTAAATACAGCACCGATGCCGGTAAACCGAGTACCGTTAAGACACTGACTTCGAGGAAGACACGCGAGAACGCGGACGGAACCGAGGCGGGATCTATAAATAGGAAAGCCGGCAATAAAATAAACAAGGCGAGCAACGAAATCGGAATGATCAAGAAACCGTCCAGCAGGAGACGTAATGCCGTATACAGCCGTTTTCCCCGGAAAGCGAGCGGGACACCGATCAGCAAGGCGAGAACGATTCGGGCGAAGGCGACGCTGACACAAACACCAATCGTCCACTTGGCCCCTTCAATCATCACCTGAAACAAATCGTTTCCGGAACGGTCCGTCCCAAACCAACGATCCGTGGAGGGTTCGAGTGGTGAGGTGGCGATAAATGTTCCGTCTTTCGAATAGAGATTTTGAATTTGATCGACCTGTCCGTCACGAAACACAGCATTACCGAAACTGAGTAACAACAATGTTCCAAAGAACAACAGGCACATCCAAAAGATGAAGTCATATCTCAAAACACGTCTCATGAAATCTCTCCTTTCCACGAGCGGGGGATACAAAGTTCTGCCACCGTATCTAATATGAAAAAGGGCAGATAGATTAAAAGCAATAAAACAAGCAGTATCGAAAAATCCTGATTGATTAAGATAAAACGAAACAGTCCCTGGACGTTAAAAGTATACTCGATGACGACCAGACTCGAAAGAATCGTAATGATGTTCGTCCGGAAAAACAGATAAAAACGATAAAACAGATTTGGCATCAAATGTTGCCAAAACAGCCGGGACGAGTGGATACCTTTTGCGCGGGCCAACTCCAGGTAGCTTGCATGCTGTTCTTCCTGAATCCGACCGGTCAGCCATTTGATGAAGAAAAAAACGGTCGTTAAGGATAATGTCAAAATCGGCAGGAACCGGATTGAATCGCTAAATCCGCCGGCAATCTCGATTTGATCAAATCCGGTCGTCTTGAATAAAATGACGATGATGAATTGTGAAAAAATGATCCAAAATAAATCAGGAATCATTTCCAGGAGTCGGGCAGTTTGCGTCAAGACGGAACGGATTTTTTCTCCGGCCCGGTAAAATAAAAACGCATAAAGTAAAGCCGCAATCGATGAACAAAGCAGAGCGCTACTGAAGATGACGAGCGTCTCCTGGATGAACGGCTGAAGATCCGGAAGTAACAGTCTGTTTTCTCCAGCCGTTGCATTGTAATACGTTAATGGATGTGAAGACGTCAACAGACTGAGCTGTTGTTGCACTGCGTTGAAATACTTCGGGAAATCCGGTCGCATCTGAACAATCAGATGCGGTAAAGCACTGATGACGACCAGAACAAAGAAGGCGAACACGAGTTGAGTGGTTTTACGGATGAGAAATGACGGCATATTGTCCCTCCTGCAAGTACGGTTTAACCGATAGCTTGAATATGATCATTACCAATTTGAATCAATTGGCTATTTCGGTGTTTTCGACGTGTGACGTACCGTTCGAATTGACCGGTTGGAATATAGGTGTCCCGCGTCGACAGGGTCGATAACGTCAACAGGATTTGTTTCAGTTGAGGCTGCCCTTCCTGAAGCTTTAAATGGGTCATCCGGTTGTTTGCGTCGAGATGGTTTAAAAACAGTTCAACTTTACAGCCTTCTTTAATCAGCTCACTTGCGAGAAATGCTGTCTGATCAATGAACGTCTCAAAGTTCGTATGCAGTCCGTAACCGCTTGGTCCGGACAGATTCAAGGCGAGGCTGAACGTATCCTGATTGCTCGTCTCAAAGACCTTGGTCTGCAGACGGCCGGTCTTGGCTGTCGCATACCAGTCGATTTCTTTCGACGGCTCAGCCGTATACGGTTTTGCCCCCAGTTGAACGAGCTTATTTTTCAGTGGAGAGTACCGGTCGGCACGATCCCCGATCCGAAGCCGATGCAACAGGAGTGGTGTCGCCTGTGCCGTCAGCGAAGGTAAGACCGTGAAATGAGGAAATGCATCAAAGGTAAACAGATACACGCCCATCCGCCACGGCAGCCGGATTGTCAGGGTGAGTTCGTCAAAATGCGCCGGTCCCCGCCGCATCGCCTGAATCGGGATTTCAATTTGTTCGTCCGATCCGATGACGGCATGATACGTATGCGGGTGGAGCGGATCCATGTCAGGGAAAATGAGACCGTTATCCGTGTGCAGCCGAAGGGTGGTCTTCAGTCCTAATTTTTCAAGGGCTTCAAGACCGAACAGCTGCAAACGCAACGCAGTCGACTCCTGATTAAACATCAGCGGTTCGTAATGTTTCCATTCCAAGGCAACGTCGCGCTTCAATTGTTTTTCAGTCTGCCCGACAACGTAGTGAACGGTGGCGATTGCTGCGAATAAAAAACCGAGTAAGGACAATCCCGGGATGAATAAGAAAACGAACGTTAAAATGACATAAACGGAAAAGAGCCGGCGTTCCAGCCAAAATGGAACCGAACGTTCGATGTGCATGACATCACCCCATTTCAACCGGGACCGGAATGTCATCAAGCAGATGCAGTAATAAATCGGCTTTCGTCGTTTTGATGCCGCCTTCAAGCGTTAACATTAAACGATGGGACAAGACATGTTTCGCCAAGTATTTGATGTCTTCCGGAATGATGAAATCGCGTCCGTTGAGGAAGGCATAACTTTGTGATGCCCGAAGTAAAGCAATCGCACCACGGGGACTGACGCCGACTTCGACGAGAGCATGGTGACGGGTTGCCTGGACGATCGACAATAGATAATCGAGTACATCCTGAGACGCATGAACGCGCCGTGCTTCTTCCTGCCATGTAATCAAGTCGCCGCCTGTCGCGATACCGATGGCTTGTTTCCGGACGTTCGCCAATACTTCGTTCAACAGTTGGCGTTCGTGTTCAAGATCAGGATATCCGACTTCAATCGCCACCATGAAGCGGTCGAGCTGGGCATCCGGAAGCGGGAAGGTTCCGGCGGATTCAATTGGATTTTGCGTGGCGATGACAAAAAACGGAGCCGGCATCTGGTACGTTGTCCCACCGATTGAGACTTGACGCTCTTCCATCGCTTCGAGCAAAGCAGACTGGGTCCGCGGAACAGCCCGGTTGATTTCGTCAATCAAAACGATGTTCGCAAACAGAGGACCGCGCTTATTCTCAAACTCCTGGGTTTTCATGTTAAAGAAGTCGGAACCGATGACGTCAGACGGCAGCAGGTCGGCCGTGAACTGAATCCGGGAGAAGGCACTGTCGAAACTGTTGGCCAGGGCTTTAGCGAGCATCGTTTTTCCGGTACCCGGTACATCTTCAAGGAGGATATGACCTTCGGCGATCAATGCCGTTAAACACAAATCGATGACATCCGACTTTCCGAGATAGATCGTATTGAGCTGGTCTTTTAATTGTTGTAATTTCAATATGTACGCCTCCGTCTAGTAGAATGAACTTCAAACAGCCGTTTTGAAAAGGATTTAAGAAACAAAGCAACTTAAGGAAAAAATACCCAATAATATTAACTGAATTTTAGCACAAATCGAAAACAAGAAGAAACTATTTCTGATTCACTATAAAATGCCAGACGATTACTGACTGAAAGGGAAGGGTACATGAGTAAAAGAACAGATAAAGGGAGGCCATTTTTATGAAACTGATTATTTTCGGAGCAACCGGACAAACCGGGCAGGAGTTGGTCAAACAGGCGATTGCCCATGGACATACGGTGACGGCATTCGTCCGTAATGCAGACAAACTCGAGTTGACGGACGAGAAACTGCGTGTCATGGAAGGAGACGTACTTAACCAGGACGCAGTGAATCAAGCGATGCAGGGACAAGAGGCAGTATTGACGGCCTTAGGGACCGAGAGTCTCGCATACAGTGGATTTTTAGAACGGAGCCTCTTGCGAATCGTGAATGCGATGAAGGTGAACGGGGTCGAACGGATCGGATACGTCGCTTCTGCGGGAGTCGACCAGGAACTGCCCGGTGCTCAGGGGTTACTTGCTCAACAGATTCTAAAAAATCCCTTAAAGGATCACCGTCAGGCGATTGAACTGTTGAAACAGGCGGACGTCGCCTATACGGTCGCCCGGCCGCTTCGTCTGATGAACGGTCCGTTGACCGGCTTGTATCGCCAAACAGAGAGCGGGGTCCCGGAGCAGGCAAAACAAATCAACCGGGCAGATGTCGCTCACTTTTTACTGGAAGCAATCGAACAGGACGAACATGTCCGCAGCAGCATCGGACTCGCCGAATAAAAAGAAACCGGTTGTTCACAGGACGGAAACGTCCTGTGAACAACCGGTTTTTTTTTGAACTTATTGCTGGCGGTAGACAGAAACCGAGCCGCCGTTCACGAAGAATTGACCGTAACCGTCCTGATTGATCGTGACGGAAGCCGTGTTGTTGCCGGTGATGTCCGTCCAGACTTCGCCTTTGTTTTGTGTCCCGACGTACATCCATTTACTGCCGCCCGGACCGTCCGACAAAATCGTCGCAAGACCTGATTTTGTACGATCCGTCACACCTTCACGGGTCCAGCCGATGACGTCGGCGTTATCGAGATAATCGTTTTGTTTTCCGAAGGCAAAGTCTTTTCGCGCTTTTAACAGCGGATCGATTTTTGAGGCAAGCGCCGGGATTTCACGGTTCGACGTGCCCTTTGTTCCGTAGTAATCGCCGTAGAAGACCGACGGATATCCTTGTTCACGCGTCAAAATCATGGCGTAAGCAAGCGGTTTGAACCACGATTGTACGGTCGACTCAAGTGATTGCCCCGGCTGGGAATCATGATTCTCAACAAGTGTGACGGCTTGAACCGGATTCGTCTTGACGAGTGTGCCGTCGAAAATTGTCCGCATGTCATAGTAGCCGCCGCCTTTACTCGCCTGCTCGAACTTATAGTGGAGCGGAGCATCAAAGACCGATTGCTGATAGTTCGTTCGGCTCAAATAGTTTTGCAAAGTGCCGAGATCATTTTGCCAGTATTCAGCAACCGTGAATAACGGCTTTCCGGTCGTCTGACGGACGTTCGCGAGCCAGTCTGCGAGATAACCGTGTTTGATGTGTTTGACGGCATCAAGGCGGAATCCGTCGAGACCCAGTTCATTGACGTACCATTTGCCCCAGTTCTTCATTTCCTGCTGAACTTCCGGATGATCGAAATCGATATCCGCATACATCAAGTAGTCATAGTTTCCATTTTCGGTCGAGACGTCAGTATCCCATGCTTTTCCGGTCCCGCGGAATTTGTAGATGGCACTTTTCGAACGGGATTGATCCCAGTCCGTTCCGTCAAAGTGATACCATTTCCACTTAAAGTTCGAATACGTATTGTTTCGCGCCGCGAAATCAAAACCGGTCCAGGCTTGAATCTGGTAATCCCCCGAGATTTCCTGATTGCGGTTGCTGCCACTCACTTCGACCGCTGTCACGGCTTCTGTGAAATCGGCGCCGCCTTTATGATTCATGACGACATCGCCATATACATCGATGCCGGCTGTATGTAGTTGGCTGATTGCTGTTTTCAGTTGAGCTTTCGTTCCATATTTCGTCCGGACGGTTCCTTTTTGATTAAATTCCCCGAGATCGTATAAATCATAAGCGCCGTATCCGACATCGTTTTGGGTCGTCCCTTTGTAAGCGGGGGGTATCCAGACGGAGGTGATCCCGAGTTGATCGAGTTTTGTTGAATCACTGCCGAGGCGGTTCCAGTGGTTGCCGTCATTCGGAACATACCATTCAAAATACTGCATCATCGTGCCGTTATCTGCCGTCGCCCCTACTGCAATCGGTTGCACAAGTGGCGCTAAAAAAGTAGCGGTCGCGAGTGTCGCGACAATCAAGCGTTTTTGTTTCATGAAAAGACCTCCTATAATTTTATGAAAGCGTTTGCATTTATAGTATATCAAGTCTTGAAAGTTGCTGTATCAACCGTGGCGTTTATTTCTGAACATCTTGTTTTCGTGACTTTTGAACCTGGAATATTTTTTGTGGAGAAGAATAATCAGCCGGTTGACCTGTTCTCAAGAAAAAAACAGGACCATCGGACTCTTGAATAACTGAATGAATTTTGATTCAGTTTAGTTCGAGGGATTTTAAGGTCTTTTGTCCAGCTTCTCAGATGCGAAAGGAGGTGTAAAAATGAGGAGGTAAGACGAGCACATACATATGTAACCAAGGGGGAAACACAGTATGAATTGGAAGTCGAAAATCAGCGGGGCGCTTGTCGCTGCACTTGCACTCGGGTCAATTTCGTTTACACCAGTCATCGCTAAAACAGAACCAACGAAAATCGTTGCCGGACCTCAGATGGTCACGTCACAATCGACAATCGACGCGTACTACCTACCAGCGTCGGGTAAGACAGGAGCAGCATTAAAAGCCTCACTGCACGATATCATCGATAACCATACGCAAGTATCATACGATACGGTTTGGACTGCTCTGAAGGAAACGGATCAAGATCCGAACAATGCAAATAATGTCATCGAACTTTACACGGGTAAATCGATTGCCAAGAGCAGTAATGGTGGGAACGTCGGTCAATGGAACCGGGAGCATGTCTGGGCAAAGTCGCACGGTGATTTTGGAACAAGCAACGGACCGGGAACAGATCTGCATCATCTTCGGGCAGAAGACGTCGTCGTCAACAGCGCACGGGGGAATCTTGATTTTGATAACGGCGGAACGAAGTATGCCGGGTGTGACTGCTACCGCGACAGCGATTCATGGGAACCACCGACACGTGTCAAAGGCGATATCGCACGCATGATCTTCTACATGGCAGTACGCTATGAAGGCGGCGGTGAAATTGATTTAGAAGCATCAGAAAACGTCAGCAACGGCACGAATCCACTTCATGGCAAATTGTCGACGCTAAAAGCATGGAACAAACTTGATCCGGTCGATGCGACGGAAATCAGACGAAACGATATCATCTTTGAGAAGTGGCAGAAAAACCGGAATCCGTTTATCGATCACCCGGAATACGTGACATCAATTTGGGGAAATTAATGTCAGGCAGATAAGGAAGAGCGACACACCGATTTTTTGCGGAAGTGTCGCTCTTTTTGCTGAGAAAACGAGTTGAAACCTTTTGAGTGGTGAGGCGTATAGAAAGAGGTGATAAAAAGACAGCAGGATCTTACCACTGAGGGGACATAATTATGAAGAATACAGTTAAACATATCATACGCCGTTTTTATAAAACCGGTCTTGGATTACTCTTATTGCTCACCGTATTCTGGTTCAGTATCGGTTGGTTCGTCGCAAAGGGGGAACGACCACTTGCGAACGGAAAACATCCTTACGTCATCGTGCTTGGAGCCGGTGTCAAAGGGGAGAAACCCTCGTTGATTTTAAGCAACCGGATTGAGGCAGCTGTCCGGTACGGAAAACAATTTCCGGATACAACATTCATCTTAAGCGGAGGACAAGGGGACGGAGAAGCGATTTCGGAAGCGGAAGCGATGCGACGGGGAATGCTTCAAGGTGGAATCAGTGAAGAACGGTTGTTGCTGGAAGATCAATCGACATCGACGACTGAAAATCTGACGTTTTCAAAACGACTGTTACCGGAATCGGAAAACCGTGTCTCGATCGTGACGTCGGACTTCCATTTGTACCGTGCCCGAAAAGAGGCGGAACAGATGGACTTAAAGACCGACGCCGTTCCGGCTGAGACACCACTGTCTGGCGTCTTGCGTTACGGAATGCGGGAACGTGTTGCGATTGTCGTAAAATACTTCCAATGAAAAAAAAACCTTCCCGGATTGTCCCGGAAAGGTTTCATTAAATTATTTATTTTGCTGTGACTGATCTTGTTTCGAATCATCGTGTTGCGTGTTGTTCGGTTGGTGCTCAGGAGGCGCCTCCTCTTTTCCGAGTGCCACATCTTTCGCTTCAACGACTTTACTGCTGATCGAGTTGAGATCTCCTTTAGCTTCAGTGACCGTATCTTTGACGGACGACGCATCAGTCTTGACGGTATCAAGCTCCGTGTTGACTTTGTCATACACGTTTTGGACGTCGGATGCGACTTCCTGGATGATGCTTGAAGCGCTTTTCACTTGGTTGATGACTTGTGATGCTTTGCCTGACGGATCTTCTTTAATCGATGAAGCGAGCGTTGAGACAGAGTCTTTAGCACCGCGCAGGCTTTGTTTCGTATTTTGACGGCTAGATGAGCTGAGTAACGTCAGAAGACCGCCGACGACTGCACCTAGCAGCATTCCTGTAAGTAAACTGACTTGACGACCAGATGAAGTTTCCTGATCGAACTGGCGATTCGGATTTTCGGCATGTACAGCATGAGGATCGTTTGGTAAGTTTGGTTGCATGATTGACACTCCCTTAAAGTATGATTTGACACCATGATAGGAATATACCCTTATCTCACAACTAAAAACATGCATTTGTAATACAACAAAAAGACCATCCAATGATATGATGGTCTGAGACGATTTGATGGTGTTACGGCCGGTGCTTGTCATCGTGCTTTTCAGTTAATTTACGGTTGATTTCATCGTAATCGATTTCGATGTCATCCTTGTTGCCTTTATAGCCGTAACCCTTTGAAATCACGAGGATTGAAGCGACTAAGACGAAGACAATGATTAGAATGGAGACGACATAAAGCCACATGATCCATTCCCCCTTTCATTCTTCTATAGTATGACGGAAAAAGCAGCTTTCGTCTAAACGAAAATGTAAATTGTATGCTAAACTATTTTCAATGAATATGTGGATAGAGCGAGGTGACGACATGAGTATACTGGTCGTAGATGATGAGTTTACGAATTTGATGATTTTAGAACGATTGCTTGAAAATGAAGGATACGATGTGGTCAAGGCGATGAGCGGGGAAGAAGCGCTAGAGCTGATGGAAGATCCGTTGTTCATTGAAACACTGGACGTTGTATTACTTGACGTCGAAATGCCTGGAATCAGTGGCATTGATGCGACACGTCTGATTCGTAAACGGTTTGGCCTGGATGAGTTACCGATCGTCATCGTATCAGGTCGATCGAATGAGGAAGATATTGCAGACGGACTTGATGCCGGTGCTTCCGATTACACGACGAAACCAATTCGGAAAACGGAACTGCTCGCCCGTGTCCGAAATGCGATGTCGCTCAAACAGGCGATTGACGCCCGAAAGCGCTACGAAAAAGTCTTGCAGGAAGACTTTGATTTAGCACAAAAGCTTCAGCAAAGCGTGTTAAGTGCAAACATCGAGGACGAAGACATCCGGATCATGGCGACATACATTCCGTCGAAAAAGCTGGCAGGCGATATGTATGCCTGGTACCGGATTTCGCCGAAAAAATACGGAATCATTTTATTTGATGTCATGGGACACGGTGTATCGTCTGCGTTGATTACGATGGGAATGAGTTCGATTTTATTTGAACTCGTGCACCGCATCGGAGATCCGGCGAAAGTTCTCGAGGAATTAAACAAACAGATGAGCCGCCTGTTCCCGGGCGATGAAACAGAAATTTACTTTACGGCCGTGTACTTGTACATCGAACTGGATGAGATGAAACTCAGTTATGCAAATGCCGGGCATCCACCGGGCTTGCTGCGGATGGGGAATCAAATCATTCCGCTTGAAAATACGGGATTACCAGTCGGGATGTTCGAAGATTCTGAGTATACGAGCCAGACGATTGACCTCGTTTCGCCAGGTTGTGTCTACTTGTATACAGATGGCTTCATGGAATTGTACAGTAAGGGAATCGATGAAGGAATCAGTGCGATTCGTGAATTGATTCAGGAACAGGGACCGGCGATTCATCAATTGATTCAACCGGATCAAAGTGATGATGCGGACGATTTATGTCTCGTGACCATCGAAATCAACTAATCTGCAAAAAAACTACTTTCCTTTTGATGGACTTAGGTAGAGGGCCGAAGAGACAGTCGTCTCAACACGCGTTTCTAGGCTAAGGCATTCAAAAAGTAAGTGGTTTTTTGTCCATCCATTCATACGCACTAAAAGAAACGGCGGCGCCATAAAATAAAGGCGGCTAAGCCAGAGAAGAAAATCATCATGCCGAAGACAATCCAAAAGCCCATGACTTCGCCTTCCCACGGCACATGAACGTTCATCCCGAACATTCCGGAAATCATGGTCGGGATCGAGATGACAATCGTGATCGACGCGAGAAACTTCATGACGAAGTTGACATTGTTTGAGATGACGGAACCAAACGTATCCATCGTTGAGCTGATAATATCTTTATAGATTTGGGCCATTTCCATGGCCTGGCGGTGTTCAACGAACACATCTTCGAGCAGGTCTTCATCGTCTTCGTGTTTTTCAAGACTCGGTGTTTTGATGATCCGGTCGAGTACTCCGTCGTTTGACTTCAAAGAAGTCATGAAATACACAAGTGATTTTTGTAAATTCATTAATTGGAAAATTTCTTGATTTCGCATCGAACGTTGTAATTCTTCCTCGAGCTCATCCATCCGGCGGTCGATTTGCCGCAGGAACCGGAGATACGAAGAACTGACTTTATATAAGATTTGAAAGACGAATCGGGAACGGTAATTCGTCCGGAACGCGCGGAGTTTTCCGCTTGAGAATAACGTCAGGACATCCAACTGTTGCGAACAGACGGTGATGAAGTGTCTTGACGTCACGATGATACCGAGTGGAATCGTATTGTAACGGCGTCCGGATGATTCTTCTTCAATGTAAGGAACGTCGACAATCATCAACAAACCTTCATCATCTTTCTCGAAACGAGGTTTTTCCTCGACATCAAGTGGGTCATAAATAAAATCCTCAGGAATTTTCGTAGCAGCGATGACTTGATCGGCTTCGTCTTTTGTCGGATTGACAAGATGAATCCAGGAACCTTTCGTAAACTCCTGAATTTCGTTGACTGCCCCCG
>Ga0308158_10000290_pt1 | contig 99398 bp, 88 predicted proteins | sample PhyBR2_FD_201038 | JGI IMG/M metagenome (GOLD analysis project Ga0308158, IMG submission 201038) | Phyllosphere microbial communities from UC Gill Tract Community Farm, Albany, California, United States - DLSLB.R2 | ecosystem: Host-associated > Plants > Phyllosphere > Unclassified | place: USA... | reverse complement strand
CCGCCCCCAGGCGCTTGGACTGCCGTGCCTGGCTCTGCAGCCAACTGACGTGGTCGCGACCCACCGCACGCTGGATACCGACACCGCCACAGACGATCACCGTGTCCATCGGCGCGGCCTTGTGCATCGCCGAATCCGGAGTGATCTGCAGGCCATCGCTGGCCCATACCTGGCCACCGTCTGCGCTCAGGGTGGTCCATCGATACAGCTCGCGCCCGGACAACTGGTTTGCCATGCGCAGCGGTTCGACTGCCGAGGCCAGGGAGATGAGGGTGAAGTTGTCGAGCAACAGGAAGCCGATGGACTGAGGACTGCGAGTCTGCGGCTGAGCGCCGGTGGTGAAGGATGTCATTGCGGTATCTCCTTACGCGAAGCGGATGGTGGCCTCAGGCAGGCTCTTGTTATTGCCCTCTGTTTAACAGGGGCTTTGCTTTGCTACGCAAACCCCATGCCGACAATTGGTCGGGAACTCCACCGCGCCTGAAAACGACGTCGCGCAGGGCTATGCAGAGCGCTGCGAAAGACCTTCGCGGGCGACCGTCGATTCTCCTCAAAAGCATACCCGCCGTGGGGTCTGAGCAATTCGGTAGCAACCGCTGGGGTAGCGCACCGCCAAGTGTCACCACAAGCACGCCGTTCGCCGCAGCCCACTGCGGAGCGTGGTCGAAGGCACCGGTGATGAGCTGCGCGCGAAAAAGAGGCGTGCAGCTCGCCTCTGCACGTTCGTGTGGCAACTTCATATAAGTGGATGTACGCAGGTGTCGCGGGTAAGGTCGCTGCTGCAAGCCCATGAGCTGTAAGCGACGTCACCGACACTGGATGCGACTCTGCCCGCACTGGATACGACGCACCCGGTAGGCGGCTGATTTGCGCTGGTACATGATCACTCACGGCCCGATCGCCTGGCACCTTGGCGGCGCACCCGTCGCGGACGCGGCGATCGAGCATTCAAACAAGCGTGGCATGCCCTTGCGCCCCACGCCGAGAAAACCAGGAGCACACCATGAAAGGTCCAACATCGATTCTGCTGGCCACCCTGCTGGGCCTGCCTGTACTGGCTCAAGCAGCGGAACCGGCGCGATGCGCCACTGTGAATTTCTCCGATGTCGGCTGGACCGACATCACCGTCACCACCGCCGTCACCAGTGCGGTGCTGCAGTCACTGGGCTACAAGACCAAGACCACGATGATTTCCGTGCCGGTGACCTACAAGTCCCTGGCCGATGGCAAGAACATGGACGTTTTCCTGGGCAACTGGATGCCGACCATGGAAAACGACATCAAGCCCTACCGCGACGCCGGTACCGTGGAAACAGTGCGGGCCAACCTGGAAAACGCCAAGTACACCCTGGCCGTCCCCCAGGCGCTGTACGACAAGGGCCTGAAGGATTTCGCCGACATCGTCAAATTCAAGAAGGAGCTGGACGGCAAGATCTACGGCATCGAGCCGGGCAACGATGGCAATCGCCTGATCCAGAGCATGATCGACAAGAACGCCTTCGGCCTCAAGGACGCCGGTTTCAAAGTGGTCGAATCGAGCGAGGCCGGCATGCTGTCCCAGGTCGACCGCGCCCAGCGGCGCAACACCGACGTGGTGTTCCTGGGCTGGGAACCGCACCCGATGAACACCCGCTTCAAGCTGCAGTACCTGACCGGTGGCGATGACTTCTTCGGCCCCAACTTCGGCCAGGCCACCATCTATACCAACACACGCAAGGGCTACACCCAGGAGTGCAGCAACGTGGGTCAGTTGCTGAAGAACCTGCAGTTCAGCCTGGCCATGGAAAGCACGCTGATGGGCAACGTCCTGGACGACAAGCAGAAACCCGACGTCGCTGCTCGGGCCTGGCTGAAAAACAATCCACAGGTGCTCGACACCTGGCTCGCGGGCGTCACCACCGTCGATGGCAAGCCGGGTCTTGAAGCCGTCAAGGCCAAGCTCGCGCAATAACGCTGGCAGGCGGGCCGGCGGTTGCCGGCCTCACCGACCGGCCCTTCGTTTCCTCGCATGCGGACACTCACTACCATGCTGACAGACCACAAGATCCCCCTGGGCGAGTACATCGCGGCTTTCGTCGACTGGCTCACCCAACACGGGGCTTCGACGTTCGATGCCATCGCGTCCACGCTCGAAGCGATCATTCATGGTTTCACCGCCGGTCTGACCTGGTTCAACCCCTACGTACTGACCGCCCTGATCGCTGCGCTGGCGCATTTCATCCAGCGCAAATGGGGCCTGACGCTGTTCGTGGCGCTGTCGTTCCTGCTGATCCTCAACCTGGGGTACTGGCAGGAAACCATGGAGACCCTGGCGCAGGTGCTGTTCGCCACCCTGGTCTGCGTGATCATCGGCGTGCCGTTGGGCATCGTCGCTGCGCACAAGCCAATGTTCTACACCATGATGCGGCCGGTCCTCGACCTGATGCAGACGGTACCGACCTTCGTCTACCTGATCCCCACGCTCACCCTGTTCGGGCTGGGCGTCGTACCGGGCCTGATTTCCACGGTGGTGTTCGCCATCGCCGCGCCCATTCGCCTGACCTACCTGGGCATCCGCGACGTGCCGCAGGAACTGATGGACGCGGGCAAGGCCTTCGGCTGCTCGCGCCGCCAGCTGCTGTCGCGCATCGAATTGCCTCACGCCATGCCGAGCATCGCCGCCGGCATCACCCAGTGCATCATGCTGTCGCTGTCCATGGTGGTGATCGCCGCCCTGGTCGGTGCCGATGGCCTGGGCAAGCCGGTGGTCAACGCACTGAACACCGCCGATATCGCGCTGGGCTTCGAAGCCGGTCTGGCCATCGTGTTGCTGGCGATCATGCTCGACCGTATCTGCAAACAACCCGACGTCAAGATAGGGGGTGATGCATGAGCATTATTCGATTCGACAACGTCGATGTGATCTTCGCCAAGGACCCACGCGAAGCGCTGAAACTGCTCGACCAAGGGCTGACCCGCAACGAGATCCTGAAGAAGACCGGGCAGATCGTCGGCGTGGAAAAGGCCAGCCTGGACATCAACAAGGGCGAGATCTGCGTGCTGATGGGGTTGTCCGGTTCGGGCAAGTCGAGCCTGCTGCGCTGCATCAACGGGCTGAACACGGTGAGCCGCGGCAAGCTGTTCGTCGAGCATGAAGACCGCCAGATCGACATCGCCTCGTGCACACCGGCGGAACTGAAGATGATGCGCACCAAGCGCATCGCCATGGTGTTCCAGAAGTTCGCCCTGATGCCCTGGCTGACGGTGCGCGAGAACATCAGTTTCGGCCTGGAGATGCAGGGCCGTCCGGAAAAGGAACGGCGCAAGCTGGTCGACGAGAAGCTCGAACTGGTGGGTCTGACCCAGTGGCGCAACAAGAAGCCCGACGAGCTGTCCGGCGGCATGCAGCAGCGTGTGGGCCTGGCTCGGGCGCTGGCGATGGACGCCGACATCCTGCTGATGGATGAACCCTTTTCCGCACTCGACCCGTTGATCCGCCAAGGTCTGCAGGACGAGTTGCTGGAGCTGCAGCGCAAGTTGAGCAAGACCATTGTCTTCGTCAGCCATGACCTGGACGAAGCGCTGAAGTTGGGCAGCCGCATCGCCATCATGAAAGACGGGCGGATTGTCCAGTACAGCGTACCCGAGGAAATCGTCCTCAACCCGGCCGACGATTACGTGCGGACCTTCGTCGCCCACACCAATCCACTCAACGTGCTGTGCGGGCGCAGCCTGATGCGCACCCTGGACAAGTGCACCCGCGTCAACGGCTCGGTGTGCCTGGACCCGGGCGTGGACTCATGGCTGAACCTGGGCGCCGGCAATTCGCTGACCAGCGCACGCCAGGGCGACACTGTGCTCGACGTGCAAGGCTGGGCGCCGGGGCAGGCGATGGAAGGTCTGGGCCGCCGGCCGACACTGGTCAGTGCCGACATCGGCATGCGCGACGCCTTGCAGATCCGCTATCAGACGGGCCACAAACTGGTCCTGCAGGACAGCGACAAACAGGTGGTGGGCATTCTGGGGGACACCGAGCTGTACCATGCCCTGCTGGGCAAGAACCTGGGCTGATCCTCGCTGGAAGCAACCCTGCCGCGGCCGGTTTGACACACCGCGGCGTCTTCTTCGCGGGCAGAGACCCGCTCCCACAAGGTTGATGCAAGCCGTGTGGGAGCGGGTCTCTGCCCGCGAACGCCTCACCGCAATCTCCCTGACACCCCCTCCTCTAGAAGCCCCATTGCCTTCCCCTCCCCGATCCTCTAAAAACCCTGCACACATTCACCCATCCTTTTTTATTGATTGATCGTTCAATCAAAATAAACTAGACTGGCTTCAGTCGGCTGTCACTCACTGCCCGTACTGCAGGCCCAAGGAGATTCGCGCAATGCCCAAGGTCGGTATGCAACCCATCCGCCGCCAACAGTTGATCGAAGCCACGCTCCAGGCTGTCGACCAGGTCGGCATGAGTGACGCCAGCATTGCTTTGATCGCCCGCCTGGCGGGTGTGTCGAACGGCATCATCAGTCACTACTTTCAGGACAAGAACGGCCTGATCGCAGCGACCATGCGCCACCTGATGAACGTGCTGATCGACAACGTCGCCACGCGCCGACAGGCCTTGACCGACGACAGCGCCAGGGCGCACCTGCAGGTGATCATCGAAGGCAACTTCGACGCCAGCCAGGTCAACGCTCCGGCCATGAAGACCTGGCTGGCCTTCTGGGCCACCAGCATGCATCAGCCGTCCTTGCACAGGTTGCAGCGGATCAACGACCACCGCCTGTATTCCAACCTGTGTTGCCAGTTCCGCCGTGAATTGCCGGTGGAACAGGCACGCAGCGCCGCACGCGGCCTGGCTGCACTGATCGACGGTCTGTGGTTGCGCGGCGCCCTGTCGGGCGATGCTTTCGATACCGCGCAGGCACATCGCATCGCCTGCGAATACATGGACATGCAACTGGCAAAACAGCAGCGCTGAAGCTTCGCGCCTCGCCTGCTGCCACCTTAACTGCACCGCGAGGATCTTATGGCCCGTTTCCCAACGCAAAAACTCTACATCGATGGCGGCTACGTAGACGCCAGCGGCAGCGGCACCTTCGATGCCGTCAACCCGGCCACCGGTGAAGTGCTGGCGCAGGTTCAGCGCGCCACCGCCGAAGACGTCGAAAAAGCCGTCGCCAGCGCCGAAAAGGGCCAGAAGATCTGGGCCGCGATGACCGCCATGGAGCGCTCGCGCGTGCTGCGCAAAGCCGTCGACATCCTGCGTGAGCGCAACGACGAACTGGCCCTGCTGGAAACCCTGGACACCGGCAAGGCCTACTCGGAAACCCGCTACGTGGACATCGTCACCGGTGCCGACGTGCTCGAATACTACGCCGGCCTGGTGCCTGCCATCGAAGGCGAGCAGATCCCGCTGCGCGACACGTCCTTCGTCTACACCCGCCGCGAGCCCCTGGGCGTGACCGCCGGTATCGGCGCCTGGAACTACCCGATCCAGATCGCTCTGTGGAAGTCCGCTCCGGCGCTGGCCGCCGGCAACGCGATGATCTTCAAGCCCAGCGAAGTCACCTCGCTGACCACCCTCAAGCTGGCCGAAATCTACACCGAAGCCGGCCTGCCCGCTGGCGTGTTCAATGTGCTGACCGGGAGTGGCAGCGAAGTCGGCGCCTGGCTCACCGAGCATCCTGGTATCGAGAAAGTCTCGTTCACCGGCGGCGTCAGCACCGGCAAGAAAGTCATGGCCAGCGCCTCGAGCTCCTCGCTCAAGGAAGTGACCATGGAACTGGGCGGCAAGTCGCCGCTGATCATCTTCGACGATGCCGACCTCGACAAGGCCGCCGACATCGCCATGATGGCCAACTTCTACAGCTCCGGTCAGGTCTGCACCAACGGCACTCGGGTGTTCGTGCCCAATGCCCTCAAGGCGCAACTCGAAGCCAAGATCCTGGAGCGCGTACAGCGCATCCGCATCGGCGATCCTGAAGACGAAAACACCAATTTCGGTCCGCTGGTGAGCTTCGCCCACATGGAAAACGTGCTGGGCCATATCGCCAAGGGCAAGGCCGAAGGCGCGCGCCTGCTGTGCGGCGGCGAGCGGCTGACCGACGGTGAGCTGGGTCAGGGCGCGTTCGTCGCACCCACCGTGTTCACCGATTGCAGCGACGAGATGACCATCGTGCGCGAAGAAATCTTCGGCCCGGTGATGAGCATCCTCGGCTACGACAGCGAAGAGGAAGTGATCCGCCGCGCCAATGCCACCGAGATGGGCCTGGCCGCCGGTGTGGTCACCCGCGACCTGAACCGTGCGCACCGCGTGATCCATCAGCTCGAAGCAGGCATCTGCTGGATCAACGCCTGGGGCGAATCCGACGCGAAGATGCCAGTGGGTGGCTACAAGCAGTCTGGCGTGGGCCGCGAAAACGGCATCAGCTCGCTGGCGCAATACACCCGGATCAAATCGGTACAGGTGGAACTGGGCGATTACGTTTCGGTGTTCTGAGCCTGAATCCCGTGTGGGGCGGGCGGTGAGCCCACTGCCCAAGAAGGGGCCTTGAGCAACACTGCGGCGCCTTCTTCGCGGGCAGAGCCCGCTCCCACAAGGATCAGCTGTGTCGGGCTTTTTTGTGGGAGCGGGCTCTGCCCGCGAATAGGCCAGACCTGACACCCTGCCCACCTTGCCATATTTCAAAGAGGGAACCTCCATGTCCCAGGAATTCGACTACATCATCATTGGCGCCGGTTCGGCCGGTAACACCCTGGCCACGCGCCTGACCGAAGATCCAGGCGTCACCGTCCTGCTGCTCGAAGCCGGCGGCCCGGACTATCGCCTGGACTTCCGTACGCAGATGCCCGCCGCCCTCGCCTTCCCCCTGCAGGGCCGCCGCTACAACTGGGCCTACGAGACCGAGCCCGAGCCGCACATGAACAACCGCCGCATGGAGTGCGGCCGTGGCAAGGGCCTGGGTGGCTCTTCGCTGATCAACGGCATGTGCTATATCCGCGGCAACGCCATGGACTACGACGGCTGGGCCAAGCTGCCCGGCCTTGAAGACTGGAGCTACCTGGACTGCCTGCCGTATTTCCGCAAGGCCGAAACCCGTGACATCGGCCCCAACGACTACCACGGTGGCGAAGGTCCGGTCAGCGTCACCACGCCCAAGCCCGGCAACAACCCGTTGTTCGCCGCCATGGTCGAAGCCGGCGTGCAGGCAGGCTTTCCGCGCACCGACGACCTCAATGGCTACCAGCAGGAAGGCTTCGGTCCCATGGACCGCACCGTGACGCCCAAGGGCCGCCGCGCCAGCACCGCACGCGGCTACCTGGACCAAGCCAAGCAGCGCGATACCCTGACCATCGTCACCCACGCCTTGACTGACAAGATCGTCTTCGAAGGCAAGCGTGCGGTCGGCGTCAGCTACCTGGTCGGTGACAGCGACGAGCGCATCCAGGCCCGTGCCCGCAAGGAAGTCCTGCTGTGCGGCGGCGCGATCGCCTCGCCACAGATTCTCCAGCGCTCCGGTGTGGGCCCTGCCGAGGTGCTGCAGCCGCTGGGCATCGACGTCGTGCACGACCTGCCAGGCGTCGGCCAGAACCTGCAGGACCACCTGGAAATGTACCTGCAATACAGCTGCACCCAGCCGGTCTCGCTGTACCCGTCGCTGAAGTGGTGGAACCAGCCGCAGATCGGCGCCGAATGGATGTTCCTGGGCACAGGTATCGGCGCCAGCAACCAGTTCGAGGCCGGTGGTTTCATCCGTTCGCGCCCTGAGTTCGAATGGCCGAACATCCAGTACCACTTCCTGCCGGTGGCGATCAATTACAACGGCACCAAGGGTGTTCAGGAGCACGGTTTCCAGGCCCACGTCGGCTCCATGCGCTCGCCGAGCCGCGGCCGGGTCAACGTCAAGTCGAAGAACCCGCGCGACTACCCGAGCATCCTGTTCAACTACATGGCCAGCGAGCAGGATTGGCAGGAATTCCGCGACGGCATCCGCCTGACCCGCGAAATCATGCAGCAACCCGCGCTGGACCAGTACCGCGGTCGCGAGATCAGCCCCGGCATCGAGGTGCAGACGGACGAGCAGTTGGATCAGTTCATCCGCGAGCATGCCGAAACCGCCTATCACCCGTCGTGCTCGTGCAAGATGGGCACCGATGAGATGGCCGTGGTCGATGGTCAGGGTCGCGTGCATGGCCTGCAAGGCCTGCGCGTGGTCGACGCCTCGATCATGCCGATCATCACCACCGGCAACCTGAACGCGCCGACCATCATGATCGCCGAGAAGATCGCCGACCGCATTCGTGGCCGCAAGCCCGAAGCACGCTCGACCGCGGCCTACTACGTGGCAGGCGATGCGCCGGTGCGTGGCAAGCCGATGCGCGAAGTGGGTGCGCCTCACAGCTGATATGGATTTGCCCCATGGCGGCGGTGGGGCCTAAGCTGTGGGCCTGCTCAACTCGGCTCGGCATGCCGGCCCCTTCGCGGCTGCTAGCCGCTCCTACATGGGATCGCGTTTCCTCTGTAGGAGCGGCTAGCAGCCGCGAAGGGGCCGAAACTGCCCCACCACAGAGGCCCCTGAATGTTCGATTCCACCGCCCTGTTGCAACAACGCTTCGCCGCCCTGCGCACTCGCGCCGAATTCTTCTCCCTGCGTCATGTGCGCCAATCCAGCCAGCACCTGGCCGTGCGCAAGAACATCGCCGAACCGCCGAGCCTGAGCCTCGACGAAGGCGTGATGATCACCGTACGAGTGAAAGGCGTGGAAGCCTACGCTGCCACCGGCGATCTGTCCGTACGCGGTCTGCAGCAGGCGCTGGAGCGGGCCGAGCAGCAGGCAGGCGCCATCGCCGCCCATGCCCTGCTCGACCTGCAGCAACACCCGGTCAGCAGCGCCCGCAGCGATTATCTCTCGCCCGACAGGCAGGCCGCCTTCCCGTCTCTGGCCCAGTGCTACCAGCTGCTTGGCGAGGAGTCCGCACGCGTGCCGGACGATCCGCGGCTGGTCAGCTGGTATGCCGGCCTGGGCATCACCGATGTCGAACAGATCTACCTCAACAACGCCGGCGCGCAGATTCGCCAGGCGCAACGCTTCGTCTTCCCCGGCCTGAGCGTGACGGCCTTCGATGGCAGTGACAGCCAGACCCGCAGCCTGGGCCGCGACAACTTCGGCCAGCAAGGCGGTGTCGACGTGATCGAGCGCTGTGGCATTGTCGACGCCGGCCGCCAGGTCGCCGACCAGGCCCTGCAGTTGCTGTTGGCGCCCAATGCCCCGCAAGGCCCGCGTGACCTGCTGCTGACACCCGACCAGATGATGCTGCAGATCCACGAATCCATCGGCCACCCCTTGGAGCTGGACCGGATTCTGGGCGACGAGCGCAACTATGCGGGCACCAGCTTCGTCAAGGTCGAGGACTTCGGCCACCTGCGCTATGGCTCGCCGTTGCTCAACGTGACCTTCGACCCCGACATCCCGCACGAACTGGCCAGCTACGCGCACGACGACGATGGCACCCCAGCCAGCAAGCAGTGGCTGATTCGCGATGGCGTGCTGGTGCGCCCACTGGGCGGCGCGCTGTCGCAATACCGCAGCGGCATGGACGGCGTCGCCAACAGCCGTGCCAGCAGCTGGAACCGGGCCCCGATCGATCGCATGGCCAATCTGAACATCGAGCCGGGCGAGCACAGCCAGGCGCAGCTGATCGCCGGCATCGAGCACGGCATCCTGATGTCCACCAACCGTTCCTGGTCTATCGATGATGCACGCAACAAATTCCAGTTCGGCTGCGAGTGGGGCCAACTGATCGAGAACGGCGAACTCAAGAGCGTGGTCAAGAACCCCAACTATCGGGGTATCTCCGCCAGCTTCTGGAAAAACCTGCGGGCGGTAGGCGACGCCAGCACCCTGCAGGTGCTGGGTACGCCCAACTGCGGCAAGGGTGAACCCAACCAGGTGATCCGTGTGGGGCATGCATCGCCCAGCTGCGTGTTCAGCCAGATCGACGTTTTCGGAGGTGACGCATGAGCCATCACGCCGAGCATTTCCAGGCACTGGTGCAAGGGTTGCAACACGCCGTTGCCCCGAGCCAGCGCTTCACCCTGAGCTACAACGCCGAAGCCTCGGATTTCATCCGCTTCAACCATGCCAAGGTGCGCCAGGCGGGACAGGTGGCCCAGGCCACAGTGTTGCTGAAGCTGATCGAAAACGACCGCCAGGCCGAGTTGCAGCTGACCCTGTCCGAGGATCTGGAGGTGGACCAGCAGCGTCTGACCCAGGCCGTGCACCAGCTGAGCCAGACCCTGCCGCTGCTGCAACCGGACCCTTATCTGCAACTCAACACCTCGCAGTGGCAGACGCGCCATGTCGACGACACGCCGTTGCCCGATGCGGCTGCAGTCGTCGAGCAGATCGGCACAGCGGCCCGTGGTCTGGACCTGGTCGGCATCTATGCCGCGGGCTCGATCTGCCGGGGTTTTGCCAGCAGCGACGGGGCCACTGGCTGGCATCAGGCCAACAGCTTCAATTTCGATTTCAGCCTGTTCCATGCCAATGGCGAAGCGGTCAAGGCCAACTACGCCGGCCAGCAGTGGCAGGCACAGGCCTTCGCCAACCGCCTGGCCCAGGCCTGCGAGCAACTGGACCACCTGAGCCGTCCGCTCAAGGTGCTGCCACCGGGCGCCTATCGCGCCTACCTGGCACCGGCTGCGCTGGATGAAATCATCGGCATGCTGGGCTGGGGCGGCTTCTCGGCGCAGGCCATCGCCAGCAAGAACAGCCCGTTGCAACGACTGTATGCAGGCGAAGCCCGGTTGAGCGCGCAGGTGAGCTTCGAGGAGCGCATCAGCGGTTCGTTGACCCCGGCGTTTTCCCAGGAAGGCTATCCGCGCAAGGACCTCTCGCTGGTCAGCCACGGGCTCGCTGCCGAGCGCCTGGTGGATTCACGCAGCGCGGCCGAATACGGCTTGCAGGGCAACGGCGCGGACAACTCGGAGATGCCGGGCGCGCTGCAGATGGCAGCAGGCGACCTACCCCTGGCCGACGTGCTGCAACGCCTCGGAACCGGTCTGTACATCAGCAACTTGTGGTATCTGAATTACTCCGACATGCCGGCGGCGCGCATGACCGGGCTGACCCGCTTTGCCACTTTCTGGGTGGAGGACGGTCACATCGTTGCACCGGTCAATACCATGCGTTTCGACGACAGCGTCTACAGTGTCCTGGGTGACCAGCTGGAAGCCTTGACGGCCGAGCGCGAGCTGATTCTCTCGACCAGCACCTACGGCGAGCGCCAGACCCATTCCAGTTTGCTCCCCGGCGCGTTGGTGAAGCGGTTGCTGTTGACGCTGTAGGAACGGTTTCTGGCCGCGAAAAGTGCACCGCGCAGTGTCAGCTTCACCGCAGTGCATGTTTCGCGGCCGATGACCGCTCCTGCCGGCTGGCCATGAACATTCATCATCAACCTCAAACAACAAGAGGCCCCATGTCCACGCGCCCAACACTGGATCCCGTTACCGCTCGCTGGCTGCCCTGGGTCATCGCCATTGCCTTCTTCATGCAGGCCCTGGACGGCACCATCCTCAACACCGCGCTGCCGGCCATGGCCAGCGACCTGGCGGAAAACCCCTTGCGCATGCAGTCGGTGATCATCGCCTACATGCTGACGGTCGCGCTGCTGATTCCGGCATCCGGGTGGATTTCCGACCGCTTCGGCACGCGCAAGGTGTTCTTCAGCGCCATCATGCTGTTCAGCATCGGCTCGCTGTTGTGCGCGCTGTCCCAAAGCCTGGCGATGCTGGTGGTGGCCCGGGTGATCCAAGGCTTGGGCGGTGCCCTGATGCTGCCGGTGGGGCGGCTGGTGGTGCTGCGCGCCTACCCGCGTTCGGAGCTGGTGCGCATCCTCAGCTTCATCACCGTGCCAGCGCTGCTCGGCCCCCTGCTCGGGCCGACCCTGGGCGGCTGGATGGTGGAATGGTTGAGCTGGCACTGGATCTTCCTCATCAACCTGCCGGTGGGCGCACTGGGTTGCTGGGCGGTCTGGAACCTGGTGCCCGACCTGCGCGGCGCCGAACGCACGCGCTTCGACGGTATCGGCTTCCTGCTGTTCGGTGCCGCCATGGTGCTCATCACCATCGCCATGGAAGGCCTGGGCGAGCTGCACCTGCCGCACCTGCGGGTGATGCTGTTGCTGTTCGTCGGCATGGCCTGTCTGGCCGCCTACTGGCTGCGTGCAGGCAAGATCGACAACCCGTTGTTCTCGCCGAAACTGTTCCACACGCGCACCTTCGCCATCGGCATTCTGGGCAACCTGTTCGCGCGCCTGGGCAGCGGCGCCCTGCCCTTCATGGTGCCCCTGCTGCTGCAAGTGGCGCTGGGGCACTCGCCGTCGGAAGCCGGCATGAGCATGATCCCGCTGGCGGCCGCGGCCATGGTGGCCAAATCGTTTTCCCGGCCAATCATCGAGCGCTTCGGCTATCGCATCGTGCTGACCGGCAACACCCTGCTGCTGGGCCTGTTGCTGGCCAGCCTCGGCCTGGTCTCGGAAACCACCCCCTACTGGCTGCTGCTGACCCAGCTGGGCCTGCTCGGCGCGGTGAACTCGCTGCAGTTCGCAGCGATGAACACCGTGACCCTGATCGACTTGGACGACGAAAGCGCCAGCAGCGGCAACGGTCTGCTCTCCGTGGTGGCGCAGCTTTCCCTGGGCTTGGGCGTGGCCTGCGCCGGTGCTCTGCTGGGCGGTTTCACCGCGTCGTTGGGCAACGAGGGCGTGGACACGGTGCTGGGCGCCTTCCAGGCGACCTTCCTGACCATCGGCCTGATGGCAATGCTGGCCGCCGGGATCTTCGTGCAGCTGTCCGACAGCGATGGACGGCGCGCACCTCGTCAGGAACCTCCGGTTGAACACTAAGCAGGCTTAGGGCGAAAGGTCACGGGGCTGATACACTGCGCGACATTTTGTTTTGCAGGCCCGTCCCGTGACCACCATTGCCACTGCTTTCAACACGCTGCCCCTGTCCGCCGCCATGCTGGCCAACCTGGAATCCCTCGGGTATGCCCAGATGACGCCGATCCAGGCGCAGAGCCTGCCGGTGATTCTCAAGGGCATGGACCTGATCGCCCAGGCCAAGACCGGCAGCGGCAAGACGGCCGCGTTCGGCATCGGCCTGCTGAACCCGATCAATCCGCGCTATTTCGGCTGCCAGGCGCTGATCATGTGCCCCACCCGCGAGCTGGCTGACCAAGTGGCCAAGGAGATCCGCCGCCTGGCGCGCGCCGAAGACAACATCAAGGTGCTGACCCTGTGCGGCGGCGTCTCGTTCGGCCCGCAGATCGCTTCGCTGGAGCACGGCGCGCACATCATCGTCGGCACCCCGGGACGCATCCAGCAGCACCTGCGCAAGGGCTCGCTGGTGCTCGACGGGCTCAACACCCTGGTGCTCGACGAAGCCGATCGCATGCTCGACATGGGCTTCTACGACGCCATCGCCGACATCATCGAGCAGACCCCGGAACGCCGGCAGACCTTGCTGTTCTCGGCCACCTACCCGGTCGGGATCAAGCAGCTGTCGTCCAAGTTCATGCGCGATCCGCAGCAGGTCAAGGCCGAGGCCCTGCACGCCGACAGCCAGATCGAGCAGCGTTTCTACGAGATTTCGCCGGATGACCGCATGGCCGCCGTGGTGCGTGCCCTGGGTCACTTCCGCCCGCAGTCGTGCGTGGCGTTCTGCTACACCAAGCAGCAGTGCCAGGAAGTGGTCGATCACCTGACCAGCAAAGGCATCAGCGCCGTGGCGCTGCATGGCGACCTGGAGCAGCGCGACCGTGATCAGGTCCTGGCGATGTTCGCCAACCGCAGTACGTCGGTGCTGGTGGCGACCGACGTGGCTGCCCGTGGCCTGGACATCGATGCCCTGGACATGGTGATCAACGTCGAACTGGCGCGCGATTCGGAAATTCACATCCACCGTGTGGGCCGTACCGGTCGCGCCGGGGAGAAAGGTTTGGCGATCAGCTTCGTCGCTCCGGCCGAGGCGCATCGGGCACAGGCCATCGAGCAGCTGCAGAAATCGCCACTGGCCTGGGCCGAGCTCGACAGCCTGACCTCCAAGGGCGGTGAGCCGCTGCTGCCACAGATGAGCACCCTGTGCATCGGTGCCGGGCGCAAGGACAAGGTGCGTCCGGGCGATATCCTCGGCGCACTGACCGGCGATGCGGGCATTCCCGGCACCCAGGTCGGCAAGATCGCCATTTTCGATTTCCAGGCCTACGTGGCCGTGGAACGCGGGATCGCCAAGCAGGCGCTGCAGCGTCTGAACAGCGGCAAGATCAAGGGCCGTTCGCTGCGCGTGCGGATTTTGTAAGCGGCAGGTTTGGCCTCTTCGCGGGCAGAGCCCGCTCCCACAGGGTGATGTCCGAACGCTTAACCTTGTGGGAGCGGGGCGGGCGGCGAGCCCTCTGCCCGCGAAGAGGCCATCCCTGACACCCCACGAAGCAAGAGGACCCAGCAGTGCGCTCTACCCCCGTCATCATCATCGGCGCCGGCGCCGCCGGTCTCATGTGTGCCCTGAGCGCCGCACAGCGAGGCCGTGAAGTGCTGCTGATCGACCACGCCAACAAACCAGGCAAGAAGATCCTCATGTCCGGCGGCGGTCGCTGCAACTTCACCAACATGTACACCGAACCTGCCAACTTCCTCTCGCAGAACCCGCATTTCTGCAAGTCGGCCCTGGCCCGCTACACCCAATGGGATTTCATCGCCCTGGTGGCCAAGCACGGCGTGCCCTATCACGAGAAGAAACTAGGCCAACTGTTCTGCGACAACAAGTCCAGCGACATCCTTGGCCTGCTCCTGGCCGAGTGTGAAAGCGCAGGGGTCGAGCTGCGCATGGACACCTCTGTGCAGGCCATCGAAAAAACCGCCGAAGGCTATCGCTTGCAGACTTCAATGGGGCCGTTGGCGTGCCAGTCGTTGGTGGTGGCCACCGGTGGCCTGTCGATTCCGACCCTGGGTGCCACCGGTTTCGGCTACCAGATCGCTCGCCAGTTCGGCCACAGCGTCCTGCCCACCCGCGCCGGCCTGGTGCCGTTCACCATCACCGACCAGCTCAAGGATATCTGCGCCGAGCTGTCCGGGACTTCGGTGGATTGCCTGGTGAGCTGCAACGATCAGGCGTTTCGCGAGAACCTGCTGTTCACCCATCGGGGCCTGAGCGGCCCGGCGATCTTGCAGATTTCCTCCTTCTGGCAGCCTGGCGACAGCGTCGAGATCAACCTGCTGCCCGATCACGATGCACTGGCCTGGTTGCAGCAACAGCAGGCCGAACGACCCAATTCCGAGCTCAAGACCCTGCTGGGCGAAGTCTTCACCAAGAAAATGGCCAATCTGCTGGCCGAACACTGGTTCGTCTCCAAGCCGATGAAGCAGTACACCCCGGCCGAGCTTCAGGCGGTGGCGAACGCGTTGGGCGCCTGGCAACTGGTGCCCGCCGGCACCGAAGGCTATCGCACTGCCGAGGTGACCCTGGGCGGGGTCGATACCCGCGAGGTATCGTCCAAGACGATGGAATCGTTGAAGAGCCCGGGTCTGTATTTCATCGGCGAAGTGCTCGACGTCAGCGGGCATCTGGGCGGGTTCAATTTCCAGTGGGCCTGGGCCTCGGGTTACGCGGCAGCGCAGTACGTGTAGCACGACGCCAGTGCGCAGCGCCCCCGGACGCGGCTCGCGCCGCTGCTACAGAGTCCCCCACACCCCATCGATCCGCCACCGCCCCTGTAGCAGCGGCGCAAGCCGCGTCACGACCCCTAACCATCACCGCCCCACCACCGCAAGCCGCGTCACGACCACCGCACCCCATCGACCCACCACCGCTCTTGTAGCAGCGGCGCGAGCCGCGTCGGGGCCACCGCGCAGTACCCGTCGACCGCCGACAGTGATAGATTGACGCCGTTCATCAGCTCCCTCGCCTACAGGTCGATCCCCTCTACATGGCATCCAGGTCGTTCCGCCAATCCATGCGCCGCTTGTGGGCACTGGACAAGTTCAGCTATAGCGTACGGGTGTTCATCGCCCTGTCCGGCAGCATGGCGCTGTGCTGGTATGAAAACGAGATGCGCCTGCTGGTCCCGCTGTTCCTGGGCATCATCGCCTGCGCCTTGGCCGAAACCGACGACAACTGGCAAGGCCGCATCCGCGCCCTGGCGGCCACGCTGACCTGCTTCACCGTCGCTGCCTTCTCCGTCGAGTTGCTGTTCCCCTACCCCTATGTGTTCGTTACGGCCCTGGCCGTGGCCAGCTTCGCCCTGACCATGCTCGGCGCGCTGGGCGAACGCTACGGAGCGATCGCCTACGCCACGCTGATCCTCTCGGTCTACACCATGATCGGCGTCGACCAGCGCGGTGGTGAAGTCAGCAACCTGTGGCGCGAGCCGTTGCTGCTGGTCGCCGGTGCCGCCTGGTACGGCCTGTTGTCGGTGCTGTGGCAGGTGCTGTTTTCCAACCAGCCGGTGCAACAGGCCCTGGCGCGGCTGTTCAGCGAACTGGGACAGTACCTCAAGCTCAAGGCGAGCCTGTTCGAACCGATTCGCCAACTGGATGTGGAGGCGCGCCGCCTGGAGCTGGCCAAGCAGAACGGTCGAGTCGTGGCCGCGCTCAACGCCGCCAAGGAAATCATCCTGCACCGGGTCGGCAACGGCCGCCCCGGCTCCAAGGTCAGCCGCTACCTGAAGCTGTATTTCCTCGCCCAGGACATTCACGAACGCGCCAGCTCCTCTCACTATCCGTACAACGCCCTGGCCGAGGCGTTCTTCCACAGCGACGTCCTGTTCCGCTGCCAGCGCCTGCTGCGCCAGCAAGGTGTTGCCTGCCAGCGCTTGGGCGAGTCGATCCAGTTGCGTCAGCCGTTCATCTACGACGACAGCTTCGCCGAAGCACTGAGCGACCTGCACGCCTCGCTCGAACACCTGCGCATCCAGAGCAATCCCGCCTGGCGCGGTCTGCTGCGATCGCTACGCGCGCTGGCCGCCAACCTCGGCACCCTCGACCGACTGCTCAGCGACGCCGGCAACCCCGACCGTCTCGCCGACGCCCGCGACAGCAGCCTGCTGGACCGCTCCCCGCATACCCTCAAGGACTTCTGGGGCCGCATTCGGCAGAACCTCACGCCCACCTCGCTGCTGTTCCGCCACGCCCTGCGCCTGCCCCTGGCGCTGGTGATCTGCTATGCCATGGTCCATTTGATCCACCCCAGCCAGGGCTACTGGATCATGCTGACCACCCTGTTCGTGTGCCAGCCCAGCTACGGCGCCACCCGACGCAAGCTGGGCCAGCGCATCATCGGCACCGCCATCGGCCTGACCGTGGGCTGGGCGTTGTTCGATCTGTTCCCCAGCCCCATCGTGCAATCGCTGTTCGCCATCGGCGCCGGCCTGGTGTTCTTCGTCAACCGCACCACGCGCTACACCCTGGCCACCGCAGCCATCACGCTGATGGTGCTGTTCTGCTTCAACCAGACCGGTGACGGCTACGGACTGTTCCTGCCGCGCCTGTTCGACACCCTGCTCGGCAGCCTGATCGCCGGCCTTGCAGTGTTCCTGTTCCTGCCCGACTGGCAGGGCCGCAAACTGAACAAGGTGCTGGCCAATACCCTGACCTGCAACAGCATCTACCTGCGCCAGATCATGCAGCAGTACGCCAACGGCAAGAGCGACGACCTCGCCTACCGCCTGGCCCGGCGCAACGCGCACAACGCCGACGCCGCACTCTCCACCACCCTGGCCAACATGCTCATGGAGCCGGGGCACTTCCGCAAGGAAGCCGACGTCGGTTTCCGTTTCCTGGTGCTGTCGCACACCTTACTCAGCTACCTGTCCGGACTGGGCGCGCACCGTGGCACCGAGTTGCCAGCCGAGGCGCGTGAGCAACTGATCGGCGAGGCCGGCGAAAGCCTGGCGCGCAGCATCGATGAAATCGCCACCGGCCTGGCCACGCGTGAACCGGTGCAGGTGCAAAGCGACAGCGAGGAAGCGCTGGCCGACACGCTGGAGCAGATGCCCGACGAGGTCGACGAAGGCCAGCGCCTGGTGCAGACCCAACTGGCGCTGATCTGTCGTCAACTGGGGCCGTTGCGAACCCTGGCCGCACACCTGATCAAAGGGCCGACCGCAGTCGTCACCTGATGGCACTGCGGCTTGCCGGAATCGAAACACCGAACGAGGTAAACATGGCCATCGAATGGATGTGCATGCACCACCGCGAGCTGGATATCCACCAGCTGTACGAAATCCTGCGCCTGCGCAGCGAGGTCTTCGTGGTCGAGCAGCAATGCCCCTATCAGGACGTCGACGGGCAGGATCTGCACGCCGACACCTGCCATCTGCTGGGCCGGGACAACGGGCAACTGGTGGCCTACCTGCGTCTGCTCGACCCGTCGACCCAGGACGGCGACGTGGTGATCGGCCGGGTGATCACCGCCGCATCGGCTCGCGGCACCGGACTGGGCCACGCGCTGCTGACCCACGCACTGGAACAGGCCGCCCAACGCTGGCCGCGCGTGCCGATCCAGCTATCGGCCCAGGCCCACCTGCAGGGCTATTACGGCCGCTACGGTTTCATTGCCCAAGGCCAGGAATACCTGGAGGACAACATCCCGCACATCGCCATGCGGCGCGAGGTCGAGGCTGCTCAGGGGTAACCGAGCACCTGGCGGATCTGGCCCAGGTTCTGGCCGATCCATTCACGGTCGATCGCACCCCATTGCCGGATCACATAGCGACCGATGTGGTTGCGCTCGCCGTCCTGTTGCTCGAACTCACAGGCAATGTCCAGATCGGCGAGCGCCGCAATGGTGTCCTGAGCGGTGCGCCGAGGCATGCCGGTCGCCTCGATGAGGGCCGGCACGGTGGCCGCCTGGCCACTGTCGATCAGCCAGGCCACGTAGAGCCGGCGGTAGAAACTGCTGCGGGTCTTGCTGACTTGCATGGGAATATCCTTCACGTCGCGGGGGGCAGATCACGGTAGGTCAGGTAGACGCGCAGGTCGAATTCCAACTGGTGATAACCGGGCAGCATGTGCTCGCACAGTTGGTAGAACGCCTTGTTGTGGTCACTCTCGCGAAAGTGCGCCAGCTCGTGCACCACGATCATTTCGAGAAACTGCGGCGCCGCGTCCTTGAACAATGAAGCGATGCGGATTTCCTTCTTGGCCTTGAGCTTGCCGCCCTGTACCCGCGACACCGCCGTGTGCAGGCCCAGCGCGCGATGCGTCAGGTCCAGGCGGTTGTCGAACAGCACCTTGTCGATGGCCGGTGCGTTGCGCAAGTGCGCCTGCTTCAAGGCCACGGCATAGTTGTACAGCGCCTTGTCGCTCTGCACGGCGTGACGATCGGGGTAACGCTGGCCGAGATAGTCCGCCAGCTGCCCGCGCTCGATCAGTTGCCGTACCTGCTCCTGCAGTGCGGGTGGGTAGGCTTGCAGGTACTTCAGCGCGCTCATGGTGCCCGTTTCGACTTAAGAAAGGCGACCAGTGTAACGCCTGCCCGGTGCCGGCGTCACACCGCCGCCGGCTGCACGCCCGCGCTGACCAATGGAAAATCGGTGGCGGCCTGTGCGGTCAACGGCCGGGCAATGACAAAGCCCTGGATCCACTCGCAGCCGGCAGCGCGCAGCCACCGACATTGCTCGGCGGTCTCCACGCCTTCGGCTATCACCGTGATGTCGAAAGCATTGCAGGCCTGGATCACGCTTCGCGCGAAGACACCGTCAGGGTGCGAGTCGGGCAACTTGGCAATCAGGTGACGGTCCAGCTTGAGCGTGTCGATGGGCAGATCGCGCAGCAGCTTCAGCGAACACGGGCCGGTGCCGAAGTCGTCCAGGGCGATGCGCACGCCCAGGTTGCGCAGTTGGTGCAGCTGTGCGGTGGCCTGGGCCAGGTTGTGCATCAGGGAAGACTCCACCACTTCCACTTCGAGCTGCTGCGGGCGCAAGCCGTGCAAGACGATGGCGCGCTGCAGCTCGGAGACCAGATTGGGCATGGCGAACTGGGCATTGCTCAGGCTGATGCTGAGCACCAGCTCGTCGGGAAAGCGGCTGGACCAGGCCCGACGCTGGGCGGCGCCCTCGGTGTAGATCCAGCTCGACAGGCGGCTGATCAGCCGCGCCTGTTCGAGCAGGGGAATGAACAGCCCCGGCTGCACGTCGCCAACACTGGGATGGCACCAGCGCAACAGCGCTTCGAAACCACGCAGGCGACCGTCGAGCAGCGACACCTGCGGCTGGTAGACCAGGCTGAAATCGCGGTTCTCGATGGCTTCGCCGACACTGGTTTCCAGCAGCAGACGCGATCGCGCCCGACCGTTCAAATCCTGGTCGTAGTAACGGTATTGCTGACGGCCCGCCTGCTTTGCGGCATACATGGCAATGTCGGCGGCGCGCAGCAGGCTGTCCAGGTTGGTGCCGCATTCGGGATAGGTGGCGATGCCGATGCTCACGCCCAGATTGATGTCCACCCCGTCCACGGTCTGTTCCATGGCGATGCGTTCCATGAGCTTTTCGGCCACCTTGGCGGCCTGCTCGGGGTAGTCGAGGTTATCCAGCAGCGCGGTGAATTCGTCACCGCCCAGGCGGGCCACCACGTCGAAGGGGCGCAGCACGGCCTTGATCTGTTCGGCCACCCAGCGCAAGGCTCGATCGCCAGCGTCATGGCCATGGCGATCGTTGATCCGCTTGAAACCGTCCATGTCCAGATACAGCAAGGCCTGGGCCTTTTCCGCACGCTCGTTGCGCACCAAGGCGCTCTCCACCGCCTGATAGAAGCCACGGCGGTTGAGCAGCCCGGTCAACGGGTCTGTAACGGCCTGGTATTCGAGTTGCTGGTGCAGGCTGCGCACCACCGACATGTCCAGAATCGTCACCACCATCGCACGCTGCTCGCCGGGCAACGGCGCGCACGACAAGGCCACCGGCAGTTGCTGGCCATTGGCCGTGCGCATCAGCCCGTCGTGTACTCGGTAGGTCGTACGCGTGTTGTAGGCGCGGTAGAAGTCGGACTCGAACCACTCGGGGACCTGCGGCTTGTGCAGGTGATCGGCCAGCACGGTGCACTGCAGTTGCTCGACACTGGCACCCAGCAGGCGCGAGATGGCCGGGTTGGCGAAGGTGATCAATCCTTGATCATTGACCACCAGAATGCCTTCCCCGGCGTTTTCGAGGACCGAGGCGTTGAAGGCGCGAGCCGTTTCCAGATCCCGACTCAAGCGCTGCAAGTCGCGTCGGTTGCGCTGCTGCTCGAGCAGTGCCTGGACCTTGGGCCGCAGAATCTGCGGATCGAACGGCTTGAACAGATAGTCCACGGCGCCCGTGGCGTAGCCCTTGAGCACGGCGGCCTGCGACTGCTCGTTGGCGGTCAGGAAGATGATCGGGGTCAGGCGCGTACGCTGGCTGCCGCGCATCAGGCGCGCCACTTCGAAACCGTCCATGCCGGGCATCTGCACGTCCAGCAGAACCAGATCGACCTCATGCTCCAGGAGCTTGCCCAACGCTTCCACACCGGAAGCGGCAGTGATCACCTGCCAGTCCTGGCGCTCGAGCAGAGCTCTCATGCTCAGCAGGTTTTCCGGGTAATCGTCGACCACCAACAACGTAGAACCGCCGTCCGTGGACGGATAAAGGGCGCATTCCATGCTACTACTCGTTCAGACGGGGCTTGATCCGGAGGTATCCGGAAAATTCATGCATCACTTTAGACGGGCTCCGCACAAAGCTGTAGGACAATTTCCAGGTGTTTGCGGCATGGACCGATATCGGCCGATGGACGGCGCGTCTGGTGCAGGGACCGTGGAGCTTGCGAAACACCCGGCCAAAACGAAAGAACCCGCCAATAGGCGGGTTCTCTGGTCGCGATGACGCTTAGTTGACCTTGGCGTTCAACTCGCCGCTGGCGTAGCGCTGGAACATGCCTTCCAGGGAGATCGGCTTGATCTTGGAGGCGTTGCCGGCAGTACCGAAGGCTTCGTAGCGCGCGATGCACACGTCACGCATGGCTTTCACGGTTTCGGCGAAATACTTGCGTGGGTCGAACTCGGCCGGGTTCTGCGCCATGAAGCGGCGAATCGCACCGGTGGAGGCCAGACGCAGGTCGGTATCGATGTTGACCTTGCGCACGCCGTACTTGATGCCCTCGACGATTTCCTCGACCGGCACGCCGTAGGTTTCCTTGATGGCGCCACCGTACTCGTTGATGATCGCCAGCCATTCCTGAGGTACCGAGGAGGAGCCGTGCATCACCAGGTGAGTGTTGGGAATGCGCGCATGGATCGCCTTGATGCGGTCGATGGCCAGGATGTCGCCAGTAGGCGGCTTGGTGAACTTGTAGGCGCCGTGGCTGGTGCCGATGGCGATGGCCAGGGCGTCGACCTGGGTCTTGGCGACGAAGTCAGCCGCTTCTTCCGGGTCGGTCAGCATCTGGCTGTGATCCAGGATGCCCTCGGCACCCACGCCGTCTTCTTCACCGGCCTGGCCGGTTTCCAGCGAACCCAGGCAGCCCAGCTCGCCTTCTACCGATACGCCGCAGGCGTGGGCGAAGGAAACGGTCTGCGAGGTCACGCGCACGTTGTAGTCGTAGTCGGTCGGGGTCTTGCCGTCGGTGCCCAGCGAGCCGTCCATCATCACCGAGCTGAAGCCCAGCTGGATCGAACGCTGGCAGATGTCCGGGCTGGTGCCGTGGTCCTGGTGCATGCATACCGGGATGTGCGGGAATTCCTCGATCGCCGCCAGGATCAGGTGGCGCAGGAACGGGGCACCGGCGTATTTGCGGGCGCCGGCCGAGGCCTGGACGATGACGGGGGAGTCGGTCTTGTCGGCCGCTTCCATGATGGCGCGCATTTGCTCGAGGTTGTTGACGTTGAAAGCTGGTACGCCATAGCCGAATTCGGCGGCGTGATCCAGCATCTGCCGCATGCTGATAAGTGCCATTGTTATGTGTCTCCCGGTTCAGGGTCGTTGATCGTTGCAGCTCACCGCAGGCGGCCGCTATTGAAGTAATGCCTATCATCGGGCAGGCCCTGGGGCCCAGCCGTCACGGAGCCTTGCAACCCCGGCCAATCAAATCGTCGGTGGCGACCCAGTACACCAGGCCTTCGTCACCTTTCTTGTGGAACGCCAGCACGCCATCGCTGAACAATTCACCCTCGGCACCGGCCTGAGGGGTCAACGCATACTCCTTGTCGCTGCCCGCCAGGCGCACTTGCATCGCGCTCTTGTCGGCGGCGCTGTAGCGCCATTGCACATCGACTTGGCTGTCACATTGCCAGCGTGTCCAATTAGGGGACACCGGCATCTGTTTGTCCATATAGGCGCAGCCAGACAGCAGCGCTAATACCATTATCGCCATACCGCCTTTCATTCATATACCTCGAAGCGCGGGGCACTGCTGCCCCATGCAGCACTGGCTCAGGCCCCACAATCCTGCGCCGTGTTCTGAGTACTGGCCGGCGCGCCCGTGGAGTTGGTCTGCACGCGCTGATCATCCTGTGTGGTCGGCGTGACCACTGCCGCCGGGCTGAACACTTCACAGGCGCTGCCTGCGCCGGAACTCATGCAGCCGCTGGACAGCACCGCTGCCAGCAGGGTGGCCGAACCGAATGTCGCGGAACCGATCTTCATGGTGAACTCCTTGTGCCAAAGGCGGTGATAATCGTGAAACTCACCACAGAAGACCCCTGACGAGCACCATTGGTTGCCCTCAAGGACAACCCGGTGCCTGCGCCTGCTGTTCCGGCTCGTAGCGCTCCAACGCCTCAGGCCCCATGCGCTTGCCGACCACCGGGATGCTTTCGGCCTGCCACTGCGACTGCGAACAGCCTCCAGGGGTCGCCGCCGGCTCGTCGTCAACCGAGGTTGCCGGCGCACCGGAACAACCGGCCAGCAGACCGATCACCAATGCCAACGTGGCAGCCTTGAGCATCCGTTTCTCCTCGAAACTCACAGGGCGTCAGGCCTTGGCCCGCTGTTCCAGCATTTCCACGGCCGGCAGGACCTTGCCCTCGACGAATTCGAGGAACGCACCGCCACCGGTCGAAATATAGGAAATGTCTTCGGCGACGCCGTACTTGTCGATGGCCGCCAAGGTGTCGCCGCCACCGGCGATGGAAAACGCCGGGCTCTGCGCGATCGCCTTGGCCAGCACCTGGGTACCGTTGCCGAACTGATCGAACTCGAACACGCCCACCGGGCCATTCCACAGGATGGTCTTGGACGACTTGAGCAGCTCGGCGAACTGTTCGGCGGTTTGTGGGCCGATGTCGAGGATCATGTCGTCATCGGCCACATCGGCGATGAGCTTGACCGTGGCTTCGGCGCTTTCGGCGAACTCCTTGGCTACCACCACGTCAACCGGCAACGGCACGCTGACCTTGGCAGCGATGGCGCGCGCGGTGTCCAGCAGGTCAGGCTCGTACAGCGACTTGCCGACCTTGTGCCCGGCCGCGGCCAGGAAAGTGTTGGCGATGCCACCGCCGACGATCAACTGATCGCAGATGGCGCTAAGGCTGTTGAGCACGTCCAGCTTGGTCGACACCTTGGAACCGGCGACGATGGCCGCCATCGGCTTGGCCGGGGCGCCCAGTGCCTTGCCCAGTGCCTCCAGCTCGGCGGCCAGCAGCGGACCGGCAGCGGCCACCTTGGCGAACTTGGCCACGCCATGGGTGGAGCCCTCGGCGCGGTGCGCGGTGCCGAACGCGTCCATCACGAACACGTCGCACAGTTCGGCGTACTTCTGCGCGAGCTCATCGGCGTTCTTTTTTTCGCCCTTGTTGAAGCGCACGTTCTCGAACAGCACGACAGAGCCGGGCTCGACCTGAACGCCGTCGAGGTAGTCGGCCACCAGCGGCACGTCGCGGCCCAGTGCCTTGCTCAGGTACTCGGCAACCGGCTTGAGGCTGTTCTCGGCCGAGAACTCGCCTTCGGTGGGCCGGCCCAGGTGTGAGCAGACCATTACCGCTGCGCCCTTCTCCAGGGCCAGCTTGATGGTGGGCAACGAGGCGACGATGCGCGCGTCGCTGGTTACCTTGCCATCCTTGACGGGCACGTTGAGGTCTTCGCGAATCAATACGCGCTTACCTTGCAGGTCGAGGTCGGTCATCTTCAACACGGTCATTGCGTTCAGTCCTTTCAAGCTCGTTTGGAATTGTTCATGACGCGCAGGTAATGCCCCGCGACGTCGAGCATACGATTGGCGAAGCCCCACTCGTTGTCGAACCAGGCCAGCAGGTTCACCAGGCGCGGCCCGGATACACGGGTCTGGCTGGCATCGACGATGGCCGAATGGGGGTCGTGGTTGAAATCACAACTGGCGTGCGGCAGTTCAGTGTAGGCCAGCAGACCTTGCAGCGGGCCGCTGCCTGCGGCTTCTCGCAGAACCCGGTTGACCTCGACGGCACAGGTGTCGCGCGCCATCTGCAGGGTAATGTCCAGGCATGACACGTTGACGGTCGGCACGCGCACAGCTTTGGCCTGGATTCGGCCGGCAAGTTCCGGCAACAGGCGTTCGATACCGCGGGCCAGGCCGGTGGAAACCGGAATGACCGACTGGAAGGCCGAGCGCGTGCGGCGCAGGTCTTCGTGGTGATAGGCATCGATCACCGGCTGGTCGTTCATGGCCGAGTGAATGGTGGTGATGGACACGTATTCCAGGCCAATGGCCTGATCCAGCAGGCGCAGCAGCGGCACGCCGCAGTTGGTGGTGCAGGACGCGTTGGACACCAGCTTTTCGTGCCCGGTGAGGCAGTCCTGGTTGATGCCGAACACGATGGTGGCATCGACATCGGCCTCGCTGGCCATGGGCTGGGAAAACAGCACGGCCGGTGCCCCCGCTGCCAGGAAACGCTGACCGTCGGCACGGGTGTTGTAGGCCCCGGAGCATTCGAGCACCAGGTCGATGTCCAGCGCAGCCCAGTCGATCGCCTCGGGCGTGGCGCTGCGGATGACCCGTATGGGGTGCCCGTTGATCAACAGATGGTCGGCTTCGACCGTGACTTCACCGGGAAAACGTCCGTGGGTCGAGTCGAAGCGCGTGAGGTATTCGAGACTGGCCATGTCGGCCAGATCGTTGATCGCCACTACCTCGAAGTCAGCCTGCGCGCCGCGCTCGCACAACGCGCGCAGCACGCAGCGGCCAATCCGGCCGTAACCGTTGAGGGCGACTCTGTAGGGGCGTTTCTGAGACATGGAGAGTTACGCCTGAAGTCATTCAGATCATGTGGGAGCGGGTTCTACCCGCGAAGAGGACACTGCGGCAGCACATGACTGCGCGTGTGTTCTTCGCGGGTAGAACCCGCTCCCACAGGGGTGTGGATCAGTCTTCGAGCAATTCTTCGGCGGTGGCCAGGATGTTCTCCAGGGTGAAGCCGAACTCTTCGAACAGCGCCGGTGCCGGTGCCGACTCGCCGAAGCTGGTCATGCCGATCACCCGACCTTCCAGGCCCACATACTTGTACCAGTAGTCGGCGTGCGCCGCCTCGATGGCGATGCGCGCGCTGACCTGCAGCGGCAGGACCGATTGCTTGTAGCCTGCATCCTGCGCGTCGAACACGCTGGTGCACGGCATCGACACGACGCGCACGTTGCGGCCCTGTTCGGTCAGCTTGTCGAAGGCTTTGACGGCCAGGCCCACTTCGGAACCGGTGGCGATCAGAATCAGCTCAGGCTCGCCAGCGCAATCCTTGAGCACGTAACCGCCACGAGTGATATCGGCCAACTGGGCCTGATCGCGGGCCTGGTGATCGAGGTTCTGACGCGAGAAGATCAGCGCCGACGGACCGTCGTTGCGCTCCAGGGCGAATTTCCATGCTACCGCCGACTCGACCGCATCGGCAGGACGCCAGGTGTCGAGGTTCGGGGTGCAGCGCAGGCTCGCCAGCTGTTCGATCGGCTGGTGGGTCGGGCCATCTTCGCCCAGACCGATGGAGTCGTGGGTGAACACGTAGATCACGCGCTTCTTCATCAGCGCCGACATGCGTACCGCGTTGCGGGCGTATTCCATGAAGATCAGGAAGGTCGCGCCGTATGGCACGAAGCCGCCGTGCAGGGCGATCCCGTTCATGATCGCACTCATGCCGAATTCGCGCACGCCATAATAGATGTAGTTGCCGGCGGCGTCATCCGCTTCGACACCCTTGCAGCCTTTCCACAGGGTCAGGTTGGAACCGGCCAGGTCGGCCGAGCCGCCGAGGATCTCAGGCAGCAACGGACCGAAGGCATTCAATGCGTTCTGGCTGGCCTTGCGGCTGGCAATGGTCTCGCCCTTGGCGGCCACTTCGGCGATGTAGGCGCTGGCCTTTTCGGAGAAGTCGGCAGGCAGCTCGCCACTCATGCGGCGCACGAATTCGTTGGCCAGTTCAGGGTAGGCAGCGGAGTAGGCGGCGAAGCGCTGGTTCCACTCGGCTTCCAGGGCCACGCCGGCTTCCTTGGCGTCCCACTCCTTGTAGATGTCGGCCGGGATTTCGAACGGGCCGTGGTTCCACTTCAATGCTGCGCGGGTCAGGGCGATTTCCTCGGCACCCAGTGGCGCGCCGTGGCAGTCTTCCTTGCCCTGCTTGTTCGGCGAGCCGAAACCGATGGTGGTCTTGCAGCAGATCAGCGTCGGCTGCTCGCTCTTGCGGGCGGTTTCGATGGCGGTCTTGATTTCGTCCGCATCGTGGCCGTCGACGTTGCGAATCACCTGCCAGCCGTAGGCTTCGAAGCGTTTCGGCGTGTCGTCGGTGAACCAGCCTTCGACTTCGCCGTCGATGGAAATGCCGTTGTCATCGTAGAAGGCGATCAGCTTGCCCAGGCCCAGGGTGCCGGCCAGCGCGCTCACCTCGTGGGAGATGCCTTCCATCATGCAGCCGTCGCCGAGGAACACGTAGGTGTTGTGGTCGACGATCTTGTGGCCGTCGCGGTTGAACTGCGCTGCCAGCACTTTCTCCGCGAGCGCAAAGCCCACCGCGTTGGCCAGACCCTGGCCCAGAGGACCGGTGGTGGTCTCGACGCCTGGGGTGTAACCGTACTCGGGGTGACCCGGCGTGCGGCTGTGCAACTGGCGGAAGTTCTTCAGGTCTTCGATGCCAAGGTCATAGCCGGTGAGGTGCAGCAGCGAATAGACCAGCATCGAGCCATGACCGTTGGACATGACGAAACGGTCGCGGTTGGCGAACGCCGGGTTGGCCGGGTTGTGCTTGAGGAAGTCACGCCACAGTACTTCGGCGATATCCGCCATACCCATGGGGGCACCTGGGTGACCGCTGTTGGCTTTTTGCACGGCATCCATGCTCAGTGCACGAATGGCATTGGCGCGCTCACGACGGCTGGGCATCGCTTATCTCCTGGGGTCTGTGTAGGCAGGGATACAACAAAGGAGGGCATTTTCCCCCACCGGCAGGGGGTTGGGCAATCGGACATTTACCCTGAGCGGCAATTGCCGGCCAATGAACCTGCCTAAGCAATATCAAAACTTTTTGATATTGGTCTTGCGACGCCGCCCGTCGCTCTCTAGACTGCCAAGCCTATGAACCTTCGTGCCCCTGCGTTCGACCATCAGGCAAGTGACGATCTGGCTGCCCTGTGCAAAGCCGGTGGCGACCCCCTGCGGCTGAACGTGCTGCGCGCGCTGGCCAGCGATTCGTTCGGCGTGCTGGAACTGGCGCAGATCTTCGCGGTGGGCCAGTCGGGCATGAGCCATCACCTCAAGGTCCTCGCACAGGCCGACCTGGTGGCCACGCGGCGTGAAGGCAACGCGATTTTCTATCGTCGCGCCCTGCCCAACGGTCGTGTGCTGGGCGGACGCCTGCACAGCGCCCTGCTCGAGGAAGTCGACGGGTTGAGCCTGCCGGCCGAGGCGCAGGCGCGCATGGCCGTGGTGCAGCGCCAGCGCGCGGCGGCCAGCGAAGACTTCTTCTCGCGCATGGAAGAGAAGTTCCGCGCCCAGCAGGACCTCATCGCCGGCCTGCCGCAGTACCGCGAAAGCCTGCTGGCCCTGCTCGACAAACTGAGCTTCGCCCACCAGGCCAGCGCTCTGGAAGTGGGTCCGGGCGATGGCGGCTTCCTGCCCGAGCTGGCCCGACGCTTTGCCCAGGTCACGGCGCAGGACAACAGCCCGGCGATGCTCGAACTGGCGCGCCAGGTCTGCCTGCGCGAGCACCTGAGCAACGTACGCCTGGAACTGGCCGATGCCTTGGCCCCCACCAGCCTACGCGCCGACTGCGTGGTGTTGAACATGGTCCTGCACCATTTCAGCGACCCGGCTCAGGCGCTTGGCCATCTGGCGCAGCGGGTGCAGCCAGGCGGCAGCCTTTTGGTAACAGAATTGTGCAGCCACAATCAGAGTTGGGCCAAAGAGGCCTGCGGTGATCTCTGGTTGGGGTTCGAACAGGAAGATCTGGCCCGTTGGGCCATCGCTGCGGGGCTTGTTCCCGGAGAGAGCCTCTACGTGGGCTTACGTAATGGTTTCCAGATTCAGGTCCGCCATTTCTCGCGGCCGGCTGGCGACACTCACCATCGGTCAATTTAGGAAACCGTCGAGATGAGCGAATACTCCCTTTTCACCTCCGAGTCCGTCTCCGAAGGACACCCGGACAAGATCGCCGACCAGATTTCCGACGCGGTGCTGGACGCCATCATCACCCAGGACAAGTTCGCCCGCGTGGCGTGCGAAACCCTGGTCAAGACCGGCGTGGCGATCATCGCCGGCGAAGTCAGCACGTCGGCCTGGGTCGACCTGGAAGACATCGTGCGCAAGGTCATCGTCGACATCGGCTACAACAGCTCCGATGTCGGCTTCGACGGTGCCACCTGTGCGGTCATGAACATCATCGGCAAGCAGTCGGTGGACATCGCCCAGGGCGTGGACCGCAGCAAGCCGGAAGACCAGGGCGCTGGCGACCAGGGCCTGATGTTCGGTTATGCCAGCAACGAAACAGACGTGCTGATGCCTGCCCCGATCTGCTTCTCGCACCGCCTGGTCGAGCGCCAGGCCGAAGCGCGCAAGTCCGGCCTGCTGCCGTGGCTGCGTCCCGATGCCAAGTCCCAGGTGACGTGCCAGTACGAAGGCGGCAAGGTCGTGGGTATCGATGCCGTGGTGCTGTCAACCCAGCATAACCCGGACGTGTCCTACAACGACCTGCGCGAAGGCGTCATGGAGCTGATCGTCAAGCACGTACTGCCGGCCGAGCTGCTGCACAAGGACACCCAGTTCCACATCAACCCCACCGGCAACTTCATCATCGGTGGCCCGGTGGGTGACTGCGGCCTGACCGGTCGCAAGATCATCGTCGACAGCTACGGCGGCATGGCTCGCCACGGCGGTGGCGCCTTCTCCGGCAAGGACCCGTCCAAGGTCGACCGCTCGGCCGCCTACGCCGGTCGCTATGTGGCCAAGAACATCGTCGCCGCCGGTCTGGCCGAGCGGTGCGAGATCCAGGTGTCCTACGCCATCGGCGTGGCCCAGCCAACGTCGATCTCGATCAACACCTTCGGCACGGGCAAGATCAGCGACGAGCAGATCGTCAAGCTGGTGCGCGCGCACTTCGACCTGCGCCCGTATGCCATCACCACCATGCTCGACCTGCTGCACCCGATGTACCAGGCCACCGCTGCCTACGGCCACTTCGGCCGTGCGCCGGTGGAAATGACCGTCGGCGACGACACCTTCACCGCGTTCACCTGGGAGCGCACCGACCGTGCCGCCGCCCTGCGCGATGCTGCCGGCCTGAAATAAGCGCCTCGCAGCACTCCGTAAAAAGCCCCGGCCGGGTGACTGGCCGGGGCTTTTTTTCGTGTCGGCGCCAACGTTTCGGAACTGGCCAGGACGCGATCGCTTTGACCTGACTGACAAAAGGTCCTTCAATAGGTGGATCACGTCGCCGGCGACTGCACCGTCTCGATCTATCCAGCCGTGAATAAGACGCGTCCTACAGACAGCTACTTCAATTCATCGTCAACTATTCAGAATCATCTTCTCGGAGTCACCATGAACAAGTTTTCCTCGCTGTGCGCCGTGCTGGTAGCCGGTGTACTGGCCGGCCCGGCGATCGCAGCGCCCGCCGCTCCCGCCTCGGCCCCTGCAGCCATCGGCTGCGCCGCCAAGCAGCAGCATGTACAGGCGCAGATCGACATTGCCAAGGCCAACGGCAATCAGAACCAGGTCGACGGGCTGAGCACCGCGCTACGGGAGATCCAGAGCAACTGCACCGAAAACGGACTGCGCAAGGAGCGTGAGGGCAAGGTGCTCGATGCCAAGCGCGAAGTCAGCAAGCGCCAGAGCGATCTGGACAAGGCCATGAAGAAAGGCGATTCGGAGAAGATCAACAAGCGCAAGGACAAACTTGCCGAAGCCCGCAAGGAACTGCAAGACGCCATGGATGAGTTGGACAAGTAACGAGCATCCGGCGGCGCGTCATATCGATGACCCGTCGCCACTGCCGCACCCTGTTGGCTACATCGAAACGAAGAAGTAGCTGACGATGATCGCAAATCCCGCGAACCATACCAGCGATCGCAACGTCGCCCAGTCGGCCAGATAGCAAATGATGTATAGCAGCCGCGAAGTGATGAACACCACCGCCAGCACATCAAGCGTCACTTGCTGGGCATTGCCGACGATATCGGAAATCACCACTGCGGCGATGAAGCCGGGAAGAATCTCGAAACTGTTCAACTGGGCCGCGTGCGCCCGCTTGGGCAGGCCCTCCAACGCATCCAGATACGTGCGTGGGTCATGGTTCTGCTTGAGGCCGAACTTGCCGCCGGTGAACTTGGCGATATACGCGCAACCGTAGGGCAATATCAAAGCGATCAAGACACACCAGAAGGCGACAGTCATACAGAGTTCCTTGTCCAAGTAATCCACCGCGAGGTGCCCATGCACGGCCGCTACGAAGTATGAGGGCAGCCGCCATGAAAGGTTCGCTGGCGCAGAGTTCCATTGCAATTATCAATTTTGCCGACTTTAGTGGCCTCCCTATAATAAGCGCCGCTGTATCGTTACAGCTTTTTGCGCACCCATTCCAATAAATCGTGTTCTCTGCAGCTCATGCGGAGGCTGGCGCATGCCCTCTTCGGGCAACTCACCTCCTACTCGAGAGAATCCGTATGCCACTTGCATTGTTTGCATTGGCCGTCGCCGCATTCGGCATCGGCACCACCGAATTCGTCATCATGGGCCTGTTGACCGATGTGGCCCAGGACCTGTCCGTCAGCATCCCGGACGCTGGCCTGCTCATCACCGGCTATGCCCTGGGCGTGGTGTTCGGCGCTCCGGTGCTGGCGGTACTCACTGCCAACCTGCCACGCAAGGCTACCTTGCTGGGCATGACCCTGATGTTCATCCTCGGCAACGTGCTGTGCGCGATGGCGCCCAACTACGCCACGCTGATGGGTGCACGGGTCATCACGGCCCTGTGCCATGGCGCCTTTTTCGGCATCGGCTCGGTGGTCGCCGCAGGGCTGGTGGCGCCGACCAAGCGCGCCCAGGCCATCGCCCTGATGTTCACCGGGCTGACGCTTGCCAACGTGCTGGGTGTACCGCTGGGGACCGCTCTGGGCCAGTTCGCGGGCTGGCGCTCCACGTTCTGGGCGGTTTCGGTCATCGGTGTCATCGCCCTCCTCGCGCAGATCGTCTGGCTGCCCAAGGCCATTCCCATGGAGCGCGGCAACCTGGCGCGCGAGTTTCGTGTGTTGCGCAAGCCCAACGTGTTGCTGCCGCTGGCGATGAGCGCGATGGCCTCCTGCAGCCTGTTCAGCGTGTTCACCTACATCGCGCCGATCCTGCAGGACGTTACCGGCGTCAGCGCTCACGGCATCACCGTGATGCTTCTGCTGTTCGGCGTCGGCCTGACCATCGGCAGCATGCTCGGAGGGCGTCTGGCCGACTCGCGCCTGTTGCCTTCGTTGCTGGGCATGGCGATCGCAGTGGTGTTGATCCTGGCCCTGTTCACCCAGACCAGCGGCTCGCTGATTCCGGCGGCGATCACCCTGCTGGCCTGGGGCGTGTTCGCCTTCGCGCTGTGCCCGATCCTGCAATTGCTCATCATCGACCAGGCGCACGAGGCGCCGAACCTGGGATCGACGCTGAACCAGAGCGCCTTCAACCTCGGCAACGCAGCGGGCGCCTGGGTCGGCGGCCTGGTCGTGGCCAGTGGTGCGCCGCTGGTGGACCTGCCCTGGACCGGCGCCATCACCGGTCTGGGTACGCTTGCCCTGGCATTGGTATTCATCTATTGGCAGCGACGGCCGGTGGCAGTCAACGCCGCTGGATGAATGAAGTGTGCCGTTCAGGCACGCGGCAACATCCAACCATAGTGCGGCGCCTGATAGGCGCCCTCTATCGATAGATCTTCAATACCTGACCCAGGGAGCCCGGATGCTCGAGATAGTCGCGACATTCATTTGCCTCACCACACTGCTCACCTACGTGAACTTCCGCTTCATCGGCCTGCCCCCGACCATCGGCGTGATGGTCACTGCCCTGATGTTCTCGCTGATCCTGCAAGGCCTGAGTTTCATCGGCTACCCAGGCCTCGAGGATCGCGTCGAAGCGTTGATGAACCAGATCGACTTCGGCGATCTGCTGATGAACTGGATGCTCTCGTTCCTGCTGTTCGCCGGCGCGCTGCACGTGAACCTGGCTGACCTGCGCAACTACCGCTGGCCCATCGGTCTGCTGGCCACCTTCGGCGTACTGATCGCCACCTTCGTGATCGGCACCCTGGCGTTCTGGATCTTCGGCCTGTTCGGCTGGCACGTCAGCTTCCTGTATTGCCTGCTGTTCGGCGCCCTGATTTCACCGACCGATCCGATTGCGGTGTTGGGCGTACTGCGTACGGCCAACGCCTCCAAGCCGCTGAAGACCACCATCGTCGGCGAATCGCTGTTCAATGACGGCACGGCGGTGGTGGTGTTCACCGTCCTGCTGGGCATCGCCCAGTTGGGCGAAACCCCCACCGTCGGCGCGACGGCCATGCTGTTTCTGCATGAAGCAGTGGGCGGCGTGCTGTTCGGTGGGCTGATCGGCTACATCGTCTACCGCATGATCAAGAGCATCGAGCAGTACCAGGTCGAAGTCATGCTGACCCTGGCGCTGGTCATCGGCGGCTCGGCCATGGCTTCCGAGCTGCATGTCTCGGCGCCGATCGCGATGGTGGTGGCCGGGCTGATCATCGGCAACCTGGGACGCAACCTGGCGATGAACGACATGACCCGGCGCTATATGGACGGTTTCTGGGAGCTGCTCGACGACATCCTCAACGCCCTGCTGTTCGCCTTGATCGGGCTGGAGCTGCTGCTGCTGCCGTTCTCCTGGCTGCACCTGTTGGCGGCCTCCCTGCTCGCCGTGGCGATCCTGCTGTCGCGGTTGCTCACCGTGGCCCCGGCGATTCTGCTGCTGCGGCGCTTTCGCAGCGTCCCGCGCGGCACCATTCGCGTGCTCACCTGGGGCGGCCTGCGCGGCGGCGTCTCGGTCGCCCTGGCCCTGGCCCTGCCCATCGGCCCGGAGCGCGACCTGCTGCTGAGCATCACCTACATCGTCGTGCTGTCCTCGATCCTCCTGCAAGGCCTGAGCATCGGCAAGCTGGTCAAGGCCGTCACCCGCGAACCCGACCCGCAGGCAGTGCGCGAGCACTGATTCAATGACACAAGGATAGCGACAGCCCACACTTGCGAGTAGCAACTTGCCGGTCCGGCTGTCCTACCCTGTCAATGAAGACTGCGCAGACGGTACGTGCTGCAACCAAGATGAGATGCCTTCGACGTTGAGCGCGCTGGATGAAGCTCGAGCAGCCTTTAACAAGGTTGCAAGGTGTAGATCGCTTTGCGCTTGCCATAAACTGCGATTTTCATGACACCATCGTGATCACTGGCAGCCTGCGCGACTCTGACAAGCTTGGGCATGCTGTTGATGGTTGTGGTTTTCGACCTGTATTTGAACCTCTCGATCTCGTCCAATGAACACGCGCGGTAAGCATTTCTAATAGCGCCACACTTTTCCAGAAGGTCGATTTTCTCGGGCGATATCCAGGAAAGCAGCTGCGTTATCCTGGCGATTTTTTCATGAAGATGAGTCACTGCCTGCTGCTCATTGGTGACTCCAGAGCGTTTCCATGCCGGCTCGTGATGGAAAATCCGATTTCGAAAGTGTCGGACAAGTGAGACACGCTCCCTGCATTGCTTGAGCATGCTCGCGGCGGCCGTGGTGGGCCACTCTCCTCTGAAGACCGCACCCAGATGCTTGGGCCAAATCAGGTGGTTCCCCATGTACTCGCTTTCGAGGATGAATTCCCACGTCGAGAAATCGGTCTGCGAAACGATTTCATGGTGATCCGGAGCGCCTTTGAACGTCTTGCCGATTCGCCTGGAACGCTCACGCTGTGCGGCGCTGTAAGCCGACGCAAAATTCCCGGCCAAGTGACTTACCGGATACGGCTCCCTTGAAGTTCCAGGCGTGTAACTCTTGAATTTCAGCGTACCCTTTCTCCACCAGAACTTTCCCAGGTCCGCCGTCAAGGCCACATCGATAGCATTCCTGAGGGTAATCTCCGCTGCCCCGAGCAACGGATACAGCGCCGCACAAACGTGCGAATTCCATAAATAGGCGCCTACCAGCTCTGAGTCGCTTCTTATAGAAAATACCCTGCTGTAGCTCGCAATTCGGTGTGCACTGATCAGCTCATCGATCAGCAGAGGTCGGTATTGGACGGTATGCGGCATGCTCAGCTTCCTTCTGGCAACGCGTTTTTTCCCTTGTATATCGATGGGTTGACACGTGTGTCAACCGGCCGTAGCATCGGTACACAGGTTGGCAGTGAGCTCCAATTGGCAACAGCTTACGACTCACTGCAAAGACCACGAAACACCCGCCCCGGCCTCGAGCCGGGGTTTTCGTTTCTGGCGCATGCGTACTCACAAAACAAAAAACCCCGCGAATGCGGGGTTCTTTTTCAGTGCCGTATCGACATCAGAAGATGTTGATCGGGTACTCGACGAAGGCGCGTACTTCGTTGCCGTCGTCGTTGTAGCCCGAGGCACGGACGTTGTCCGAAGTGCGCAGCCACGAGCCGCGCAGGCGCAGGGTCAGGTCCTTGGCCGGGCCGTTCTGTACCACGTACTGGAGCTGGTTGAAGATCTCGCGCTCCTGACCGTCGCCGGTCGGGGTGCGGATGTTGTCGCCACGCACGTAGGCCACCTTGTAGGTCAGGCCCGGCACGCCGAATGTGCGGAAGTCGATGCCGTAGCCCAACTGCCAGGAGACTTCGTCTTCGGCGTTGAAGTCCGACCAGTAGGAGTTGGCCAGGAAGATGGTCGAGCCACCGTCACCCACACCGCCGGCGTTCTGGTAGAAACCGTAGTTGTAGCCGGTGTCGCCGGTGCTGCGCTGATGCGCCAGGGTCAGCGAGTGCGGACCGAAGGCCCAGGTAGCGGCCAGGCTCCAGATCTTGTTGTCGCGGCCGGTGCCCAAGGTGCTGGCGTAGTCCTTGTCCAGATGTGAGCGATAGCCGTTGAAGTCGAACGTCAGCGATTGCTCGCTCGGCAGGGCCAGCACGTAGTTGAGGTTGATGTACTGCTTCTTCAACCGGTCTTCGACATCGGAGGCATACAAGGCGCCGGTCAGGCTGTCGGTGAACTGATAGCTGCCGCCGTACACGTCGATCTTCTTCAGGCCGCCGCTGTCGCGGGCTTCGGCGCTCTTGCGCGCTTCCTGGGTGAAGCGCCCGGCGTTGAGCACCAGGCCATCGATTTCCTTGGAGGTGATCAGGGTGCCGGTGAAGCTTTCCGGCAACAGGCGTGAATCATCGAAGTTGAGCACCGGCAGTGCAGGCATCTGATCGCCGTACTTGATCACGGTGTTGGAGATACGCACCTTCACCGCTGCCCCGGCGCGGGCCAGGTCGTGGGGCGCGCTGCTCGGATCGTCCGCAGTACCGCCACGCTTGAAGAAATCGATACCGCCAGCACCGGCGCGACCGGTGCCGCCATCCAGGCGCAGAGCATACAGACCGAAGGCATCGACGCCGACGCCGACCGTGCCCTGGGTGAAACCGGAGTTGAACTTGGCGATCACGCCCTGGCCCCACTCGGCCTTGTCCTGCCCGCCATGCTTGTAGTCACGGCTGATATAGGCATTGCGCAGCAGTACATCGAGGTGGCTGTCTTCGACGAAACCCTTGGCATCGGCCTGCTCGTTGGCCATGGCTTGGGTAGCCGCCATCACGCCCAGGGCGAGGACAGCCCATTTCTTGTTCAACATCTTGTTTTCCCTAATCACCAGTGAGGACGCTACACGACCACCCGCTCGTTTCCCGTCGTCCGTGCTACCTGCGCAGCGCTCTGCGACAGGCGTTCGAACGGTGGGGCAGGGTCTATGAGGATCCGTGCGCGGGGTCGGATCCTAGCGATGGGGGACGACGAAAGTCAAAATTTCGTGAAACTTTGTGGCTATAAGAAGGTCGCGCGATGGAATAACGCCCATGAAAAAGCCCGGCATCAGGCCGGGCTTTTCAGGCCAGCTCAGGGCGACTCAACCGCGCACAGGTGCCGGCTGCTGCTGGGTCAGGCAGTGGATGTTGCCGCCACCGAGCAGCAGCTCGCGACCTGGCACCATGACCACTTCATGCTCTGGAAACAGCTTCTGCAGCAAGGCCTGCGCCTCGCTGTCGAGCGGATCGTCGAAGCTTGGGGCGATGATGCCGCCGTTGACGATCAGAAAGTTCACGTAGGAACCGGCCAGGCGTACGGACGGGTGACGCTCCTGGCTGCCGGCAACCAGATCGACGCCGTCGCATTCCTCCTGAGTGGCGTACAGAGGCCCGGGGATCGGCATCTTGTGCACCACCAGCGCCCGCCCCTTGGCATCGACGCTGTTTTCCAGCACCTGCAAAGCGGCCTGGCAACGCGGATAGTTCGGGTCGCTGGCGTCGTCGGTCCAGGCCAGCAGCACTTCACCGGGGCGCACGTAGCAGCAGAAGTTGTCGACGTGGCCGTCGGTCTCGTCGTTGAACAGGCCGTCGGGCAGCCAGATGATCTTCTCCACCGCCAGATGATCGGCCAGGATGCGTTCGATCTGGCCACGGTCCAGGTGTGGGTTGCGATTGCGGTTGAGCAGGCACTCTTCGGTGGTGATCAGCGTGCCTTCGCCGTCGACGTGGATGGAGCCACCCTCGAGCACGAAACCCTGGGTGTGATAGCGCTGGCAGCGTTCCATGTCCAGGACCTTGCTGGCGACCTGCTCGTCACGGTTCCAGGGCGCGTAGAGGCCACCCAGGAAGCCGCCCCAAGCATTGAAGGCCCAGTCCACGCCGCGGACTTCGCCACCGTGGTCGACGACGAAAGTCGGCCCGGTATCGCGCATCCAGGCATCGTCGCTGCTGATCTCGACCACACGGATGTTGGGCACGTCCAGGCGCGCGCGCGCGTTGTCGTATTGCCCGGCAGACACACCGACCGTGACCGGTTCGAAACGCGCGATGGCCTTGGCCAGGGCGACATGCGCCGCCTGCACCGGCTTGCCACCCAGGCGCCAGTTGTCCGGGCGCTCGGGCCACAGCATCCAGGTCTGGGTATGGGGCGCCCATTCGGCCGGCATGTGGAAACCGTCGGCGCGAGGGGTACTGTCGAGCGTGGTCATGGGTCAGGGCTCCGGTGGTCCATGAAAAGGTATGGGCGCACTCTACAGGTTGTCGGGCGGATCGTGAAACACGCCCGCCGCAGGGCACGCCAGCGGCCGTTTCAGCAGGTCATTTCGTCCAGCACCTGCGCCACGCTGTCGACGAAGAAGTCCACGCTCTGCCGGGTAGTCACCATCGGTGGCTTGATCTTGAGGATGTTCAGATAGTCACCGGTGGGTTGCATGAAGATGCCCAGTTCCCGCAGCCGCTCGCACAACAGCGCCGTCTCCTGGGTCGCCGGCTCCAGGCTGTGGCGGTCGCGCACCAGCTCCAGACCCAGATAGAAGCCGGAACCGTGCACCGCACCCACCAGCGGATACTCATCGAGCAAGGCGAGCAGGCGGGCCTTGAAGTGTCCGCCGACCACCCGCGCGTTTTCCCACAGACCCTCTTCGGCCATGACGTCGAGCACCGCCAGGCCAATGCGGCAGCTTACCGGGCTGCCACCGGCGGAAGAAAAGAAATAGCCCTCGGCTTCCAGCGCCTCGGCAATCTCGCGACGGGTGATCACCGCGCCCAATGGATGACCATTGCCCATGCCCTTGGCCATGGTGATGATGTCCGGCACGACGCCTTGCTGTTCGAACCCCCAGAAATACTCGCCGAGTCGGCCATAGCCGACCTGCACTTCGTCGGCGATGCACACGCCTCCGCGGGCGCGGACCCGTTCGTAGACCTGTTGCAGATACCCCTCGGGCAGGGCAATGCCACCGGCGTTGCCGTACACCGGCTCGCAGATGAAACCGGCCAGTTGACGCCCCTGCGCATCCAACCGATGCAAGGCATCGTCGACACTGCGCACGTAGCCCGCGGTGCTGTCGGCGCCGCGGAACGCGCCCCGATAACTGTTGGCCGCAAGAACCGGATGGACCCAGTCCGGACGCGTGCTCAGGGCCTGGGGATTATCGGCGATGGAGGTGGAGATGGCATCGGTGGCCACCGACCAGCCATGGTAGGCCTCGAGCATGCTGAGCATGTCGCGACCACCGCTGGCCGCCCAGGCCAGCCGAATCGCCAGGTCGTTGGCCTCCGTGCCGCTGTTGACCAGAAACACCCGATCGAACCCTTCGGGGGCCAACGCCAGCAGGCGCTCGGAAAACTCGGCGATCGCGGCATAGTGGAAGCGTGAGTTGGTATTGAGCAACGACCATTGTCGCGCCGCCACCTGGGCCATGCGCGGATGCCCATGGCCAAGTACCGCGACGTTGTTGAGCATGTCCAGATACGCCTGGCCGTGCATGTCGATCAGGTGGTTGCGCCAGCCGCGCTCGATCTGCGGCGGCGCCTGGTAATAATGCTTCTGCGAACGCGCGAAGCTGGCGTCGCGACGCTGCAGCAGAAGGTCTGCGTCCGGAGGTGGCGGCGCATCGCAGTCCATGCCCAGCACAAGCGCTGGCGAAGGGCACAGACGCTGCCAGGCTGCTGCCCGCGCCGGCGTACAGAACAGCGGCGGACTCAGCTCGGGAATGCGGCACAGTTGCACCAGCAGCGAACCGTCGACCCGGCCCAGCGGGGCGCCCGCCGCCAGCACCGTCCCGGCTGGGCGAGGACAGTCGAGCCCCCACAAGTGCAGGCTCGCGAAGGCGCCTTCGAGCACCACGCTGGCATCGGCCAGTCGCCGCAGCGTACCGGCCCAGGGCGCTTGCAGGGATGTGCCCGGCGGCGCCTGTACCTGCACATGCAATGCGCAGGTCGCCGATGCCGAGCAGGTGTCGATGCGAGTACGCGAGAGGCGGTACTCGCCATACCGGGTGCAGGCCCAGCCACCGACCGCTGCGGCATCGACCAGCAGCCGTTCGTCGATATTCGCTTGCTCCCAATTGCCGTCCGCGAAATGCTCGCTGAGCACGCTCAGATCCACGGGGCAAACTGTCGAGTGCGTCACGCCGACAAGCAAAGCCAATATGCCATCGCCTGAAGATTCGGGTATGCTCCGACCCACACTGCTGAAAATTGCCGCTTCCATCAATTCGAATGGTTCTGCGGTAGCTATGTCGAATATTTCCCACTCATGTTCGACATTGGCCCGGATGTAGTCGTTATCCGGCGCCACGCTCAACTGCCGGGCGCTGCTTGTCACCAGCACCGCCGCCCGCAGCACCACCAACGGCCACAGCGCACGCAACTCGGCTTCGCTCAGCGGATTGACCTGCTGATAGGCCATCACTGCCGGCAACACCGCGAACGGATCGCCATGGGCATGATGCAGCAGCGCGGCGCAGGTTGCCGCCAGGTCCGCCACACGCCAGGTGTGCACCAGATCACCAAAATCGATCAGACCCGTCAGCTGCCAGCGCAGATCCGCATCGCGCTGCCAGACAGTGTTGTCGTCGGTGATGTCCAGATGCACCGCCTGCATCGGCAGATCGACGCTCACCTCCCCCAGGCGACGCTGGGCCTGAAACGCCATTTCGACCACACGGCCACGTTGCCGTGGATCATCGAGCGTCGGCAGCAGGCGATCAAGCAACTTATGCGCGTGGCGCGGGTCCCATTGCAGCGTGCGCGCAAGGCCTGGGTGCCGAAAGTCGATCAAGGCGCGGTCCACCTCGCCGCACAACCTGCCGATGCGGGCGATCGGTTCGGGTCCCAGGTGCTTGAGACGGGTCAGCGGCTGGCCTTCCAGATAGCTTAAGAGGCGCATCTGCAGGCGCTGCTGGCCAAGCGTCACGGCCACTGTGTCGCGACCGTTGGCCGCCAGCAGAGCGTGGGGCACCGGCAAGCCATGGCGGGCCAGATGCAACATCGCGGCATGCTGGGCAGCCAGTGCCTGATGGGCTCCCTCATCGTGACAGAACTTCAACACCCAGCGGCCCTGTGGGTTTTCGACCCGAAAGTTCAGGTCCTGCTGGCTACCCAGGCTGTACAACTGGCCCTGCAGGCCGTAGTGCTCGAACAACAATGCCTGCGCCTGTTCGATACTTACCACGGGGTTGGGAAGACTGGCACGTTGCACGAGCGAGTCGAGCGGCATGAGCAAAACCTCGATGGCCTGATTTACCCGTACTGTAGCGGTTCGCCGCGCGAGATTTCCACCGTCGGCAAGGTTGTCTGGCGCGACGCGATCGCGCAGGCCGGCGGCTACTGAACCATGCTGCACAACCATGCTGCACATTCGTTTAACCAACCGGGCTTGCACCGCCGCGCCCATCCACACAAGCTAGGCTGCAACGAACCATTGTCAGCTAAGGAAGAAGGCTTTCGACATGCGCATTCTCATCACCGGCGGCGCCGGTTTCATCGGCTCGGCCCTGGTTCGTCACCTGATCGCCAACACCGAGCACGAAGTTCTCAACCTCGACAAGCTGACCTACGCCGGCAACCTCGAATCACTGACCGAAATCGCCAACGACAGCCGTTACGAATTCGTCCAGGCCGACATCGCGGACCAGGCAGCAGTCGCCGCCGTACTGGCGCGTTTCCAGCCCCACGCGATCATGCACCTGGCCGCCGAATCCCACGTCGACCGCTCCATCGACGGGCCGGGCGAGTTCATCCAGACCAACGTGGTCGGCACCTATGCCCTGCTCGAAGCCACCCGTGGCTACTGGCAGCAGCTGCCCGCAGCCGAACGCGAAGCCTTCCGCTTCCACCATATCTCCACCGACGAGGTCTATGGCGATCTGCATGGCGTGGACGACCTGTTCACTGAAACCACGCCGTACGCGCCAAGCTCGCCCTACTCGGCCAGCAAGGCAGCCTCCGACCATCTGGTACGTGCCTGGCAGCGCACCTACGGCCTCCCGGTGCTGATCACCAACTGCTCGAACAACTACGGCCCGTATCACTTCCCTGAGAAACTCATTCCGCTGGTGATTCTCAACGCCCTGGCCGGCAAGCCGCTGCCGGTGTACGGCAATGGCATGCAGGTGCGTGACTGGCTGTACGTCGAAGACCATGCCCGCGCCCTGTTCAAGGTCGTCACCGAAGGCGTGGTCGGCGAGACCTACAACATCGGCGGCCACAACGAGCAGAAGAACATCGACGTGGTACGCAGCATCTGCGGCCTGCTCGACGAACTGGCACCGCAGCGTCCGGACGGTGTGGCGCACTATGCCGACCTGATCACCTTCGTCAAGGACCGCCCGGGCCACGATCTGCGCTACGCCATCGACGCCAGCAAGATCGAGCGCGAACTGGGCTGGGTCCCGCAGGAAACCTTCCAGACCGGCCTGCGCAAGACCGTGCAATGGTATCTGGACAATCTTCAATGGTGCCGTCGCGTACAGGACGGCAGTTATCAAGGTGAACGCCTGGGCTTCACCGAACCTAAGGACTTGATCGCATGATGAAAGGTATCGTTCTGGCCGGGGGCTCCGGCACCCGCCTGCACCCCATTACCCTGGGTGTTTCCAAGCAGTTGCTGCCCATCTACGACAAGCCGATGATCTACTACCCGATCTCGGTACTGATGCTGGCCGGCATCCGCGAGATCCTGCTGATCTCCACGCCCCAGGACCTGCCGCAATACCGCCAGTTGCTGGGCGATGGCAGCCAGTTCGGGATCAACATCCAGTTCGCCGAACAACCGGCGCCGGACGGCCTGGCCCAGGCGTTCCTGATCGGTGAGGAATTCATCGGCGACGACCCGGTGTGCTTGATCCTGGGTGACAACATCTTCCACGGTCAGCACTTCAGCGATCAGCTCAAGCGGGCCTCGGCGCACCCTACTGGCGCTACCGTGTTCGGTTACTGGGTCAAGGACCCCGAGCGTTTCGGCGTGGTCGAGTTCGACGAGGATGGTCGCGCACTGTCCATCGAAGAAAAACCGGCCGAGCCCAAGTCCAGCTACGCGGTCACCGGCCTGTACTTCTACGATAACGACGTGGTGCGCATCGCCAAGGACGTCCAGCCTTCGCCGCGCGGCGAGCTGGAAATCACCGATGTCAACAACGCCTACCTGGAACGCGGCGACCTGCGCGTCGAGCGCTTCGGCCGTGGTTTCGCCTGGCTCGACACCGGTACACACGACAGCCTGCTCGATGCCTCGCAATACGTGCAGACCATCGAACACCGCCAGGGTCTGAAGGTGGCCTGCCTGGAAGAAATCGCCTACCAGAACCACTGGATCGATCGCGAACAGTTGCTGGTGCGCGCCAAGTACTTCGGCAAGACCGGCTACGGCCAGTACCTGTACGCGCTGGCCGGAGAAACCCGATGAACGTGATCGCTACCGAACTGCCCGATGTTTTGATCATCGAGCCGAAGGTTTTCGGTGACGAGCGCGGCTTCTTCTACGAAAGCTTCAACGCCCGGGCTTTCAAGGAGGCCACCGGCATCGAGCTGCCGTTCGTCCAGGACAACCACTCGCGTTCGGCCCGTGGCGTGCTGCGCGGGCTGCACTATCAGGTGCAGCATGCCCAGGGCAAGCTGGTGCGCGTGGTTGCAGGGCAAGTGCTGGACGTAGCGGTGGACATCCGCCGCAGTTCGCCCAACTTCGGCAAGTGGGTGGCCGTCGAGCTGTCCGCGCAGAACAGCCGCCAGCTGTGGATTCCACCAGGCTTCGCCCACGGCTTCGTAGTCCAGAGCGAGTACGCCGAATTCCTCTACAAGACCACCGACTACTACGATCCGTCTTCGGAACGCAGCATCGCCTGGGATGACGAGCAATTGGCAATCGATTGGCAGCTGGATACAGCGCCATCGCTGTCGGCCAAGGACCTGGCCGGCAAGCGTCTGGAAGAGGCCGACGTGTTTCCGTGATCGGCCTGCGGCAACGTCGCGATGCATGTCACCCGTGCTTCGCGGCGGTTGCCTGACGCATAATACGCCGGTCTATCCCGGCGTGTTGTCCTATGACCTCCAGATCTTCCTCCACTCGCAGACCCCGCTGGCGCAGCCTGGCGATCCTCGCCTTGTGCCTGGCGCCCCTGTTGTGGCCACTGGAACATTTGGCCGAGCGCTATTACAAAAGCGAGTTGGTCAGCCAGAACCGGCAGACGCTGGACCTCTACGTCGCCAACCTGCTGGGCACCCTGCACCGCTACGAAACCCTGCCGCAAATCCTCGGTGACCTGCCCGCGCTGCGTGCGCTGCTGGCTGCACCTCGCGACCCTCAAGCAACGCTAGACGCCAACCATCTGCTCAAGGACATCCGCGAACAGACAGGGGCGGAAGTCATGTACCTGCTGGACGCCGATGGTAATACGTTGGCTGCCTCCAACTGGGAGCAGCGCGACAGTTTCGTCGGTCGCAACTTCGCCTTTCGCCCCTATTACAGCGATGCCGTCGCCGGACGCCTGGGGCGCTTCTTCGGGCTTGGCACCACGTCGGCAAAACGCGGCTACTTCTTCGCCGCCGCCGTACACGACCAGGACAAGGTCATCGGCGTACTGGTGGTGAAGGTCGACCTCGACCACACCGAAACCTTGTGGGGCAAGACGCCCGAACAGCTCCTGCTCACCGACCACAACGGCGTGGTCATCCTCACTTCGCGCCCCGAATGGCGCTTCCGGGCCACACGCCCGCTCAGCGATGGCGAGCGTCAGGCCATCGTCTCGATCCTGCCCTACCCCACCCGCGACCCGCAACCGTTGAACCTGGAAGCCGACGCCTGGCTCACCCAGACGCGAACCATCGCCGAAACCGGCTGGAACGTCAGCATCCTCGCCCCCAAGACCTTGCTCGATCGCCCGGTGCGCACCGTCGTAGCGGTGGGCGGAGCCCTGCTCCTGGCATTGATGCTGCTGCTGGGTCTGATGATGCAGCGTCGCCGCCACTACCTCGAGCGCATCGAATTCGAAGGCCGCACCCGGCATGAGTTGGAAACGCGGGTGGTGGAACGCACCAGTGCGCTGGAAGGGCTCAACAGCAAGCTGCGCCAGGAAGTGCTCGAACGCGAGCAGGCCCAGCAGGAGCTGGTGCGTGCTCAGGACGAACTGGTCCAGGCCGGCAAGCTGTCGGCGCTGGGCACCATGTCGGCCAGCATCAGCCATGAGCTCAATCAGCCCCTGGCGGCCATTCGCAGCTACGCCGAGAACACCGAAGTGCTGCTCGACCACGAGCGCATCGAGGATGCGCGCGGCAACCTCAAGTTGATCAGCGAACTGACCGGCCGCATGGCGTCGATCATCGCGCACCTGCGTGCCTTCGCCCGTCGCGACCGCCACGCCCTGGAAAGCGTCGCCCTGCAGCCGGCCCTCGACGATGCCCTGGCGCTGCTCGCCAAGCGCCGCCGGGCCATGGCCGTCGAGCTGATCCGCGACCTGCCCGATGCGCCGCTCTGGGTCCAGGCCGGCGAAACCCGGCTGCGTCAGGTGCTGGGCAACCTGCTGGCCAATGCCCTCGATGCCCTGACCGAAAAAGCCACGCCACGATGCCTCTGGCTCAGCGCCGAACAGACCACCGACGGCGTGGAGCTGCGCATCCGCGACAATGGCCCCGGCTTCACCAGCGAGGCCATGGCCCGGGCCCGCGAGCCATTCTTCACCACCAAGACACGCACACAAGGGCTTGGCCTGGGCCTGGCGATCTGCGATACGCTGATGCGCGCACTGGGCGGCGAACTGCTGCTGTCCAACCATCCCCAAGGCGGCGCCCTGCTGATCCTGCGTTTACGCGCTGGAGAGCCGGGCGTCAGCCTGCAAGCCCCTGAGGACCCATCGGCATGACCAGCGACAGCGCCATCGACAGCAAGATCCAGGTCGTGCTGATCGACGACGACCCCCATCTGCGTCAGGCCTTGAGCCAGACCCTGGACCTGGCCGGCCTCAAGGTGCTGGCCCTGGCCGATGCCCAGGGCTTATCCGCGCGCATCGAGCGCGACTGGCCTGGCGTGGTGGTCAGCGATATCCGCATGCCGGGCATCGACGGCCTGCAATTGCTCGAACAACTGCATGCCCGCGATACCGAACTGCCGGTCCTGCTGATCACCGGGCACGGCGACGTGCCGCTGGCTGTGCAGGCCATGCGCGCCGGGGCCTACGACTTCCTCGAAAAACCGTTCGCCAGCGACGCGCTGCTCGACAGCGTACGCCGCGGCCTGGCCGTACGCCGCCTGGTGCTGGACAACCGCAGCCTGCGCATGGCCCTGAGCGATCGGCAGCAATTGAGTACGCGACTGGTCGGCCAGTCGGCCTCCATGGCGCGCCTGCGCGAGCAGATCGGCGCGCTGGCCGGAACCCGCGCCGATGTGCTGATCCTGGGCGAAACGGGCGCCGGCAAGGAGGTCGTGGCGCGCGCCCTGCACGACCTGTCCAGCCGCCGCAGCGGCCCTTTCGTGGCGATCAACGCCGGCGCCCTCGCCGAATCGGTGGTGGAAAGCGAGCTGTTCGGCCATGAGCCCGGCGCCTTCACCGGCGCGCAGAAACGCCGCATCGGCAAGTTCGAATTCGCCAACGGCGGCACCCTGTTCCTCGACGAAATCGAAAGCATGAGCCTGGACGTACAGGTCAAGCTGCTACGCCTGCTGCAGGAACGGATGGTAGAGCGCCTGGGGGGCAACCAGCAGATCCGCCTGGATATCCGGGTGATCGCCGCGACCAAGGAAGACCTGCGCCAGGCCGCCGATCAGGGACGCTTCCGCGCCGACCTGTATTACCGCCTCAATGTCGCCTCGCTACGCATCCCGCCACTGCGCGAGCGGGGCGAAGACGTGCTTATGCTGTTCCAGTACTACGCCGATGCCGCGGCCGAACGCCACGGCGTGCTGGCCAACGAACTCTCCGCAGCGCAACGCGCGTTGTTGTTGCGACACAGCTGGCCGGGCAACGTGCGCGAACTGCAGAACGCTGCCGAGCGCTTCGCCCTGGGCCTGGAACTGGCGCTGGACAACGGCGAGCCCGGCCCGGTGGAGATGACCCGCACGGTCACGGGCGGGCTCAGCGACCAGGTCGAGCATTTCGAACGCGCCTTGATCGCGGCCGAAATGAGCCGCTCGCACACCTCCGTTCGCAGCCTGGCCGAAGCCCTCGGCATCCCCCGCAAGACCTTGCACGACAAGCTGCGCAAGCACGGCCTGAGCTTTGGTGGAGGCGAGGAACATGAGTGAAATCCAGGCCCTCGAGCGGCTGCTGCATCACGACATTCCGCTGACCGGCGACATGGGCCTGCGCGTGCGGGCCTGGGACAACCATTGCCTGCGCCTGCATGTGCCGCTGGCACCGAACGTCAACCACAAGAACACGATGTTCGGCGGCAGCCTGTACTGTGCCGCCGTGCTGGCGGGCTGGGGTTGGCTGCACCTGCGCCTGGGCGAGGCCGGCCTGAGCGGTGGCCATATCGTCATCCAGCAGGGTCAGATCGACTATCCCCTGCCGGTGGCCGGCGACGCCCTGGCCGTGTGCGAAAACATCGACGAGGCTCTTTGGCAGCGCTTTCTCAAGACCTACCGACGCCATGGCCGGGCGCGCCTGCAACTGCAGACCCAGGTGCTGGATGGCGAGCGCTGTGCGGTAACGTTCAGCGGTCAGTACGTGGTGGTTGCCCACACCCCGCCTGCGCCAGCGTAACCAGCGACTGACGCCAGGGCACATTGCTGGGCAGCGCCAGGAACGACGGATTGAGCAGTGACTCGCGGGCCGCATAGACAAACGGCTGTCCGTCGATCTGCAACACTTCGCCACCCGCGCCTTCGAGCACGCCCTGGGCCGCAGCGGTGTCCCACTGCGAAGTTGGCGCCAGGCGCGGATAGCAATCGGCGGCGCCTTCGGCCAATAGGCAGAACTTCAGTGAACTGCCGACACTGACCAGTTCCAGCGGGCCCACCACGGTGCTCAGACCGGCCAGCAGGTGCTCCTGTTCGGGGCTGGAATGTCGCCGACTGGCGACCACGGTAAACGCGCTGCCGGACGCAGGCACACTGCGTACGCCGATCGGCTGGGCCGGTTCTCCGCCCGCTGCATGCCAGGCACCCAGCCCGGCACCGCCATAGTAGGCACTGCCCGTTGTCGGCACGGTGACCACGCCGAACACCACCCGACCGTTCTCGATCAACGCGATGTTGACGGTGAATTCTTCGCTGCCGTTGATGAACTCCTTGGTGCCGTCCAGCGGATCGACCAGCCACCAGCGGGTCCACTGTTCACGCACCGCGAGGGCGATGTCTGCATCCTCTTCGGACAGGATCGGGATATCGGGCGCCAGCGCCGTCAACCCGTCGACGATGATCTGATGCGCCGCCAGATCGGCGGCAGTCACCGGCGACTCGTCGGCCTTGGCCATGACCTGCACATCGGCCCGCCAGAACGGCAGGATTGCCGCGCCGGCCTGATGGGCCAGCGCCACGATTTCGGGCAACAGACGTTCGACGTCGCTCACAGGCTGAACACTCCGCGCTGGATCAACAGGTCGCGCGCCAGGTACAGGGCCGCCAATGCGCGGCCTTCGGAGAACTGCGGATGCTGGGCCAGGCCGGACAGGTCGCGCAGGTTGACCCGTTCGACGCGCATCGGCTCCGGCTCGTCGCCCTCGAGCCGCTCCTCGTACAGCCCCTGCGCCAGCACGACCTGGATCTTCTGGCTCATGTACCCAGGCGACAGCGACAGTTCGGTGAGGTGCTCCAGTTCACGTGCGCCGAATCCGGCCTCCTCCTTGAGCTCGCGGTCGGCGGCCGCCAACACGTCTTCGCCCGGCTCGATCAAACCCTTGGGCAACGACAATTCATAAGCATCGGTCCCGCCGCAATATTCCTCGACCAGCAAGGCATGCTCGGCATCGGCCATCGCCACGATCATCACCGCACCGTAACCATTGCCGCGGCCCACCAGACGCTCGTAGGTGCGCTCCACGCCATTGGAGAAGCGCAACTGCACTTCCTCGACACGGAACAGGCGACTGCTGGCAACGATTTCGCGGGCGAGGACTTCGGGTTTCTGGCGCATCGGGCAGCTCCTGGACGTGAACGGGTTACTATACCGTGGCTTGGCCTGCGGCAGGCCACCCTTGATCCACCACTGCCCGAGAATCTTCGCTATGCCTTGCCTCGCCTGGAGCACCATCGACACCGTCCTGCTGGACATGGACGGCACCCTGCTCGACCTACATTACGACAACCACTTCTGGCTGGAGCATCTGCCGCAACGCTATGCGCAGGTGCACGGGGTCAGTCTGGCGATGGCGCAGTTGGAGCTGCAACCGCTGTTCACCGACAACGCCGGCAAGCTGAACTGGTACTGCCTGGATTTCTGGACCCGCGAGCTGAATATCCCGGTGCGCGAGCTCAAACGCGAAACCGCCGAGCTGATTGCCCTGCGGCCCGACGCAGACACGTTCCTGGCCGCCATCAAGCAGGCCGGCAAGCGCGTGATCATGATCACCAACGCCCACCGCGACTCGCTGTCGCTGAAACTGGAGCGCATCGAGCTGGCGCCCTATTTCGAGCGGATGATCAGCTCCCACGACTACGGCTACCCCAAGGAAAACGCGCAGTTCTGGGACGCCCTGCAGGCCGACATCGGCTTCGACCCGGCGCGCAGCCTGTTCATCGATGACACCCTGCCCGTGCTGCGCAGCGCCCGGGTCTACGGGATCAAGCACCTGCTGGCGGTCAGCGAGCCCGACAGCCGCAAGGGCGCCAAGGACACCGAGGAGTTCGCGGCGGTGGGTGACTACCGCGAGCTCATCGCGGGTTTGTGACCCGCCCGGCTGGCCAGGGACCTACCGCCAGCGCGTGTCGCTATACTGCGCATCGCCAACCCAGGAGCGAGCATGGACATCAAGCAACTCAAATTCCTCATCGCGTTGGATGAAACGCGGCACTTCGGCCAGGCCGCAGCGCGCTGTCACATCACCCAGCCGACCCTCTCGATGCGCCTGCGCAACCTTGAAGAAGAACTCGACTTGCCGTTGGTGAAGCGCGGCCAGCGCTTCGAAGGTTTCACCGCGCCCGGCGAGCGCGTGCTGGCCTGGGCGCGTACCGTCCTGGCCGCCTACGATGGCCTGCAGGCCGAAGCGGCGGCGTGCCGCGGCCACCTGGTCGGGACGCTGCGTCTGGGTGTGGTGCCACTGTCCAGTTTCGACCCGGTGCCGCTGCTGCACACCCTGCACGGCGAGCACCCCAACCTGCGCTTCGAACTCAGCTCGCTGAGCTCCGAGCAGATCCTCGAACAGCTGGCGAGCAACCGCATCGACCTGGGCGTCTCGTTTCTGGAGCGGCTGGACCAGGAACGCTTCGAATCGCGCGCACTGGGCGAAACGCGCATGGGCCTGCTATTCGATCAACGTCACTACGATTTCGGCGAGCAGGCCCTGAGTTGGGAAGCCCTGACCGAACTGCCCCTGGGCATGCTCACCACCGGCATGCATTTTCGCCAGTCCATCGATCACAATTTCCATTCGCGCGGGCTCGCACCGCAACCGCTGCTGCAGACCGATGCCGTCCATCAGTTGATCCAGGCCGTTCACGGTGGGCTGTGCTGCGCGATCATGCCCCTGGCAGGCGGGCTCGAAGGTTTGACCGAGCACCTGCGCCTGCAACCCATCGCCGAGGCCCACACGCTGGCGCCTCTAGGCCTGATCATGCGCCGCGCAGCGCCCCGTTCGGCACTGGCCGAAGCCTGCTTCAAGCTCTATGACGCGCCATGATCAATGCGGTCTATCGTCGCATCGGTAATAGCAATTAGACGCTAGGCAATCCTGCGCCTAGGCTTAAAGCTGAATTCATTGCCGGTCCATTCCCATGAACGCCAAGCACCCGGCCAGCGCGGTGCCCGTTTCTACCTCGGCTGCCCCTCTCGCCAGTCCCACCGCCAGCCAGACCTACAGTTACTGCAGCTTGAGCCTGGACGAACCCGGCAGCACGCCATTGGCCGAAGAAGTGGCGCTGGCGATCGCTTACAACGGCATCAGCCAGGCCGTCATGCTGGTCACCCCCACCGACCTCGAAGACTTCGTCACCGGTTTCAGCATCGGCAGCGGTATCGTGGCCGGCGCCGATGAAATCTATGACATCAAGCTCAGCGGTGCAGGCTCGGCACGCCACGCCGAGGTGCAGATCGCCAATCGCGCCTTCTGGAACCTCAAGACCCAACGTCGGCAATTGGCCGGCAGCAGCGGCTGCGGGCTGTGTGGCGTAGAAGCTGTCGAACAGGCATTGCCGGACCTGGCGGTATTGCCCGGCGCGGCCCTGCCGCCAGCGCAATGGCTCGAAGGCCTGCGCCAGCGTATCGGTGCCTTCCAGCCACTGGGCCAGCGCAGCGGCGCGGTCCACGCGGCGCTGTTCATGGACGCCACCGGCACCCTGCTGTTGGGCCGCGAAGACATTGGCCGCCACAACGCGCTCGACAAAGTGATCGGCGCCCTGGTGCGGCAGAACATCGACAGTACCGGCGGGCTGGCCATCGTCACCAGCCGCTGCAGCCTGGAACTCATCCAAAAAGTATTGCGCGCCGGCATCCAGACCCTGGTCAGCCTGTCGTCGCCGACCGGCCTGGCCCTGCAATGGGCACGCCGGCACAACCTGAACCTCATCCACCTGCCGCAGCACAGCGCGCCGCGGGTCTATAGCCCTGCGTTGGAGAATCAAGCGTGAGCATTCACAATCAAGCCGACAAGACTCCTGTTCCTCGCTACAAGCCCTACAAGGGCGCTGCCGGCGGCTGGGGCGCACTGATCAGCGTGACGCAGTTCTGGCTGAGCAGCGACAACGCCCTGAAGAACATCCGCACCATGCTCAAGACCAACCAGAACGGCGGTTTCGACTGCCCGGGCTGTGCCTGGGGCGACTCGCCGGAAAGCGGCATGGTGAAATTCTGCGAAAACGGCGCCAAGGCCGTGAACTGGGAGGCGACCAAGCGTCGCGTCGACCCGGCCTTCTTCGCCAAGCACAGCGTCACCTCGCTGCTGGAGCAGAGCGACTACTGGCTCGAATACCAGGGCCGCCTGACCGAGCCGATGGTCTATGACGCCGCCAGCGATCGCTATGTACCGATTGCCTGGGACGATGCCTACGCGCTGGTTGCCAAGCACCTGCTCAATCTGGAAAGCCCTGACCAGGCCGAGTTCTATACCTCGGGCCGGGCCAGCAACGAAGCGGCGTATCTGTACCAGCTGTTCGTGCGCGCCTATGGCACCAACAACTTCCCCGACTGCTCGAACATGTGCCACGAGGCCAGCGGCGTGGCCTTGTCGCAGAGCGTCGGGGTGGGCAAGGGTACGGTGACGTTCGACGACTTCGAGCATGCCGATGCCATCTTCGTCTGGGGTCAGAACCCCGGCACCAACCACCCGCGCATGCTCGAACCGCTGCGTGAAGCGGTCCAGCGCGGCGCGCAGGTGGTCTGCATCAACCCGCTCAAGGAGCGTGGCCTGGAACGCTTCCAGCACCCACAGCACCCGATCGAGATGCTCACCAACGGTGACCGTCCGACCAACACCGCCTACTTCCGTCCGGCACTGGGCGGCGACATGGCGATGATGCGTGGCATGGCCAAGTTCCTGCTGCAATGGGAGCGCGAAGCCCAGGCCAACAATGCGCCGTCGGTGTTCGACCACGACTTCCTCAATGAGCACACCGCCACCGTGCTCGAATACCTGGCCGCGATCGATGACACGTCCTGGGAGCATATCGTCGAGCAATCCGGCCTGCCGCTGGAAGATATCGAACTGGCCGCGCGCATGTACCTCAAGGGCAAGAACGTCATCATGTGCTGGGCCATGGGTATCACCCAGCACCGCCACTCGGTGCCGACCATCCAGGAAATCGCCAACCTGATGCTGTTGCGCGGCAACATCGGTCGCCCTGGCGCCGGTCTGTGCCCGGTTCGCGGCCACAGCAACGTGCAGGGCGACCGCACCATGGGCATCAACGAGCGGCCACCGGCCTTTCTGCTCGATGCCCTGGAGAAGCGCTTCGGTTTCAATGTGCCGCGCACCAACGGCCACAACGTGGTCGAAGCCATCCACGCCATGGCCGAAGGTCGGGCCAAGGTGTTCATCGCGCTGGGCGGCAACTTCGCCCAGGCCACGCCGGACAGCACCCGCACGGCGCAGGCACTGCGCAACTGCGATCTCACCGTGCAGATCAGCACCAAGCTCAACCGCAGCCACCTGATGCACGGCAAGCAGGCGCTGATCCTGCCGTGCCTGGGCCGTACCGACATCGACCAGCAGAGCGAGGGCCCGCAAGCGGTCACCGTGGAAGATTCGTTCAGCATGGTGCACGCGTCCAATGGCCAACTGCAGCCGCTGTCCAAGCAGATGCGCTCTGAACCGGCGATCATTGCCGGCATTGCCGCCGCCACGCTCGGTGCGCAGCCGGTTGACTGGAACTGGCTGATCGCCGATTACGACCGCATCCGCGACCTGATTGCCGACACCCTGCCCGGCTTCAAGGACTTCAACGAACGCCTCAAGCATCCAGGTGGGTTCTATCTGGGCAACAGTGCTGGCGCACGTCGCTGGAACACACCCACCGGGCGCGCCAACTTCAAGCCCAACCGCCTGCCGCTGGACCTGATCGACGAGCGAGTGCGTGCCACTGGCCAGGTGCCGGATCTGATCATGCAGTCGATGCGCTCTCACGATCAGTACAACACCACCATCTACGGCCTGGACGACCGCTACCGCGGCGTACGTGGCCAGCGTGACGTGTTGTTCGCCAATGAGGCCGACATCATTCGCCTGGGCTTCCGCCCGGGTCAGAAAGCCGATCTGGTATCACTCTGGGAAGACGGCCGCGAGCGCCGCGTGAAGGGCTTCACGCTGCTGGCGTTCGACATTCCGGCCGGTCAGGCAGCAGCGTACTACCCCGAGGTCAACCCGCTGGTGCCGCTGGAAAGCGTCGGCGACGGCAGCAGCACGCCAACTTCGAAGTTCGTCGCCATTCGCCTGGAGCAACCCGCCCCAAGCGCCCGCATCGCCTGATACCCCACGCAACCCCTTGTCGCGGCCCGTGCCGCGACAAGCCCTCACGCCAATCAAGGGTGAACGCCACCCCAAGGTGCACGCCCCCCTGTAGCAGCGGCGCAAGCCGCGTAGCTCTTGATCTTGCTCTTACCCCTTCAACGCCATCAAACGACGCAACTCCGGAAGTACGTGCGACCACCCTCCCTGCTCAAAGTTTCCCCATGAAACTTCAGAATCTCAGAACTGCGCACCCATCGTGCTTTCCATCACATCGCGCTTGTCGGACGACCGATCGCATAGCAAAGTCGCGCCGTCATCCCTCTGAGATCTGATCGATGAAATTTCCCTCGATACTTTTGTTCACCCTTGGCCTGGTAACAGGCGCTGCCTCTGCTGGCAGCAACACCGAAGCCGGTGTAGGGGGCGCATTGGGTGGGGTACTGGGCGCGGTGGTCGGCCAACAACTGGGCGGCAGCACCGGCTCGACCATTGGCGCAGGCCTGGGTGGTGCAGCAGGTAGCGCAGTCGGCGCCGACAAGCGCAGCCGTGGCCAGGCCGCCATCGGTGGCGCTCTGGGTGCTGCAGGCGGCAACGTGGTGGGGCGCAACGTAGGCGGCAGCACCGGCGGCCTGATCGGCGCCGCCACCGGCGGTGGTGCCGGCGGCGCGCTGGGCAACTACATGGGCACCTCGTCCGACCGCGACGATCGTGACGATCGCCGCTATCGCGGCCACGACAACCGCGGCAAATGGAAACACCGCGACCGCGGCCGCCATGTCGGCCACAACAAGCATTGGCGTGATCGCTGAGTCACGATCATGGTAGAGAGCTTCTCTACGCAAGCGGGCAGATGGCATGGCCACTGCCTGCGACACCTCTCCTGCTTTCCTTGTCTTCAAATGCCTGCACAGTCGCTTTTAGGCCTAGCCTTGCCTATGTGCAGCAATCAAGTCTCTACCAATCGCTTGGCAGCGCCCGCCGTGTATGGAAGATATGGAGGATGATCAATCAATCGCCTTCGATTCGATTCGATAGGGAATCACGTATGGCCAGTCGGGCATTATCCACTCGCGTGTTCCTTCCACGCGGCCCTTGCGACCCAGCGCCGGGAACCTGGATAGGCGATCCACGCCTTCGCGCACCGCTGATACGAATTGACTCGCCGCCAATTCATTGTCCTTGGCTATGAAACTGGCTTCGAGATCGAGGTGCTTGAGGGCTTTGGTCAGCCACTCAATTCGCACCCTTACCCCACTTTTCCCACAGGGCGTTTACCTCTTCGGCACTGGCGGTGTTGCCTGCTTCCAATTCCCGAAGGCTGTCCTTGATCTCTTCTATCTGCCAACTCTCGCGCTGCAGGTATTCGCGCATGGCCTCAAGCACTAAAAAAGATTCGCTATGGCCAGTATCACGCGCGAGGCGCGACAAGGACTCCGCCATATCGTCAGGTATGGGAAATGACATAGGCGACATACTTGCCTCTATTTGGTCAGTCGACGTCAGCAAGGATACACCGCGTTTTTGCTAGATGGATGGGTATCTTGTCGCCAACGATGTCGTGTTGATCTTGTGAAAATCGAAGACCAAGAAACGAAAAAACCGCCCACAAAGGGGCGGTTTCTTTCGCAAGCTGCTACTTACAACTGCGGACCGGCAGCCTTGATCGAGTCGCTCACGTCGAACTTCTTGAAGTTCTCGATGAACAGCGAAGCCAGGCCTTTGGCGGCTTCGTCGTAGGCGGCTGGATCAGCCCAGGTGTTGCGCGGGTTGAGCAGGTTGGTGTCGACGCCAGGGACAACCTTTGGCACGTCCAGGTTGACGATGTCCAGGTGCTCGGTCTCGGTGCCGATCAGGGCGCCGCTCTGGATCGCTGCGATCACGCCACGGGTGGTGGGGATGTTGAAGCGTTTGCCAACGCCGTAGCCGCCGCCGGTCCAGCCGGTGTTGACCAGGTAGACCTTGGAGCCGAAGCCACGGATACGCTTGATCAGCAGCTCGGCGTACTCGCCAGCCGGACGCGGGAAGAACGGTGCGCCGAAGCAGGTCGAGAAGGTCGACTTGATGCCGCTGCCCGAACCCATCTCGGTCGAACCGACCAGCGCGGTGTAGCCCGACAGGAAGTGATAGGCCGCCTGCTCTTCGCTGAGGATGGACACCGGCGGCAGTACGCCGGTCAGGTCGCAGGTCAGGAAGATCACGGCATTGGGCTCGCCACCCAGGTTCTTCGGCGCGCGCTTTTCGATCAGCTCACGCGGGTACGCGGCACGGCTGTTCTGGGTCAGGCTGTCATCGGCGTAGTCGGCTTTCTTGTCGGCATCGAGCACGACGTTCTCCAGCACGGCGCCGTGCTGAATGGCTTTCCAGATGACCGGCTCGTTCTTCTCGGACAGGTCGATGCACTTGGCGTAGCAGCCGCCTTCGATGTTGAACACCACGCCCACACCCCAGCCGTGCTCGTCGTCACCGATCAGGTAACGGCTTTCGTCGGCCGACAGGGTGGTCTTGCCGGTGCCCGACAGGCCGAAGAACAGGGTGACGTCGCCGTCTTCGCCCATGTTGGCGGCGCAGTGCATCGGCAGCACGTCAGCGGCCGGCAGCAGGAAGTTCTGCACCGAGAACATCGCCTTCTTCATTTCGCCGGCATAGCGCATGCCTGCGATCAGCACCTTGCGGGCCGCGAAGTTGATGATCACGGTACCGTCGGAGTTGGTGCCATCGCGCTCGGGCACGCACTCGAACTCAGGCGCGTTGAGCACCTGCCATTCATCCTTGCCACCGGCGTTGTACTGCTCCGGGTTGATGAACAGGCAACGCCCGAACAGGTTGTGCCAGGCCGTCTGGGTGGTCATCTTGACCGGCAGGTAGTGCGCCGGATCGGAGCCTACATGCACATGGGAAACGAACCGCTCACGCTCGCCCAGATAGGCTTCGACGCGATCCCACAGGGCATCGAACTTGTCTGCGGGGAATTTGCGGTTGATCGGGCCCCAGGCAATGGCGTCCTGGGTAGTAGGCTCTTCGACGATGAAACGGTCGACTGGCGAACGACCGGTACGATGACCGGTACGCACCACCAGAGCCCCGGTATCGGCAAGCTCGCCTTCACCACGGTTCAGGGCTTCTTTAACCAGATCGTCTACAGTCAGATCGGCGTACACGGCGTTCTTGGCTTGCGTCATGAGGTTCCCCGTCGGCTCTGGGCCGAGTGCTCCAAACGTTTTGTAGTAAGTTTACAACAACCACTACAGCTAAAAAGTGGGCCGGATTATGCCAGAAACGCCCGAAAAGAATAGCGTCCTCCTGTCGGTAACGGCGTTATTCCGGCGTCCGTTTGTTAATTTAGCGAGACTAAATCGCTTCAGTGACGGGTATCTGACGGAGCGTCCACACCGGCGCCACTGAAGAGCTGATCGACGTCGGTGGCGTCAAACAAGTAGCGCTGGTTGCAGAACTGGCAGTCGATTTCCACCGTACCGCCATGCTCCTTGAGCAATTCGCGTGCATCGTCGTGCCCAAGACTGACGAGCGCTCGTGCCGAACGCTCCCTGGAACAGCTGCAGCGAAACCGAATCGGCTGGGTATCGAAAAGCCGCAATGCCTGCTCGTGGTACAGGCGGTACAGCACGGTTTCGTTATCCAGGCCCAACAGTTCTTCGGCCTTGAGGGTATCGGCCAGGGTGATGGCGGTCTTCCAGCTCTCGGCGCGGTCGTCCTCGTCCTTGATCACAGCGGCAGGCAATTGCTGCAGCAGCAGGCCACGGGCACGCTGGCCATCGGCCTTGAGCCAGAAGCGCGTACCGAGCTGTTCGGAGAGGGCGAAATAATTGGAGAAACTTGCCGACAGGTCGGCACCTTCCAGATCCACGATGCCTTGGTAGCGCTGACCTTCGGTAGGGTCGATGGTCATCGCCAGGGTACCGGCGGGCATCAGTTCTGGCAGGCCGTCGGTGTCGTTGATCTGCTCGGCGTGGAAACGCGCCAGGCCGCGGATGTCGCGCTCGCTGGAGCATTCGATCATCAGCAACGGCACAGGGCCTTCGGAGCGAGCCTGCAGAATCAGCAAGCCATCGAACTTGAGCGTCCCTACCAGCAGGGCTGCGGCAGCCATGAATTCGCCCAGCAGCAGCTGCACCGGCAGCGGGTAATCGTGCTTGGCCAGGACCTCGGCGTAGCTGCGTTCCAATGCTACCGCCTCACCGCGTACATCGGCGTCGTCGAAAATAAAGCGTTGGGTGAAATCGGCTTCAGGAAGATCGTGCATAAGTCCAGTATCTGAGAATGGTGACAAAATGTGTAGCGGCTTTTATAAAGCCCGCTTCAGAGCGTTCGTTTGATCGCTCACTGCCCTGTGGATGTAGAGGTATCTTATGAACAAAGCCCCACTGTTCCAAGCCAGGTGGAACGTTAGCGGCTTGCTGCTGTGCAATTCAATCCCGATCGTGCTCTTGTGCTTCTGGTTATGGCCTATTGGCCATCATTTGTGTACAGCATTCGACGAATGGCTGTTTCGCCTGCTCAACACGCCCCTGGCCAGCAGTGCCGCGTGGCGTTACGTGTGGACCCTGGGCAGCTTGCGACCCTTCGACATCGTGGTCGGTGTGATCATGCTGGCGCTGCTGATCCGCGGCAATTGGGTGTTCAAGGCCGGACAGGTTCGCCAGGCCTTTTTCGGCTTCATGGCCGTGCTGCTGCTCTTAGTGGTGGTGCGCGCGCTGTTTTCCAAGTGGATACACGCAATGGGCTGGGACCATGACAGTCCGAGCATGGTCCTGACCGATCCGGTACTGCTCAGCGACTGGTACCCGGACCTGGAACGCCACTGGGAACTCAAGGACCGCTCCAGTCAGAGCTTTCCGGGCGACCACGCGTCGGTGCTGCTGATCTGGGCGCTGTTCATGAGCGTCTGTAGCCGTCGAATCGGCCAGTGGCTGTGTATCTGGGCCCTGGCCCTGGTGTTCATGCTGCCGCGCCTGGTTGCCGGCGCCCACTGGGGGCAGGACGACTACATCGGCGGTGTGCTGATGGCTGTCTGGGCACTCGGCTGGGGCTACTTCACGCCTTTCGCAGCCCATACTTCGCAATGGCTGGTGCGCGTCACCGAGCCAGTGTTCAGGCTGCTGGCGAAGCTGCCGGTGCTGGGACGGTTGAGTATCGTCGCAGGGTAATGCGGTGTCTGTGCTGGCCTTTTCGCGGACAGAGCCCGCTCCCACAGGCCAGCGCAGTTCAAGGAAGGTGTGGGGGCAGAGGGCTCAGCTACCTGCCCCGTCCCTACAGCACATTGTGTGGGCGGGGCGGGCGGCGAGCTCTCTGCCCGCGAAGAGGTCAGCACTGCGCCCCATCAATCCCCTGAGCGAAAACTGAACAATTGCCGACGCTGCTTCTTCGAAGGCTTGCCGTCGGTGGTCACGCCCAGCGCGCCGGCCTTGCGCATGGCCGCAGCGGCTTCGCGCCTGGCCTGGCTCTGCTCGGTTTCGCGGTAGAGCGTCTGCGCTTCGGGCGCACCACGGCGCACGATGGACAGCGCCTCGATGATCACACTGCGCTCATCGAAACCGGTGCGTATCTGCAACTCATCGCCCACGTGCGGCTCCTTGCCCGGCTTGCAGCGCTCGCCGCGGTAATGCACCTTGCCGCTCTCGATGGCTTCCTTGGCCAGGGCACGGGTCTTGTAGAAGCGCGCAGCCCACAGCCATTTGTCCAGACGGACCTTGTCCTCTTCTTCCTGCTTTTGCTTCTGTGCCACAGGCTCACCTCGCGAAATGCCGTCATCGAACTGTACTACCGTGCCTGTCGGATGCAAGCGACGGTCTTTGCGATTACAGTGCACGCACGCTTGCCAAGCGGCGTCGGGCTGGGTTGAATTGATCCGGGCCGCGCCGGTCTGAAGCTTGCGTATACGGGTCCACCCCTACCTCTTGCGGTTTGCCGAATTTGAAAACATTTGATCACCTGACCGTCATCGGTCTGCGCGAGTGGGTGGCGCTGCCCGACCTGGGTGTCGCCGGCCTGCGCGCCAAGATCGACACCGGCGCCAGCACCTCCAGCCTGCACGCCACGGACATCGAACCGTTCACCCGTGCCGGTGAGAAGTGGGTGCGTTTCACCGCCCATCTGGGCACCGTGGTGCAACTGCGCCACAGACGCTGCGAAGCGCCGCTGGTGGCCATGAAGACCATCAAGAGTTCCAATGGCCATGCGCAGACGCGCTACGTGATCAAGACCACCCTGGCCCTGGGCGACCGGGTCTGGACGGTCGAATTCACCCTGGCCTGCCGTAAATCCATGCGTTACCGCCTGCTGCTGGGTTCCAAGGCGCTGGTCCATGGCCAACTGGTCGTGAACCCTGGCGTCACCTACGTTCAAGACAAGCCGGTGTTCCCGGCCTCTACTACCTCTGCCACAGGTGTTGCATGAAGATCGCTGTGCTGTCGCGCAATCCGCGTCTGTATTCCACTCGTCGTCTGATCGAAGCCGGCACTGCCCGTGGCCATGAAATGGTCGTGATCGACACGCTGCGCGCGTACATGAACATCGCCAGTCACAAGCCGCAGATCCACTACCGGGGCAAGCCGCTGCAAGGCTTCGATGCGGTCATTCCGCGCATCGGTGCGTCGGTCACCTTCTATGGCTGTGCGGTGCTGCGTCAGTTCGAAATGATGGACGTGTTTCCGCTGAACGAATCGGTGGCCATCGCCCGCTCGCGCGACAAGCTGCGCTCGCTGCAACTGCTGTCGCGGCGCGGCATCGGCCTGCCTGTCACCGGCTTCGCCCACTCGCCGGACGACATCCCCGACCTGATCAGCATGGTCAATGGCGCCCCACTGGTGATCAAGGTGCTCGAAGGCACCCAGGGCATCGGTGTGGTGCTGTGCGAAACCGCCACCGCCGCCGAGTCGGTGATCGAGGCGTTCATGGGCCTCAAGCAGAACATCATGGTTCAGGAGTACATCAAGGAAGCCGGCGGCGCCGACATTCGCTGCTTCGTGGTGGGTGACAAGGTGATTGCAGCCATGAAACGCCAGGCCAAACCCGGTGAGTTTCGCTCCAACCTGCATCGTGGCGGCAGCGCCAGCTTGATCAAGATCACCCCGGAAGAGCGCATGACCGCGATCCGCGCAGCCAAGGTGATGGGGCTCAGCGTCGCCGGCGTGGACATCCTGCGCTCCAACCACGGCCCCCTGGTGATGGAGGTGAACTCATCCCCTGGCCTGGAAGGCATCGAGGTGACTACCGGCAAGGACGTGGCCGGGATGATCATCGAGCACATCGAAAAGAACAGAGGCCCGAACATGACCCGCACCAAGGGCAAGGGCTAGTTCCTAGACGGCATCCCTGGGCAGCATCAGGCCCAGTGGCAGCCGCACCCGCGCCTCCAGCCCGCCCGTCGAGCGATTGCGCAGTTCCACGTTGCCGCCATGCATGGCGGCAATGCGCTTGACGATCGCCAGACCCAGCCCGGTGCCCTTGCCACTGCGCGCGCGATCGCCGCGGATGAACGGGTCGAAGATGCCAACCAGTTCCCCCGGATCGATACCGGCGCCACGGTCCAGCACGCTGAGCACCACATAGGGCGCGTTGTCGTCGCCTGAAACGTTGACCGCCACCTCCACACCACTGCCGGCATGGTAGAGCGCATTGCCGATCAGGTTGTTCAGCAGCCGCTTCATCGACACCCGGCGCAGCGGGAACGGCGGGATCGGTTCCAGGCGAAGCAGCACCTGCTCCTGCGCCTGGTTGTAGGGCGCAACGACTTCCTGCACCAGATTCCCCAGGTCGACGACCTCGACTTTTTCGTCGCGCCCGTCGCGAATGAAGGCCAGGAACTGATCGAGGATAGCGTCCATGTCCTCGATGTCGCGGACCATGTCGGGGGTGAATTCGTTGTCCGAGGTCATCAGCTCCAGCGACAGCCGCAGCCGGGTCAGCGGCGTGCGCAGGTCGTGGGAGACGCCGGCAAGCATCAGCTCGCGCTCGCGACCGGCTTGTTCGACGTCTTCGGCCATCTGGTTGAACGCCCGGTACACCTCGGTCATCTCACTGGGCGTATCGCTCACCGGCAGGCGCACGCTGCGGCCCTGTCCCAGTTGACGGGCGGCGAACACCAAGCGCTTGAGCGGCTGGTTGAGCTGACGCACGAAGATCCAGGCCGAAGCGGTCGACAACAGGCCGATCGCCAGAAACCAGCCAAGCACGCTCCAGATCTTCTGCCCGCGCAACGGGTGCGGGTACAAAGGCACCTTCAACCAGCCAGCGCCCAGGCTCGGCGCGCGCACCCACAAGGCGGGCGGCGCATGGACGCGCAAGCGCACTTCGGTGTCCTCGCCCAGCTCGGCCTGCATCTGGCGTTGGTAGATTTCGCTGTACGGCCAGTGCTGTTCACCTTCCGGCACACCGCCGCCGACCACGCGGATCAAGCCTGCGGCGTCGGCGATCTGGTCGCGGTTGTTCTCGTCCGCCGCCCAGTAGGCACGCAGGGTCAGCGCCACACCGTGACTGTACTGGCGGTCGACCAGCACGTCTTCGTTCATCAACAGGTAGACCAGGGTCAGGGCCTTGGAAAACAGGACGACGACCAGCACCAGCCAGAGGGTTCGGGCGAAGAAACTTTGGGGAAACCAGACAGGGGTCTTCATTGCGCGGCGGTCACATACGTTGCAGGAGCGAGCAGGCTCGCAGACATTCTGAATGACGAATATCCCGAATCAACATGTGATTCAGGATATCGACCCTACAAAAACCCCTGAAGTCTACCGGGCGGCGTTGCCATCGGGTACGAATACGTAACCCACGCCCCAGACCGTCTGAATGTAGCGCGGCTTGGACGGATCGGGTTCGATCATGCGGCGCAAGCGCGAGATCTGCACGTCGATGGAGCGCTCCAGAGCGTCCCATTCACGTCCACGGGCCAGGTTCATCAGCTTGTCGCGGGTCAGTGGCTGACGAGCGTTCATCACCAGGGCCTTGAGCACGGCGAACTCGCCGGTGGTGAGCATGTGCACTTCGTCGCCGCGCTTGAGCTCGCGGGTGGCCAGGGACAGCTCGTAGTCGCCGAAGGACACCGATTCGTCCTCGCTGCCCGGAGCGCCCGGCACCGGTGCCGACTGACGACGCAGCACGGCCTTGACCCGGGCCATCAGCTCGTCGGGGTTGAAGGGCTTGGCCAGGTAGTCGTCCGCGCCCAGTTCCAGCCCCTTGATGCGGCTGAGTTCGTCACCCTTGGCGGTCAACATGATGATCGGGACCTGATTGTTGCCGGCGCGCATGCGGCGGCAGGCGGACAGGCCATCTTCGCCGGGCAGCATCAGGTCCAGCACCACCAGATGGAACACTTCACGAGCCAGCAGGCGGTCCATTTGCTCGACATTGGGCACGGCGCGCGCACGGTAGCCTTTGCTGGTGAAGAATCGCTCCAGCAGGCTGCTCAATCCCGGGTCGTCATCGACGATGAGGATCTTTTCACCTTCGGCTGCTTGTGCGGTACTGCTCATGGGTTGCTCCTCTGATCTCGGCGCGCATTATGGCGTAGCTGCCGACGCTCGTGCCGTGTGCATTGTTAGCAGATTTTTCCTCGGCCGCCAGTCACATTCCTTCATCGTCCAGGCTTGGGGTTCGCGCCGAGACGATGTCGCTGGGTATACTGCGCGGCTAGTCAGCGGCAACGTACGCATGAAAGCGTTCGCTGCCACGGTGCCCGAAACGCGCCCATACACCAGGCTCGCGGGGGACTGCACCTTGTACCTATCATTTTTCAGGTGGTTATCATGATCAGCATAAACAGCCGCATCGCCGAGGAACTCGGCGTCCGCCCTCAACAGGTCGAAGCGGCCGTCGCACTGCTGGATGAAGGTTCGACCGTGCCTTTCATCGCTCGTTACCGCAAGGAAGTGACCGGCAGCCTGGACGACACCCAGCTGCGTCACCTCGAAGAACGCCTGCGCTACCTGCGCGAACTCGACGAGCGCCGCACCAGTATCCTGGCCAGCATCGAGGAACAGGGCAAGCTCACGCCCGAGCTGACCCGCGAGATCCAGCAGGCCGACACCAAGACACGCCTGGAAGACCTCTACCTGCCGTACAAGCAGAAGCGCCGCACCAAGGGCCAGATCGCCCTGGAAGCCGGCCTTGGCGAGCTGGCCGACGGCCTGTTCGCCGACCCGACGCTGACCCCGGAAACCGAAGCGGCACGCTTCGTCGACGGCGACAAGGGCGTGCTCGACGTCAAGGCTGCGCTGGAAGGCGCCAAGTACATCCTGATGGAGCGCTTCGCCGAGGACGCCACGCTGCTGGCCAAGCTGCGCGGCTTTCTCAAGCAGGAAGCGGTACTCAGCGCCCGGGTGCTGGCAGGCAAGGAAGAGGAAGGCGCCAAGTTTCGCGACTACTTCGAGCACGACGAGCCGCTCAAGAGCATGCCCTCGCACCGCGCCCTGGCCATTTTCCGCGGGCGCAACGAAGGCATTCTCGGCTCTTCGCTGAAAGTGGGTGAAGAACTTCCGGGCACCCTGCACCCGTGCGAGATGATGATCGGCGAGCACTTCGGCGTGAAAAACCAGCAGCGCGCCGCCGACAAGTGGCTCGGTGAGGTGGTGCGCTGGACGTGGAAGGTCAAGCTCTATACGCACCTGGAAACCGACCTGCTGAGCGAGCTGCGCGAGAACGCCGAAAGCGAAGCCATCAACGTCTTCGCACACAACCTGCATGACCTGCTGCTGGCCGCCCCGGCGGGTCCGCGCGCCACCCTCGGCCTGGACCCTGGCCTGCGGACCGGCTGCAAGGTGGCCGTGGTGGATGCGACCGGCAAGCTGCTCGATCACGCCACGGTGTATCCGCATGTGCCGCACAACAAATGGGACCAGACCCTGGCCACGCTGGCGGCACTGTGCGCCAAGCATGCCGTGGACCTGATCGCCATCGGCAACGGCACTGCCAGCCGCGAGACCGACAAGCTGGCCGCCGAGCTGATCAAGAAATACCCCGGCCTGAAAATGACCAAGGTCATGGTCTCCGAAGCCGGTGCCTCGGTGTATTCGGCCTCGGAGCTGGCGGCGCGCGAGTTTCCCGACCTGGACGTATCGATCCGCGGTGCGGTGTCCATCGCTCGGCGCCTGCAGGATCCACTGGCCGAACTGGTCAAGATCGATCCGAAATCCATTGGTGTGGGCCAGTACCAGCACGACGTCTCGCAGCTCAAGCTGGCGCGCGGCCTGGATGCCGTGGTGGAAGACTGCGTGAACGCCGTGGGCGTGGACGTCAACACCGCCTCCGTGGCTTTGTTGGCACGCATCTCCGGGCTCAATGCCACGCTGGCGCAGAACATCGTCGCCCACCGCGATGAGCACGGTGCGTTCCGGACCCGTGCAGCACTGAAGAAAGTCTCGCGCCTGGGCGAAAAAACCTTCGAACAGGCGGCCGGCTTCCTGCGCGTCATGAACGGCGACAATCCGCTGGACGCCTCGGCCGTGCACCCCGAAGCCTATGTGCTGGTACAGCGCATCGCTGCAGGCACCGATCGCGATATCCGTTCGCTGATCGGCGACAGCGGCTTCCTCAAGCGCCTGGACCCGAAAAAATTCACCGATGAAACCTTCGGCTTGCCGACCGTGACCGACATCCTGCAGGAGCTGGACAAGCCGGGCCGCGACCCGCGTCCGGAGTTCAAGACCGCCGAGTTCCAGGACGGTGTGGAAGAGCTCAAGGACCTGCAACTGGGCATGGTGCTCGAAGGCGTGGTGACCAACGTGACCAACTTCGGCGCCTTCGTCGATATCGGCGTGCACCAGGACGGTCTGGTGCACATCTCGGCGCTGTCGGAAAAATTCATCAAGGATCCGCGTGAAGCGGTGAAGGCCGGCGACGTGGTCAAGGTCAAGGTGATGGAAGTGGACATTCCGCGCAAACGCGTGGGGCTGTCGATGCGCATGGGCGACACGCCCGGCGAGAAGATCGACGGTGCACGGGGCAGCCGTCCCGGTGCCGCAGCCCGTCAGCAGGCCGCTCCGGCCCGCGTCAAGGAAGCCGCCGCGCCCGCCAACGGCGCCATGGCGTCGTTGTTCGCCAATGCCAAACAGTTGAAGAAACGCTGATGGAGATCGCCGACGATCTGACCCAGAGCGCCTACTTTCGTGAGCTCGGCTGCCAGGTGCGACGCCTGGATGCCGGTGTGGCGGAAGTGGCACTGCCCATGGCCGAGCACCTGCGCAACCGTGGCCAGGTGATGCACGGCGGGGCCATCTTCAGCCTGGTCGACATTGCCATGGGCCTGGCGTGCTCGACCTCCCACGGTTTCGATAATCAAAGCGTCACGCTCGAATGCAAGATCAATTACCTTCGCGCGGTGTCAGAAGGTGAGGTGATCTGCAAGGCCCAGGTATTGCACGCCGGCCGACGCACGATGGTGGTGGAGGCCGAGGTGCTTCAGGGCGAAAAACTGATGGCAAAGGCACAAGGTACTTTCGTGGTTCTCTAGCCCGGAGGGGGCGTTCTGCGGTAATTTCGGCACGGCGCAGGCGGTGTCGATCGCAGTACGGCCTGCACCTTGCCCGATCGAAACCAGGCGACGACGCCGGTTCCTTTTTGTCTTCACCCTTGCAGACCGTCCGCTCCACCCCCATATCGGGGCGACTGACGCGTGAAGGAATCCAACTTGAGCGAATTTCTCAACCGCCGCCTGACTTTGCTCGGCGAGCCTGCCACCCTTTCTCTGCTCGCGCAGTGCCTGCATGGCATCGAGCGTGAGTGCCTGCGCGTCAACCACGAGGGTCGCCTGGCACAGACGCCGCACCCCGAGGCGCTGGGATCGGCGCTGACCAACGAACAGGTCACCACGGACTACTCCGAATCGCTGCTGGAATTCATCACGCCCGCACTCGAGGATCCCGCACAGACCCTGCACAGCCTGGAGCAGATTCATCGCTTCGTGTACAGCAAGCTGGGCAGCGAGTACCTGTGGAGTCCCTCCATGCCCTGCCCGCTGCCGGCCGAGGAAGATATTCCGCTGGCCTACTACGGCACCTCGAACATCGGCCGCCTCAAGTACGTCTATCGCCAGGGCCTGTCCCTGCGTTACGGCCGCACCATGCAGTGCATTGCCGGCATTCACTACAACTTCTCCCTGCCCGAGCAGCTGTGGCCGGTGCTCAAGCAGGCTGATGGCTATGTCGGCACCGATCGTGATTACCAGTCTTCCGCGTACATCGCGCTGATTCGAAATTTCCGTCGCTACAGCTGGTTGCTGATGTACCTGTTCGGCGCCTCGCCGGCACTGGATGCCGGCTTCCTGCGCGGCCGCGCCCATCAGCTCGAGCAGCTGGATGCGCAGACCCTGTACCTGCCCTACGCCACCAGCCTGCGCATGAGCGACCTGGGTTACCAGAGCAATGCCCAGGCCGGCCTGACGCCGTGCTACAACGATCTGGCCAGCTACACCGACAGCCTGCGCAAGGCGGTGGCCACGCCGTATCCGCCGTATGTGCAGGTGGGCACGCACAAGGATGGCGAATGGGTGCAGTTGAACACCAACATCCTGCAGATCGAGAACGAGTACTACTCCAACATTCGCCCCAAGCGGGTGACCTACAGTGGCGAGCGGCCGATCCAGGCATTGATGGCGCGTGGCGTGCAGTACATCGAAGTGCGCTGCCTGGACATCAACCCGTTCCTGCCCACCGGGGTCGACCTGACCGAGTCGCGCTTCCTCGATGCGTTCCTGCTGTTCTGTGCACTGGAAAGCAGCCCGCAGATCGACAGCAACGAATGCGCGGCCTGTACCGGCAACTTCCTCAGCACGGTCAAGGAAGGTCGTAGGCCGGGCCTGCAGTTGCAGCGCAACGGCGAGGCGGTCGAGCTCAAGGCATGGGCCGGCGATTTGCTGGAGCGTATCGACGCGGTCGCTGCCCTGCTCGATCGCAGTACCGGTACCGATGAGCATGCCCAGGCGATGGCGGCGCAACGAGCGAAGGTCAGCGATCCTTCGCTGACGCCGTCGGCGCAGGTTCTGGCGAAGATGGCCGAGCAGAAACAGAGCTTCGCCGAGTTTTCCTTCAGCCAGAGCCAGGCCCATGCCGAGTACTTCCGGCAACAGCCCCTGAGCAGCCAAGACCAGGCGCACTTCGAACAGCAGGCGCGCGATTCACTGGCCGCCCAGGCGACGCTCGAGGCCGAGGAAGTGGGCGATTTCGATGTGTTCGTCGGTTCCTATCAGGCAAGCATCCTGGCCATCAGCAACTGACCGCGCTGAATACCCTGCGGTATCTCTGCTGCACCGCAGCGCCCTTTTCGCGGGCAGAACCCGCTCCCACAATGGATATGTGCTTATCTCATGTGGGAGCCGGGCTCTGCCCGCGAAGAAGGCGCCACCGATCTCCCAGAAGCCCTATCACAACGCCTTTTCGAAGATCTTCGAATTACGCTGGTAGTTGTACAGCGAAGCGCGTGCCGCTGGCAGGCGTTCGACGCCGCTGGGCACGAAACCGCGCTCGCGGAACCAGTGCGCCGTACGGGTGGTGAGCACGAACAAGGTGTTCAACCCTAACGCCCGCGCCCGCTCTTCGATACGTTCGAGCAGCTCGTCGCCACGACCGCCATGGCGGTATTCCGGATTCACCGCCAGGCACGCCAGCTCGCCGGTCTGTGAATCGGCGATCGGGTACAGCGCGGCGCAGGCGATGATCATGCCTTCACGCTCGACCACGCTGAACTGGGTGATCTCGCGCTCCAGCACTTCGCGGGAGCGGCGTACCAGGATGCCCTGCTCTTCCAGCGGGCTGATCAAGTCCAGCAAGCCACCGACGTCTTCGATGTTGGCTTCGCGTACCTGTTCGAACTGCTCCTGCGCCACCAGGGTACCGCCACCATTGCGGGTGAACAGCTCGGTGAGCAATGCGCCATCTTCGGCGTAGCTGACGATGTGCGCGCGGCTGACGCCACCCTTGCACGCCTGGGCGGCCGCATCGAGCAATTCCCCCTGGTAATCGTTGCCCAGTCGCAACAGGTGCGCCGGCACCTGCTGCGGGCGCAGTTCGCGCACCAGGTGACCGGTTTCATCGAGCAGCCCCGGCTCGGCACCGAACAGCAGCAGCTTGTCGGCCGCCAGGTCGATGGCGGCCCGTGTTGCCACGTCTTCACAGGCAATGTTGAAGATCTCGCCGGTAGGCGAGTAACCCAGTGGCGACAACAGCACGATCGAGCGTTCGTCGAGCAGGCGGTTGATGCCCTTGCGATCGACCCGACGCACCTCACCGGTGTGGTGATAGTCGACACCCTCGACCACGCCGATCGGCCGCGCCGTGACCAGATTGCCGCCCGCCACGCGCAACCGCGAGCCCTGCATCGGCGAAGACGCCATGTCCATGGACAGGCGCGCCTCGATGGCGATCCGCAGATGGCCCACCGCATCGATGACGCACTCGAGCGTGGCCGCATCGGTAACCCTGAGGTTGCGATGATAGTGCGGGCTCAGGCCGCGCGCGGCCAGACGGCTTTCGATCTGCGGGCGCGACCCATGGACCAGCACCAGGCGCACGCCCATGCTGTGCAACAGCACCAGGTCGTGGACGATATTGCCGAAGTTGGGGTGGGCAACGCCCTCGCCGGGCAGCATCACCACGAAGGTGCAGTCACGGTGGGCATTGATGTAGGGAGAAGCGTGGCGAAGCCAATTCACGTAGTCGGGCATAACGGCAGAAGCCTGTAGAAAAGTGGGACGAAAAGCATCACTCGGCGCACAGCGGTATGAGGGTTATCGTCGTGACAGGCTTGGCAACACGCGCGCACTCCTTGCAGGGATGACGGCCCGCAGGCACGCCGATTTAGGCAATCACCGATTCGAGGCAGTAATGCTCGATCAGTTCACGCAATAGACGCACGGTAGGCTGCAAACGTGACATTTCCAGGTATTCGCCGGGCTGGTGCGCACAGGCGATGTTGCCTGGCCCCAGCACCAGGGTTTCGCAGCCCATGCTCTGGAAGTACGGCGCCTCGGTACCGAAGCCCACGGCCGCCGCCGTGTACCCCGTCAGCCGCTCGGCAACCCGCACCAACTCGGTGTCGGCACGCTGCTCGAAGGGTGGCACCTCGGCGAACAGCGGGGCATAGTCGATCTTCACCTGGTGCAACTCGGCCAACGGCGCAAGCTTGCTGCGAATGGCGGTGCGCAGGACCTGTGGGTCCATGCCCGGCAACGGCCGCAGGTCGAACTCCAGCGAGCATTGCCCACAGATGCGGTTGGGGTTGTCGCCGCCATGGATGCAGCCCAGGTTCAGGGTCGGTTGGGGCACGCTGAACTGCGCGTTGTTGTATTCGCGCTGCCATTGCCGACGCAGGTTCATCAGCTCGCCGATTGCCCCGTGCATCGCCTCCAGGGCGCTGTGCCCAAGGCTTGGGTCCGAGGAATGGCCACTGCGGCCAAGGATGTCGATGCGCTCCATCATCACCCCCTTGTGCAGGCGGATCGGCTTGAGCCCGGTCGGCTCGCCGATGACCGCGGCACGGCCCAGCGGCCGGCCGGCGGCGGCCAGCGCCTTGGCACCGGACATCGAGCTTTCTTCGTCGCAGGTCGCGAGGATGATCAGCGGCTGCTTGAACGGCTGATCGATCAGGCCACGCACCGCCTCGATCGCCAGTGCGAAGAAGCCCTTCATGTCGCAGCTGCCCAGCCCGACCCAGCGTCCATCGACTTCGGTCAGCTTGAGCGGGTCGGTGTTCCACAGCGCCTCGTCGTAAGGCACCGTGTCGCTGTGCCCGGCCAGCACCAGACCGCCAGGGCCGCTGCCGAACGTGGCGATCAGGTTGAACTTGCCGGGCTCGACCTGCTGGATCTCGCAGGCGAAGCCCAGCTCGGTCAGCCAGTTGGCCAGCAGATCGATCACCGGGCCGTTGGACTGGTCCAGGCTGGGCTGGGTGCAACTGACCGAAGGCGCCGCGATGAGGGCGGCGAATTGTTCCTGCATGGACGGCAATGGCATGGCGATCCTCCCGAGGCGAGCCCCATCATAGAGCCATCGGGCGCCAAGAATAAACCGCCGCGGCACGACTGCTGTACACTGCACGGCCTTATCTAGTCATCAGCGCGTTGTTGTCCGCCAGCGCTTGGATTGCCCCCTCATGCACAAAGAAACCGAAATCAAACTGCGCGTCAGCCGCGAAACGCTCGCTGCTCTGCGTGAGCACCCCCTGCTGAAAAAGCGCAACAAAAGTGGCTGGGAGCGCCGAGAGCTGTTCAACCAGTACTTCGACACGCCTGCCCGCGAACTGGCAGCGGCCAAGGTCGCCCTGCGCCTGCGCCGCGATGGCGAAGAGGTCATCCAGACCCTCAAGACCCGTGGCAGCAGCGTGGCCGGGCTGTCGCAGCGCAACGAATACGACTGGAACTTGCCCAAGGCCAAGCTCGACCTGAAGAAGCTCGACGGCGAATGCTGGCCCGAGCAACTGGCCGGGCTGGACAAGAAGACCATCAAGCCGGTATTCACCACCGATTTCGTCCGTGAGCGCGCGGAAATCGCCTGGGGCCGCGGCAAGGCCCGGGTGGTGATCGAAGCGGCCCTGGACCTGGGCAAGGTCATCGTCGGCAAGCAGTCCGAAGAGATCTGCGAGCTGGAGCTGGAGCTGCGTGAAGGCGAGCCGGCGGCATTGCTGGAGCTGGCCGCCGAGCTGGCCGAAAAACTGCCCCTGATGCCCTGCGACATCAGCAAGGCCGAGCGCGGCTATCGCCTGAGCGATCCGGACAGCTACGCGCTGAGCCTGCCTGCCCCCGAGCTGGGCGCCGAGACGACGCTCGACGATGCCTTCACCGCCCTGGCCTGGCACCTGTTGGCGAACAGCCAGCGCCTGGCCGAGCAGTACCGTTTCAACGGCCACTGGCGCTTGCTGCAGGACTGGGTGCAACAGCTCATCGAGTTGCGCGGGTTGGTCGGCAGCCTGGGCCAGGCCGCACCGCGCGCCAGCAGCAACGAACTGCGCACCACCCTGGACGCCCTGCTCGAAGACTGGCGCCCGCTGGTGCAGGCCGGCCAGGAAGACGAAGACGTGCGCAAGGCCGCACCCGAGCAGTTCGCCGAAGAGCTGCTGGACGTGCGCTGGGGCCAGTTCTCGCTGAACACCTCGCGCTGGCTGATGGGCCGCCTGTGGACGGTCGAGCGCAACAACCGCGGCAACCGTCAGGGCGCCGCCCAACTGCAAAGCTGGCTGGGCCATCTGCTGGCCGAGGAAGGCGCAGCGCTGCAACTGCCGCGCTACCAGCAGCAACCCGAGGATCTGGCCGAGCAGTTGCCGCGTATCGAGCGGATCCAGAGCTGGCTGCACCTGGCCCGTGGCGTGCTGGACGTGCCGGAAGTCGACCGCCTGTTCGGCGAGCTGAACAAGCTGCACGCCCTGGCCAGTCTGGACATCACTGATGAAGTGCTGGATGCGCGGATGCAACAGGCCATCGCCGTGAGTCAGAATCGCGCGTGGAAACTGTTGCTGCGCAAGTAGAATCTGCAGCGTCTTTGCCAGCTTCTTCGCGGCTGCTAGCCGCTCCTGCAGGGTGTTGTGAACCTGTAGGAGCGGCAGACATCGCGACTCACCGATCCACCGGCAGGCTGGTGGTCGACTTGATTTCGGACAGCGCCACCGTCGAATTCACCTCTTGAATGCCCGGCACCATCGACAGCTTCTCGAAGAAAAAGCGCTCGTAGGCTTCGATGTCCGGCGTGACGATGCGCAGCAGAAAATCGACGTTGCCCATCAGCACGTAGCACTCCAGCACCTCTGGAAAACCCCGTATCGCTTCCGTGAACTCGGTGAAATTCGAGCGGCCGTGGGCGTTGAGCTTCACCTCGGCGAATATCTGCGTGTTCAGGCCGATTTTCTTGCGGTCCAGCAGGGTCACCTGGGCCCTGATCACCCCCTCCTCCTTGAGCCGCTGGATGCGCCGCCAGCAAGGCGACTGCGACAAGCCCACCTGCTCGGCAATCTGCGCGCTGGACAGCGTGGCGTCCTCCTGCAGCAACGCCAGAATGCGCCGGTCGTAAGCATCCAGCGGGCTGTGCATAATTATTTCTCCATTATCAAGATTGCGAAATTGGCTGATTCAAGATAGCTCAATAATTCGAAAATTCAGGTAAGAAATACCGTCAAGGACGTGGGAAGCTTTCCCGCATCAACCACGGAGATGAACCATGTCCGCTTTCGAACTGCTGACCCCGCTGCGCCCGGATGTCTGGGCCGCTGGCAATCTGACCACCACCGTGCAGTTCAACCTGAGCGCCGAGATCGAAGCCGACGTGTTGTGCCGGGTGCTCAACCTGTTTGCCATGCAGTACCTGATTCCCTGTGAGCTTTCGGCCCGGCAGGTGGCGGACAACCTGGAAATCCAGGTGCAGGTGAGCGAGCTGAGCTGGCATCGTGCGCAGGTGATTGCGGAAAAGATGCGCAACCTGATCAGCGTCATCGATGTGCAACTGACTGATGCCCAGCATCCGGCTCAGGTGCCGTCGTACGCTTGAGTCGGTGACAAATGCGGCAACGGTTGCCATGACGGCAATTTTCGGAACGGGGCTAGGCTGTGTGGCACGACCGATCGCGCACCGCCAAGGAGGCCCCCGCATGACCCTCGTTGCCACGACCCTGCGGCATCGCCATGACTGCGACCTGTGCTTGCGTGAGCTGGTCGACGATCTGCTGGCTGATGGCCTCATCGTGCCGGACCGCGCCCAGGCACTGCGCGACAGCCTCGACTACGAGGAGCCGCTTCAGACTCACCCCCTGCAACGGCTCGCCGACTACCGATTGCCCGATCCCCGTCAACCCGGACAGTTGCTGACCCTCGAAACCCTGACCCAATGGCTGGCGCAGCGTGCCGGCCAACCGTACCTGCGCGTCGATCCATTGTGCATCGACGTACCCACCGTAGTGGCCTTGATGCCCCAGGCCTTCGCGCAGCGCCATGGCATTCTTGCCGTGGCCGTGGACGAACACAGCGTCACCATCGCCAGCGCGCAACCCTGGCAGCGCCACTGGGAAGCCGACCTGGCGCAGGTGCTCAAGCGCACGATCAGGCGCGTGGTGGCCAATCCTGTCGATATCCAGCGCTTTACCGAACAGTTCTTTCAACTGGCCCGCTCGGTCAGCGGCGCCAGGGTCCAGGGCCAGTCCAGCATCACGGGCAATCTGGAGCAACTGCTGCAGTTGGGCGACGTGGTCGCCCCTGCCGCCAGCGACCAGCACGTGATCAACATCGTCGACTGGCTGTTTCAATATGCGTTCGAGCAGCGCGCCAGCGACATCCATGTCGAGCCACGGCGAGACATCGGTGTGCTGCGCTTTCGCATCGACGGTTTGCTGCATTGCGTGTACCGCTTTCCGGAACAGGTGACACTGGCCATCGTCAGCCGCCTGAAGAGCCTGGGCCGAATGAACGTCGCCGAGAAGCGCAAGCCTCAGGATGGGCGGATCAAGACTCGCCTGCCCGAGGGTCAGGAGATCGAGTTGCGCCTGTCCACCCTGCCCACGGCCTTCGGCGAAAAGCTGGTGATGCGCATCTTCGACCCGCAGGTGCTGCTCAAGGATTTTGCCCAGCTTGGTCTGCTGGGCGACGATCTGCATCGCTGGCGGCAGATGACCAACCAGGCCCATGGCATCGTGCTGGTCACCGGCCCCACCGGCTCGGGCAAGACCACCACGCTGTACACCACCCTCAAGCAACTGGCGACGCCGCAGATCAACCTGTGCACCATCGAAGACCCGATCGAGATGGTCGAACCGGCCTTCAACCAGTTGCAGGTGCAGCACAACATCGATCTGGATTTCGCCAGCGGCCTGCGGGCGCTGATGAGGCAGGACCCGGACATCATCATGATCGGCGAGATCCGCGATCTGGAAACGGCCGAGATGGCGATCCAGGCGGCGCTGACCGGTCACCTGGTGGTGTCGACACTGCACACCAACGATGCCGTGGGTGCGATCACCCGCCTGCTGGAACTGGGCGTCGCGCATTACCTGATCAAGGCCACGGTGCTGGGCGTCATGGCGCAGCGCCTGATACGCACGCTGTGCGCGGACTGCAAGGCGCCGACGCGCGTCGACCCGACGAGCTGGCAAGCGCTCATCGCGCCCTGGCGCATGGCCATCCCGGAAGGTGCGCAGCGCGCCATGGGCTGTCCGCGCTGTCGTGACACCGGTTATTGCGGGCGGGCCGGTGTGTATGAAGTGCTGCTGCTCAGCGACGGCGTGAAAGCCTGCATCGACGCCAACACCGACTTCACCGCGCTTAGACGTCAGGCATGCAAGGAGGGTATGCGCAGCCTGCGCCTGGGAGGTGCACGGCAGATCGCTGCCGGCCTGACCACGCTCGAGGAAGTGCTGCGCGTGACCCCGCGCATCGACTCGATGTGAAGCCGCTGCTGCGGGCCGCTCGACCGCCCTGGGGAACTTGAATGACGTTGACCCTATCCAACGAGCAGAACGACAACTGCCCCGGATCACATTCGTACCGGATCACACTGTGGAGTCTCGATCATGCGCCTCAAAACCGCTGTTGCTACCCTCGCGTTGCTGTCCCTGCCCGTCAGCTCGGCCATGGCCGATCCCTTCTGGCGCAACGTGCTTTCCTCGGGCGCCACGACCGGCTCCTCCTACCTGACCTTCAAGGATCACAAGCTGATCATCGCTGCACAGGACGATGCCGGCAGCTTCGTGGCCAGCGAAGGCGGTATCCGCGGCCCGTATCTGGAAGCGGCGATCCAGAAAGTCCGTGCGCAGAACCCTGGTCTGGAAGCGTCCGACATGGACTTGGCCAACGCCATCCTGGCCAAGAACGCCGTCGCCGATAACTGACAGCGCGGCCATGAAAAAACCCTCGCACAACGGTGCGAGGGTTTTTTTATGCGTGCAGCTTTCTGTCCAGGGTGGCGCGAGGGGCCTTATGGCCCCTCCATGACCGTCAACGCACCAGGTGCAGGAACTGCATGTGCCGTTCGTACTGATCGAGGATGTCGTTGATGATCTGCTCCTTGCTGTAGCCGACCAGATCGTAATCCTGGCTGCCTTCGGACAGATGCACCTCGGCTCGGTAGTACCGGCGGTTCTTGAGCTCCTGGTTGCCCATCCCGCCACGGGCGAAGGATGGCGTGAAGTAACCGCGCATCTGCACCTGGTAGATGAATGGCCGCTCCTCGCCATGCCCGATTTCGAACGTCACGTTGTCGTGGCTGGTGTCCTCCTGGGTCACGGCATCCAGGCCCTTCTCGGCGAACGAGGCGGTCACTTCGGCCACTGCCGGGCGCACGTGGGTGTCCATGAACCGGTACACCTCGTCACGCGAGGGGAAGCTCACGGCCTGGCTCAGGCGCTGTCGCCAGCCACCGCGTCCGGGCCGCGAGCTGGCAACCGGGGCCAGCGAATACAACTGAGCGATCTTGCGCTGCCCTTCCATGTGAAACGCCTTGTGCAGCCCCCACATCATCGCCAGCAGGATGATCGAGAACGGCAGCGAGGTCAGCACCACCGCCGATTTCAACGAATCGATGCTGCCGGCGAACAGCAGGCCACTGGTGACCAGCGCGGTCATCGCGCCCCAGAATACCCGCAGCCATTTCGGACCGTCTTCGTCCGGGTTGCCACCGCGTGCGGACAGCGTCGAGAGCACGACAGTGCCCGAGTCGGCCGAGGTGACGAAGAACACGAAACTGATGAATACGGTGACCGCGATCACCGTCCGCGCCCACGGATAGGTTTCCAGCAGCAGGTAGAGGGTCATCGACGGGTCGGTGATGGCCGACTGGCCGATCGCGGCCATGCCGTGGTTGATCACCTGGTCGATGGCGCTGTTGCCGAAGATCGACATCCAGGCCAGGGTGAAACCCAGTGGAATCAGCAGCACACCGAAGACGAACTCGCGAATGGTGCGTCCGCGCGAGATGCGCGCGATGAACAGCCCCACGAACGGCGACCAGGCAATCCACCAGGCCCAATAGAACACCGTCCAGTTGCCCAGCCAGTCGCTGGGTTTGTCATAGGCATAGACGTCGAAACTCTTGCTGGGCAGGGCGCCCAGATAGTCGCCGACGTTTTGCACCAGGGTGCTGAGCAGGTGCTGGGTCGGCCCCGCGAACAGCACGAACAGCAGCAGCGCACAGGCCAGCAGCATGTTGATGTCGGACATCACCCGCACGCCCTTGTCGACGCCGGAGACCGCCACCAGAATGGCTGCGCCCATCATCAGGGTGATCAGGATCACCTGGACCCATTGGGTATGGGCCACACCGAACAGGTAATCCAGGCCCGAATTGAGGTGCAGGACGCCAAAGCCCATGTCGGCACCCAGGCCGAAGATGGTGGCGATGATGCCGAAGCCATCCACGGCGTAACCGATCGGCCCGTTGATGCGCTTGCCGATCAGCGGGTAGAGCGCCGACCGCAGCGCCAGCGGCAGGTTGTGACGATAGGCGAAATAAGCCAAGGCCATGCCGACGAAGGCGAACACGCCCCAACCGTGCAGACCCCAGTGCAGGAACAGCAGCTGCATGGCCTGGCGCGCGGCCTCCTGGGTACCCGCCTCGCCCTGCGGCGGTTGTAGCATGTGGGTCAGCGGTTCGGACACGCAGAAAAAGAACAGGGTGATGCTGATACCGGCGGCGAACAGCATGCCGGCCCAGGACAGGTAGCTGAATTCGGGCTCGTCGTGATCGGCCCCCAGCTTGATCTTGCCGTAGCCCGACAGCGCGGTCACCACCACGAACACCAGGTACAGGGTCATGGCCAGCATGTAGTACCAGCCAACGGTGTTGGCCGCCCAGCTCTGCGCGGCCAGCAGCCATTGGCCGGCCGCCTGCGGGAAGGAAATGACGACGATGCCGAAAATCAGAATGAAGCTGGCGGCGAAGTAGAACACCGGAGGGTTCATGCGCACGTTGCCGCTGGGTGTCGATGAAGATGCACTCATGCGTTGTGCACTCCACACGTTCGGAAATGGAAGAAACTGGGCGTTTTCAGCAAGGGATGGCCTCCTGTTGAACGCGAATCGCGATCCATGGTTTTATTGAACGAGCGTTCAATTAAAACACGAGTGATGGGTAGATGGCCAATTGATGGGCCAAACGGTCCTGTTGAACAGGCCGCTGGCCATGCGCCGTGTACGCTTACTTCTGGCTGCTGTCGTGTTGTACCAGATTGGCCTGGGTCAGGTTGCTGCCGGCGGGTACGGTGCGCGTGAGCCACACGTTGCCGCCGATGGTCGAGCCCTTGCCGATGGTGATGCGACCCAGAATGGTCGCCCCGGCATAGATGACCACATCGTCCTCGACGATCGGGTGGCGTGGATGACCTTTCTGCAATTGTCCGGACTCGTCCGCCGGGAAGCGCTTGGCGCCCAGGGTGACCTGCTGATAGATGCGCACCCGTTCGCCGATGACGGCGGTTTCGCCGATCACCACGCCCGTGCCATGGTCGATGAAGAAGCTCGGGCCGATCCGCGCGCCGGGGTGAATGTCGATACCGGTCGCCGAATGGGCCAGCTCCGAGCTGATGCGCGCCAGCAAAGGCAGGCCGGCCAGATACAGATGGTGAGCCAGACGATGATGAATCACCGCCAGCACGCCGGGGTAGCAGAGCAGCACCTCATCCACGCTGCGCGCCGCCGGATCGCCGTGGTAGGCCGCCAGCACATCGGTATCGAGCAACCGCCGCAGGCCCGGCAGAGCGGCGGCGAAGTTCTGGATCAACTCCAATGCTTTGGCGTCGACGGCTGGCAGGTCGCAGTCACCATTGCGCGCCGCGTAGCGCAGCTCCAGACGAGCCTGGGTCAGCAGTTCGTTGAGCGCGGCGTCCAGGGTGTGGCCGACGTAGAAATCTTCGCTTTCCTCGCGCAGGTCCACCGGCCCCAGGCGCATCGGGAACAACGCACCGCACAACTGTTCGAGCACCTGGGCCATGGCCTCGCGCGAAGGCAGCTCGCGACCGCCCTGCATGCCGCAGCTGCGCCCGTTCTGCCGACGCCAATCGGACCGCGCCTCATGCAACTGGCCGACGATGGACTGTAACTGCCAATGGCCTTTGCGTGCCTGAGGAATGTCGTTCACGGTTATGTCCTGCCCTGTGCGAAAACAGCGATGGCCGCCGATAGGCGCCCACCATACGGGAAAAATCCTGGCACCAAAAAGAACGCTTTGGATCGATCGTGGAGCATCTGAACATAAGCCGGGGTCATACGTTCCGTGGCTACCGTTGGGACTTGTGGGCCAGCGTGGCGGTGCCTATAGTCCTGTTTTCCGATCGCGCCCCTCCTTCATCACGATCATCCATTACAACAAGGATTCGCCATGAATTTTCCCGCATTGCGCAAACACCTGCTGATCGCCGGTCTGGTTCTGGGCAGCTCGCTGCTGGGCCAGGCGGTCGCCGGCGAACAGTTGCAGAAGATCAAGGACGCCGGTGTCATCAACGTCGGCCTGGAGGGTACCTATCCACCGTTCAGCTTCGTCGATGAAAACGGCAAGCTGACCGGTTTCGAAGTGCAGCTTTCCGAGGCGTTGGCCAAGGAGCTGGGCGTCAAGGTCAAACTGCAGGCGACCCCGTGGGCCGGCATCCTTGCGGCGCTGGATTCCAAGCGTCTGGACATCGTGGTCAACCAGGTGACCATCTCCGAGGAGCGCAAGAAGAAGTACGACTTCTCCACGCCCTACACCATTTCCGGTATCCAGGCGGTGGTCGCCAAGAAGAACGCCGACAGCATCAAGCAGGCGTCGGACCTTGGGGGCAAGAAAGTCGGCATGGGCCTGGGCACCAACTACGAGCAGTGGCTCAAGGACAACGTGCCGAGCGCCATCGTGAAGACCTATGACGATGACCCCACCAAGTACCAGGACCTGCGCGTCGGCCGCATCGATGCCATCCTGGTGGATCGCCTGGCGGCTTTCGACCTGATCAACAAGACCAACGAGACCCTGGCCCTGGCCGGCGACGCGTTCTCGCGTCAGGAGTCGGGGATCGCCGTGCGCAAGGGCGAACCGGAGCTGCTCAAGGCCATCGACGACGCTCTGGAGAAACTGCGCAAGGACGGCACCCTGGCCAAGCTCTCCAAGCAATGGTTCAGCGCTGACGTCACCCAATGATCGAGAGCAGCCTGCAGCTGATGCTCGATTCGGCGCCTTTTCTGCTCAAGGGCGCCTACTACACGATATTTCTCAGCCTGAGTGGCATGTTCTTCGGCTTGCTGCTGGGTTTCGGCCTGGCGCTCATGCGCCTGTCCAGAAGCCGGTTGCTGAGCTGGCCGGCGCGGGTCTACGTGTCGTTCTTCCGTGGCACGCCGTTGCTGGTCCAGCTGTTCGTGATCTATTACGGCCTGCCCCAGGTCGGTATCGAGCTGGACCCGTTGTCGGCGGCGCTGATCGGGTTTTCCCTGAACATGGCTGCCTATGCCTGTGAAATCCTGCGCGCAGCGATCGCATCCATCGAGCGCGGCCAGTGGGAAGCGGCCGCCAGCATCGGCATGACCCGCGCCCAGACCCTGCGCCGGGCCATCCTGCCGCAGGCCATGCGCACCGCCCTGCCGCCGCTGGGCAACAGCTTCATCTCGCTGGTCAAGGACACGGCGCTGGCCGCGACCATCCAGGTACCGGAGCTGTTCCGTCAGGCGCAGTTGATCACAGCACGCACGTTCGAGATCTTCACCATGTACCTGGCGGCCGCATTGATCTACTGGCTGTTGGCAAGCATTCTGGCGCACCTGCAGAATCATCTGGAACGGCGGGTCAACCGCCACGACCAAGAGGCGTGAAGCAATGATCGTGGTAAAGGGCCTGACCAAGCAGTTCAATGGTCACACGGTGCTCAAGGGCATCGATCTGGAGATCGCCGCCGGCGAAGTGGTGGCCATCATCGGCCCCAGCGGTTCGGGCAAGACGACCTTCCTGCGCTGCCTGAACCTGCTGGAAACACCCACCAGCGGCCGCATCCGCGTGGGCGACATCGAAATCGACGGTGCCCGCGTGGCACAGCAGCAAGGCTTGATTCGCGAGCTGCGCCAGCAGGTGGGCTTCGTCTTTCAAAACTTCAACCTGTTCCCCCACCGCACTGCACTGGAAAACGTCATCGAAGGGCCGGTGGTGGTCAAGAAAACGGCCATGGCCGAAGCGGTCGAACTGGGCCGCAGCCTGTTGGCGAAGGTGGGTCTGGCCGGCAAGGAGGACGCCTATCCGAGACGGCTGTCGGGGGGCCAGCAGCAGCGCGTGGCGATTGCCAGGGCACTGGCCATGCAGCCGCAGGTGATCCTGTTCGACGAGCCGACCTCGGCGCTCGATCCGGAGCTGGTCGGCGAGGTGCTGGCGACCATTCGAGGCCTGGCGCAGGAACGGCGGACCATGGTCATCGTCACCCACGAGATGCAGTTCGCCCGGGACGTGGCCAACCGCGTGGTGTTCTTCGACCAGGGCGTGATCGTGGAACAGGGTCCGGCCCGCGAACTGTTCGCCAATCCGCAGCAGGCGCGGACCCGGCAGTTTCTCGATAAATTCCTGCACCCCGAGCGGTAGTACGCTCAGCGTTTGCGGAACACGTAGAACAGGTTCGGTTCGCTGACCATGTACAGGTTGCCATCGTCGTCCATGGCGATGCCTTCGGGCTGCGGCACGCTCTTGCTCAAACCCTGGTGGCCCTTGCGCAGCGACATGGTGCTCAGGGGCCGCCCCTGCACGTCCAGTTCGACCACCAGCAGCGACTCGTCCGAGAGTGCCAGCAGGTGACCACTGCGCTCGTCGTACTGCAGGCTGGAAAGATCACGCACGAACAGCCCGGCATCGCGCCGGCGGTCCTGGGTGACCTGCACGTCCAGCGGCTTGTCACTCACCCCCCGCGGAAAGCCCTGCACCTCGTAGATCAGCATGGGGTCGCGCTCACGCGCCACGAACAGGCGCTTGCCGGCCGAATCGTAGGCCAGCCCTTCGAAACCCTTGTTGCTGCGGCCGCCGAAGTTGAGGCTCAACTGCTCGGCGTGCTGCGCATCGAGGACCTGCGTGGTGTCGTCGATGTTGATCTTGATCAGGCGTTGCTGGCGCTCGTCGGTGATCACATAGACGCCGGGGCTGATGTACTCGACCGCTTCCGGGTCACCGAACCCGACCAGCTCGATCCGCCGCAGGATTTTGCCCTGCAGCGACAGTTCGATCAGCTCCGAGCGCTGGTTGGTGACGGTGAACAGGGTCTTGCGCGATGGGTCGAAGGTGAGCGCCGAAATGTCGTCGTCCAGGCCCTCGATCACCTTGGCCTCGATGTCCACCTGATAGCTGTCCAGATCGATGGCGCCCGGCAAGGGCCCGCCGAGCCAGCGTTCTACGTTGAAACTGGCGCGTTCGAGCCAGCGAAAGTGGTGCAGTGCAGCGAAGGCGCAGATCAGCGCGATCAGTGCCGCGATCAGCAGCAGGTGAATGGGTCGGACGAAGAAACGCATTGCGTCGGGCTCTTGAATGAAGTGTGCGCATCAAACCACTAAACGATGAAGCCAAGCTTAAGTTTCGACTGATAAACGTGTAGGAAATATTTCCATATCACGGGACCGAGAAACACGCCCAGAGGCTCACTGCTTGCGCAACACGTAGAACAGGTTCGGCTCGCTCACCAGGTACAGGGTGCCCTCGTCATCGATGGTTACCCCTTCGGCGCGGGGAATGGTGTCCTTGAGGCCGTTCATGCCGCCCAGCAGGGTCATGAAGCTCCACTGCTTGCCTGCTTCGTCGTATTCCATCAGCAAGTGCGAGTCGGCCGACAGCAGCAGGCGGTGGCCGGTGCGAGGATCCACTGCCAGCGCCGAGAGGTTGCGCATGTCCAGGTCGGGCGCATTGAGGCGCTGCTTCTCGCCAGTGGGCTGGCCATCGCTGCCCAGCTTCAGCGAGAACAGCGCGGGCGGGCGTTCTTCGCCCAGCAGCAGGCGCTGGTTGTGCGGATCCCAGGCCAGCGCTTCGAAGGCCTTGTTCTGGTCCGTCGAAGGGCCGAGGTCGAAGGATGTGAAATCGGCGATGTTCAGCTCGCGGGTATCGGCGTCGACCTTGACCACGGTCAACTGGTGCTGGCGCTCGTCGATGATCGCCAGGCGCCCGTCGGGCAGCGCCGTGACCGCCTCCGGATTTTTCCAGCCGTTGAGTGGCATCTTGCGCAACACGTCGCCCTGCAGGCTCAGTTCGGTCAGGTAGGGATTCTTGCCCATGACCGCGAACAGCGTGCGGGTGCCGGAGTGATAGGTGATATCCGAAGCCTCGTCGCCTTCCATGCCCGGCAGGTGCTTGCCGTCGATCACGGCCTTGTAGTCGGGCAACCAGATGCTGGCCTTGCGCTGCGCGCTGTTCTGCGTCCACTCCTGCACCCACAGCTCGGCCCGGTCGTCCCAGTGCAGGACCACGGCGACGATGTAGCCGATCAGCAGCACCAGCAGGGTCCACAGGTACCAACGTTTGTACAGGGGGCGGAATGAATGCAGCGCGGCGCGGACCATGGAGTACCCTTGCTGGAGATGGATTCATACGGGCACATCTGGACGATGCACCCACTGGGGTGGGGGCATTATCCAGATCGAATGTCAAAAAAAAGTGAGGCGCGGCGCGACTACTGAACGCGGCTTTCGAAGCGGCTGACACCCGGCAGTTCCAGCACGATATCGGCGCCGACTTCAAGCGGACCGACCCCGGCCGGGGTGCCGGTGAGAATGACGTCGCCGGCCTGCAGCGAGAAACATCCGGCCATGTACTGGATCATCGGCACGATGGGGTTGAGCATCAGGCTGCTGTTGCCGTCCTGGCGCACTTCGCCGTCGATGGTCAGGCGTATCGGGATGTTGGTGAGGTCAGGGAAGCTTGCCGCCGACACAAAGGGTGCGATCACCGCGGCGCCGTCGAACGACTTGGCGATCTCCCACGGCAGGCCTTTCTCGCGCAGGCGTGACTGGACGTCGCGCAAGGTCAGGTCCAGCGCCGGGGCGAAGCCGGAGATGGCATCGATGACTTCTTCGACACTGGGCCGGGTGCTCAGGGATTTGCCCAGCAGCACCGCGATCTCGGCCTCGTAGTGCACCGCGCCGCGGTCGGTGGGAATGCTGAAGGTTTCCTGCAATGGCACCACGCAGCTGCTGGGCTTGATGAACAGCAGCGGTTCGGTCGGGATCGGGTTGTCCAGTTCCTTGGCGTGTTCGGCGTAGTTGCGGCCGATGCACACCACCTTGCCCAGCGGGAAGTGGATACGGGTGCCATCGATGTACTGGTGCTGGTAGCTCATTGCTCGAACCTCTGCTCAGATGAACGCATCAAATGGAAAAGATCTTGCCCGGGTTCATGACCCCGTTGGGATCGAACACGGCCTTCATGGCCTTCATGTACTGGATTTCGACCGGCGAACGGCTGTATTGCAGGTAGTCGCGCTTGACCATGCCCACGCCATGCTCGGCGGAGATGGAGCCGTTGTACTTGCGTACGGTTTCGAAGACTTCGGTATTGACCAGCGCGCACTCGGCGAAGAACGCGTCCTTGTCCATGTGCTCGGGCTTGAGGATGTTCAGGTGCAGGTTGCCGTCGCCGATGTGGCCGTACCACAGCACGTCGAAGGCCGGGTACCGTTCGCTGACGATGGCGTCGATTTCGCGCAGGAAGGCCGGCACCTTGGAAATGGTCACCGAGATGTCGTTCTTGTACGGCACCCAATGGGAAATGGTTTCGGAAATGTACTCGCGCAGCTTCCACAGGTTGCGCAACTGCTGCTCGCTCTGGCTCATCACCCCATCCAGCACCCAGCCCTGCTCCACGCAGTGCTCGAAGGTGGCCAGCGCGGTGTCGGCGATGTCGTCGGTGGTGGCTTCGAATTCCAGCAGGGCATAGAACGGGCAGGCCGTTTCGAACGGCGCTGGCACGTCGCCGCGGCCCAGTACCTTGGCCAAAGCCTTGTCGGAGAAGAACTCGAACGCCGTGAGGTCGAGCTTGCCCTGGAACGCATGCAGCACCGGCATGATCGCGTCGAAGTCGGCGGTGCCGAGCACCATCGCGGTGAGGTTCTTCGGCGCGCGGTCCAGGCGCATGGTGGCCTCGACGATGAAGCCCAGGGTGCCCTCGGCACCGATGAACAGCTGACGCAGGTCGTAGCCGGTGGCGTTCTTGACCAGGTCCTTGTTCAGTTCCAGCAGATCGCCCTGGCCGGTGACGACCTTGAGGCCCGCCACCCAGTTGCGCGTCATGCCGTAGCGAATGACCTTGATGCCGCCGGCGTTGGTGCCGATGTTGCCACCGATCTGGCTGGACCCCGACGAGGCGAAGTCCACCGGGTAATACAGGCCATTCTCTTCGGCCAGATTCTGCAACTGCTTGGTGATGACACCCGGCTGGCACACCACGGTGCGGTCGGTGGCGTTGAATTCGAGCACCTTGTTCATGTAGTCGAACGACACCACCACTTCGCCGTTGGCCGCCACCGCTGCCGCCGACAGACCGGTGCGGCCGCCGGAAGGCACCAGCGCGACCTGGCGCTGGTTGGCCCAGCGAACGATGGCCTGGACCTGTTCGATGGTCTTGGGAAAGGCGATGGCGCTGGGGGCCGGGGCGTACTGTTTGGTCCAGTCCTTGCCGTAGGTGTCGAGGGAGGCGGCATCGGTGAGGACCTTGCCGGGCTCGAGCAGGGTCTTGAGTTCATCGATCAGGGCGTGGCTGTTCATGGACGCGACTCTGGAAGTGAAGGTTTCACGAATCGAGCGGTTCGCGGCCCGTCAAACCTCGAACCATTCATAGTCACCCTGAGAACGGCTCATGACCCAGGATGGGCGTACGACAGGGAGGCTATGCTAGCATACGCACCCCGCCAATCGAGCTCTGGCCCGGTGCGCGCCGCTTCACTTCCTGCCATTTTTTTCGGGACACAGGTTTACGCAGATGAGCAAGACTTCCCTCGACAAGAGCAAGATCAAGTTCCTTCTTCTCGAAGGCGTCCACCAATCCGCCGTGGACGTCCTCAAGGCTGCCGGCTACACCAGCATCGAGTACCACACCAAGTCGCTGCCCGAAGCCGAACTCAAGGAAAAGATCGCCGACGCGCACTTCATCGGCATTCGCTCACGCACCCAGCTGACCGAAGAGCTGTTCGACTGCGCGAAGAAACTGGTGGCCGTGGGCTGCTTCTGCATCGGCACCAACCAGGTCGACCTGGCCGCTGCCCGCGAGCGCGGCATCGCCGTGTTCAACGCGCCCTACTCCAACACCCGCTCCGTGGCCGAGCTGGTACTGGCCGAGGCCATTTTGCTGCTGCGCGGCATCCCCGAGAAGAACGCTTCCTGCCACCGTGGCGGCTGGATCAAGAGTGCGGCGAATTCCTTCGAGATCCGTGGCAAGAAGCTGGGCATCATCGGCTATGGCTCGATCGGTACCCAGCTCTCGGTCCTGGCCGAAGGCCTGGGCATGCAGGTGTACTTCTACGACACCGTGACCAAGCTGCCGCTGGGCAACGCCACTCAGGTCGGCAGCCTGACCGACCTGCTGGGCATGAGCGACATCGTCACCCTGCACGTGCCTGAAACCGCCGCCACCCAGTGGATGATCGGCGAGAAGGAAATCCGCGCCATCAAGAAGGGCGGCATCCTGATCAACGCCGCGCGCGGCACCGTGGTCGAGCTCGACGCACTGGCCGAGGCGATCAAGGACAAGCACCTGATCGGCGCCGCCATCGACGTATTCCCTGTCGAGCCACGCTCCAACGACGACGTCTTCGAAAGCCCGCTGCGTGGCCTGGACAACGTCATCCTGACCCCGCACATCGGCGGCTCCACGGCCGAAGCGCAGGCCAACATCGGTCTGGAAGTGGCCGAGAAGCTGGTCAAGTACAGCGACAACGGCACCTCGGTGTCGTCGGTCAACTTCCCCGAAGTGGCCCTGCCGGCACACCCGGGCAAGCACCGCCTGCTGCACATCCACGAAAACGTGCCGGGCGTGATGATGGAGATCAACAAGGTCTTCGCCGAGAACGCCATCAACATCTCCGGCCAGTTCCTGCAGACCAACGAAAAGGTCGGCTACGTGGTGATCGACGTCGACGCCGAATACTCGGATCTTGCGCAGGAAAAACTGCAACAGGTCACCGGGACCATTCGTTGCCGCGTACTGTTCTGATAGCGACCGGATTGCGGTGTGCCTGGCACACCGCGTCGTCTGGTTCGCGGCTGCTAGCCGCTCCTACAATCAACCCAGATCTCCTGTAGGAGCGGCTGGTAGCCGCGAACCAGGCGACGCGGTGTATCAGAACGGCTCATTGCCTCGCCGCCGAAACCAGCCGGTCAGCGACAGCCGATTGCGCTGCGCCGGCATCACTTCGTGCGGCACCTCTCCGGAAAGAAACACCACCAGCGTGCCACCGATCGGCTGCACGTCGAACGCCGTGTCCCCTTGCAGGTACATGCGCAACTGCCCCCCATCCGCTTCGCTCCAGTCCGCATCGTTCAGGTACAGCACCGCTGAAACCATGCGCCGGTCATCGTCGCGGAACCGGTCCAGATGACGCAGGTAGACGCTGCCCGGCGGGTACAGGGCGAAGTGGCATTCGAAGTCTTCCAGCCCTAGGAACAGACCCCGGTTCAGGGCTTCGCGCAGGCTGTCCATGACCGCCAGGTAGGTGTCGCACGGCAGCGCTTCGCCCGGCTCGATCCACTGGATGCGATCACCACGAATGCCTTCGCGAATCTCCTGGGACGGGCCACGCCCGACCGCCGCTGGCGCCAACTCGCCCTGGACATGACGGGTACGACATTCGGCCGCCAGCGCCAGGGTCAACGCCTGGGGCACGAAGAGTTCCTGCTGCGACCAACCCTGCTCGGCCAGGTCGTCGACGATGCGCAGCAGCAGCGGATGGTCAGAAGGTATTTGCATGCCCGGCATAGTATCCATACGCCCGCAAAACCGACAGAGGCTTGCATAGTGTCGATGCATCCAGGCGCGATGCCTGTGTCACTTCTCGACAAAGCCTGGCAATGCCACGGACAATGGCCCCTTGCCGACAGGAGTCCCTATGCGCCGCGTCCTTGTGTTCTTGATGATGTTCAGTACGACGCCTGCCTGGGCCGACGACCACGACTTGCTGTACAAGGCTGCCGGCTGGCCTGAACAAAGGGCGCACTTCAGCGATGCCCTCAAGGCGGCCCAGCAGCGTTACCAGAGCAGCCTGCCACCGGCCGTGTTTCAGGCACTGGTGAGCAACAGCGACCAACGCTTCGCGGCCCAGGCCATGGACCAGCGTGCCGAAGCGCGGCTGCGCCAGGGGTTGGCCGATCCCAAGCCTGCCCTCGCCTTCTTCGAGTCGCCATTGGGCCGCAAGATCGTCGCCGCCGAACTGCTCGCCACCCGCAGCGACCAACTGGCCAAGAACGCCCAGGGTTTGCCGAAACTGCAGGTCGAGTCCACCCGCGCGCTGTTGATCGGCCACCTGGCCCAGGCCTTGCCTGCCCGCCAGGCCGGTGCAGAGGTCAGCCTGGCGATCGCCGGGGTGGCCGCCGACAGCCTCAGTTCGATGATTCCAGGCCTGCTGGGGGGCGGTCAGGCCGCGGGTTTGCTCGATGGCCAGCGTGAGCGGCTGCAGCAGCAGATCGGCATCGATTTGAACAACACGCTGCTGTACGTGTACCGCGATCTGTCCGATCCGGAATTGGAAGAGTTCGTCGATTTCGCCGAGTCTGCCGCCGGGCAGGCTTATTATCAGGCCGCCCTGGAGGCGGTACGGGCAGGATTGGCAGTCGGCCAGGCACAGGGCCGGCCTGGGGCTTAGCGTGGCCACGCGGGCCTATTCGCGGGCAGAGCTCCCACGGGATCCACTAATGCCTGTGTGGGAGCGGGGCGGGCGGCGAGTCCTCTGCCCGCGAATGGATCGACGGGGTTACAGATTCTTGTCAAAAAACTTGAAACACTGCGTGCGAATCGGCAGCACCTCATTGACCAGATGATGCTTGCCCCCCGCCACCTGCAACAGCTGCACTTCAGCGAACTTACCGCGCAGTACCTTGAGGTTATGCCGCCAATCCACGGTGTCATCGTCATCCCCCTGCACGATCACCACCGTCCGCGGACTGCGCGGCGCGGCTTCGATGTGTCGCACCCATTGCACCAACGCACCCACCCATGCCGTTGGCAGGCGTCGGGGTTGCAACGGATCGGCCTGCAGAAACGGCAGAAAATCCACGTCGTTGCTATTGGCGCTGAAACGCCGCGCAATGCCGTTGACGAAAGGCTTGAGCAAACGATAGCTGAGCTTGGACAGGCCCCACGCCACCGGCCGCACCAGCGGCGCCATCAACAGCACCTGCCCCTGTGCCGGTGACCGTGCCCCGTGGTACAGCAGATGGTCGATGATGATCGCGCCACCGGTGCTCTGGCCCAGCAAATGCCACGGCTGGGGCAACTGCAGCAGGCTCGCTTCGGCGAACAGGCCGTCGAGGGTCGCCTGGTAATCGGCGAAGTTGTGGATGCTGGCCCGCTCTCCGCTGGACAGGCCATGACCTGGCAGATCGCAGGAAATGACCGCGAAGCCGCGTCCCAAGGCCCATTGCACAGCGTGCCGGTACAGCCCCATGTGGTCGTAGAAACCGTGCATGACGAAGAGCGTGGCAATGGGTCGTTGCGGTATCCAGACCTGAGCGACGAGGTCGAAACCTGCTGCCTTGAAACGCCCCAGCCAGCTTTGCGCAGGCAGGTCGAGTTGGTAGAAGCGTTGGTAGGCCTGGGCCTCGGCAGACAGCGGCTGTCGGGCGCTCAGGGGTTGCAGGGAATTACGTAGTGTGTCGGGCTGGAATGCAGGAGACATGGATGATTATTCCAAGGCGATACGTGTGCTGACTGTGTGGGCCTCTTCGCGGGCAGAGCCCGCTCCCACAATAAACCCGCGCTGTGTCTGTGGAGTAGTGCTCTATTGTGGGAGCGGGTCTCTGCCCGCGAAGAGGCCCTCAAGGGCGCTGAAGATCCAGCGCCCTGCCGACATCAAACCGACGCCACCGGCCGCTGTGCCTTGGGCTGCTGCCAGGAGTTCGCCGCACTTTCCTCGATGGCTTGCTGGATCGCCTTGCGGCGCCGCTCTTCAGCCTGACGACCGAAGTACCAGACCAGGAATGTCACCAACGACACCGCCAGCAGAATCAGGCTGGCCACCGCGTTGATCTCGGGCTTCACGCCCAGACGCACCGCCGAGAACACTTCCATCGGCAGCGTCGTGGAGCCCGGTCCGGATACGAAGCTGGCCAGTACCAGGTCATCCAGCGACAGTGCGAACGACATCATCCCACCGGCCGCCAGCGATGGCGCGATCATCGGGATGGTGATCAGAAAGAACACCTTCCACGGCCGTGCGCCTAGGTCCATGGCGGCCTCTTCGATCGACAGGTCCAGTTCACGCAGCCGCGAGGACACCACCACCGCCACGTACGAAGCGCAGAAAGTGGTATGGGCGATCCAGATCGTGGCGATGCCGCGCTCCTGCGGCCAGCCGATGACTTGCGCCATGGCCACGAACAGCAGCAGCAACGACAGACCGGTGATCACCTCGGGCATCACCAGTGGCGCGGTCACCAGGCCGCCGAACATCGTGCGGCCCCTGAAGCGGCTGATACGGGTCAGCACGAACGCCGCCATGGTGCCCAGCGCCACAGCCGTCACCGCCGTGTAGCAGGCGATTTCCAGCGAGCGCATGACGGCACCCATCAGTTGGGCGTTGTCCAGCAGGCCGACGTACCACTGCACCGACCAGCCGCCCCACACCGTCACCAGACGCGAGGCGTTGAAGGAGTAGATGACCAGGATCAACATCGGGGCATAGATGAAGATCAGCCCCAGTATCAGGATCAGTTTGGAGAACCCGAAACGCTTCATGCCTTGCCCTCCAGCTCTTTGGCCTGGCTGCGGTTGAACAGCACGATGGGCACGATCAGAATCGCCAGCATCAGCACCGCCAGCGCCGAGGCGACGGGCCAGTCGCGGTTGTTGAAGAACTCCTGCCACAACACACGGCCGATCATCAGGGTTTCCGGGCCACCGAGCAGCTCAGGAATCACGAACTCGCCGACCACTGGAATGAACACCAGCATGCAACCGGCAATGATGCCGTTCTTGGACAGCGGCACGGTGATCTTCCAGAAGCTGTTGAACGTGCTGGAGCCCAGGTCGGAGGCCGCTTCCAGCAGGCTGTTGTCATGCTTCACCAGGTTGGCGAACAACGGCAGGATCATGAACGGCAGGTACGCATATACCACACCGATGTACACCGCCAGGTTGGTGTTGAGGATCTGCAAGGGCTGATCGATCACCCCCAGCCACAGCAGAAAGGCGTTGAGCAGACCGTTGTTGCTCAGGATGCCCATCCAGGCATACACGCGAATCAGGATGGCGGTCCAGGTCGGCATCATGATCAGCAGCAACAGCACCGTCTGCAGGTCCTTGCGCGCCTTGCTGATGGCATAGGCCATGGGGTAGCCGACCAACAGGCAGATCAGTGTGCTGAAGAAAGCCATCTTCAACGAGCCCAGATAGGCCGAGATGTACAGGTCGTCCTCGGTGAGCAGCGCATAGTTGGCGAAATTCAAGACCAGCTGGAATTTCTGTTCGGCGTAGCTCCAGATTTCGGTGTACGGCGGGATCGCCACGTCGGCTTCGGCGAAGCTGATCTTGAGCACGATGAAGAACGGCAGCATGAAGAACAGGAACAGCCACAGGAACGGTACGCCAATGACCATCTGGCGACCGTCGGGGATGATCCGCTTGAGCTTGCGTTTGATCTTGCGCAGCTTCATGAGCGCAGTACCACGCCGCTGTCGTCTTCCCACCAGACGAACACTTCGTCGTCCCAGGTCGGGCGGGCGCCGCGGCGCTCGGCGTTGGCCACGAACGACTGCACCAGCTTGCCGCACGGCAACTGCACGTGGAACACCGAATGACCGCCCAGGTAGGCGATGTCATGGACCTTGCCGCGCGACCAGTTGTGCTCGGTGGCCGGTTGCTCGGTGGTCACCAGCATCTTTTCCGGACGAATCGCGTAGGTCACGTTCTTGTCTTCGGCAGCGGTACTCACACCATGGCCGACATAGATGCTGCGTTCCAGCTCCGGGCTGCTGATCAACGCGTAGCCTTCCATGTCCTCGACCACCTGGCCTTCGAACAGGTTGACGTTGCCGATGAACTCGCACACCAGGCGGCTGGTGGGGGTTTCGTAGATGTCGATCGGGCTGCCGATCTGGGCGATCCAGCCCAGGTGCATGATGGCGATGCGCTGGGCCATGGTCATGGCCTCTTCCTGGTCGTGGGTCACCATCACACAGGTCACACCGACCCGCTCGATGATCTCCACCAGCTCCAGCTGCATCTGCGAGCGCAGCTTCTTGTCCAGCGCACCCATCGGCTCGTCGAGCAGCAACAGCTTGGGCTTCTTCGCCAGCGAGCGGGCCAGCGCAACGCGCTGACGCTGACCGCCGGACAACTGGTGAGGCTTGCGCTTGCCGTACTGGGTCATCTGCACCAGCTTGAGCATTTCCGCCACGCGTGCGTCGATCTCGGCGGCCGGCAGCTTGTCCTGCTTGAGGCCGAAGGCGATGTTCTGCGCCACCGTCATGTGCGGGAACAACGCATAGGACTGGAACATCATGTTGATCGGCCGCTCGTAGGGCGGCATGTCGGTGATGTCCACGCCATCGAGGAAGATGCGCCCCTCGGTCGGCCGTTCGAAGCCTGCCAGCATGCGCAGCAAGGTGGACTTGCCGGAGCCGGAACCACCCAGCAAGGCAAAGATCTCACCCTGATTGATTTCCAGGGACACGTCGTCCACGGCCACCGTTTCGTCGAATTTCTTCGTGACCTTTTCGATCCGGACCAGCACCTTCTTCGGTTGCTGGCTGCCTTCTAGGGCTTTTTTGTAGGCGCTGGAGGCAACAGCCATTCACGAAACTCCCAAACTTGAGTGAGGGCGGCTCTGGATCGGGCCGCCCTGGGTATTTATTTGCCCGACTTGACCTTGGTCCAGCTGCGGGTCATCAAGCGCTGCACCTTGGGCGGCAGCTCGACGTTGACGTAAAGCTTGTCCTGAATGGCCTGTGGCGGATAGACCGACTCGTCGTTGCGCACATCCTGATCCATGAACTCGCCGGACTTGAGGTTGGGGTTGGCATAGCCGACATAATCGCTGACCTTGGCAATCACCTCCGGTTTCAACAGGTAGTCGATGAACGCCAGGCCTTGCTTGGCATCCGGCGCATCGGCGGGGATGGCCAGCATGTCGAACCACAGGTTGCCGCCTTCCTTGGGAATCGAATAGGCCAGTTTGATGCCCTTGCCCGCTTCCTCGGCACGCGACTTGGCCTGGAACACGTCGCCGGAATAGCCCACGGCCACACAGATGTTGCCGTTGGCCAGGTCGCTGATGTACTTGGAGGAATGGAAGTAGGTCACGTAGGGACGGACCTTGAGCAGCTTCTCCTCGGCTTTCTTGTACAGCTTCTCGTCGGTGGTGTTGGGGTCCAGGCCCATGTAGTTGAGCACGGCTGGAAACATCTCGTCGGGCGAGTCGAGGAAAGCGACGCCGCACTTGGACAGTTTCTTGATGTTTTCAGGCTCGAACACCATGGCCCAGGAATCGATCTTGTCGACACCCAGCACTTCCTTGATCTTGTCCACGTTGTAACCGATGCCGTTGGTACCCCACAGGTAGGGCACGGCGTACTGGTTGCCCGGATCGTTCTTTTCCAGGCGCTTGAGCAGCACCGGATCCAGGTTGGAGTAATTTGTCAGCTGGGTCTTGTCCAGCTTCTGGAAAGCCCCGGCCTTGATCTGTTTGCCCAGGAAATGGTTGGACGGCACTACCACGTCGTAGCCGGTATGGCCCGCCAGCAACTTGCCTTCCAGGGTTTCGTTGGAGTCGAACACGTCGTAGATCGGCTTGATACCGGTCGCGACTTCGAAATCCGCCAGGGTGCTTTCGCCGATGTAATCGGACCAGTTGTAGATGTGCACGGTGCCTGCCGCTTGGGCATTGAGCGCCAGGGTCAGACCCGCACCGATCAGCATGGCCTTGCGAAACAAAGAGTGTGACAAGTGCAGGTCCTCTCAATAGTCTGTTTTATATAATAAAACCGGCGCGCAACTTACCGTTCATGTCCTTGCGCCGCAATGATTGATTCCGCGAATCCCAGTCACAGCCCGGCTTCACTGACGCAGGATGAGTGATCAACGCCAGACCTGTGGGAGCTGGCTCTGCCTGCGATGAGGCCATCACTGGCTTACCGCTCCCACAGGGCCGATGCTTACTTGCCCGACTTAATCTTCGTCCAGCTGCGCGTCATGATGCGCTGCGTTGCCGCAGGCAGATCGGCGATGGCATACAGCTTGGCCTGCACGTCGGCTGGCGGGTAGATACCTGGATCTTCGCTGATGGCTTTATCCACCAATGCCGTTGCAGCCTGGTTACCGTTGGGGAACTGCACGCTGTTGGTGATCTCGGCCATGACTTCCGGCTTCATCAGGAAGGTCATGAACTTGTAGGCGCCTTCGACGTTCTCGGCATCCTTGGGAATGGCGACCATGTCGAAGAAGCTGCCGGCACCTTCCTTGGGAATGTTGTAGCTGACCTTGACCTTGCCACCGGCCTCTTCGGCGCGCGACTTGGCCTGGTAGATGTCACCCGAGTAACCCACGGCCACGCAGATGTTGCCGTTGGCCAGGTCGGAGATGTACTTGGAGGAGTGGAAGTAACCGATCGAAGGACGCACCTTGAGGAACAGCGCTTCGGCTTCGGCGAGCTGCTTCTTGTCCTGCGAGTCGGTCGGATAGCCCAGGTAATGCAGGGCGATCGGCAGCATCTCGGTCGGCGAATCGAGGAAGCTGATGCCGCACGACTTCAGCTTGGCCGCGTTTTCCGGCTTGAACAGCAGGTCCCAGCTGTTGGTCGGCGCGTCGGCGCCCAGGGCAGCCTTGACCTTGTCGGGATTGAAGCCAATGCCGATCGAGCCCCACATGTACGGGAAGGCGTGCTTGTTGTCCGGATCGCTCACCGACACCGCCTTGAGCAGCGATTGGTTGAGGTTCTTCCAGTTCGGCAGTTTGGAGCGGTCCAGTTCCTGGTAAACGCCGGCCTTGATCTGCTTGGCCAGGAAGTTGTTGGAAGGCACGACGATATCGTAGCCGGACTTACCGGCCAGCAACTTGGCTTCCAGGGTTTCGTTACTGTCGAATACGTCGTAGACGACCTTGATCCCCGACTCTTCCTCGAACTGCTTGATCGTGTTCGGCGCAATGTAGTCCGACCAGTTGTACACGTGCAGAACCTTGTCGTCCGCCTGCGCAGCACTGGCCATCGCCCCCATCAGGGCCGCGGCGAGGAGGGTCTTGCCAAATATCTTCATGCGTTGTGCTCCAATTTTATCGAAATCCGATGTCGAGATTGCTGGGGAAGCTGCCGATGCCCTGTGGGAGCTGGCTCTGTCTGCGAACGGCGTGAGTCGGTGTCGCGGCCATTCGCGGGCAGAGCCCGCTCCCACAAGGGGTACGAACATTCGCGGGCATAGCCTGTTCCTACAGGGGCAGGCATCAATTCGTCAGCCTCGGCAAGCCTAGCATTTAGCCACCTAGCGCTTCGAGTGTCAGGTCAAGGCAAAGGCGTGCCTTGCTCACCAGCTCGTCGATCTCGGCATGGCTGATGACCAGCGGCGGAGCAATGATCATGGTGTCACCCACCGCGCGCATGATCAGTCCGTTGTCGAAGCAGAACTGCCGACAGATCATGCCGGCACCCCGGCCCTCGTGACGGCTGCGCGTGGCCTTGTCCTTGACCAGTTCGATCGCCCCGAGCATGCCCAGACCGCGGACCTCGCCCACCAGTGGATGGTCCAGCAGCTCCCGCAGACGCTTTTGCAAATACGGTGCCGCCTCGGTCCTGACGTTGTCGACGATGTGCTCGTCGCGCAGGATGCGCAGGTTTTCCAGCCCCACCGCTGCCGCGACCGGGTGCCCGGAATAGGTGAAGCCATGGTTGAAGTCGCCGCCCTGGTTGATCACGTTGACCACCTCGTCGCGCACGATCACCCCGCCCATAGGGATATAGCCGCTGGTGAGGCCCTTGGCGATGGTCATCAGGTCGGGCGCCAGGTCGTAGTAGTCGCTGCCGAACCAGTGGCCGGTACGGCCAAAGCCACAGATCACTTCATCGGCGACGAACAGGATGTCGTAGCGCGCCAGCACTTCCTTGACCTTCGGCCAGTAGGTGTCGGGCGGAATGATCACCCCGCCGGCGCCCTGGATCGGCTCGGCGATGAACGCCGCGACGTTGTCTTCGCCCACTTCCAGGATCTTCTTTTCCAGTTGCTCGGCGGCCCAGACACCAAACTCGTCGGGGGTCATGTCGCCACCTTCGTCGAACCAGTAGGGCTGGGCGATGTGCACGATACCCGGGATCGGCAGGTCACCTTGCTCGTGCATGCCCGACATACCGCCCAGGCTGGCGCCAGCCACGGTGGAGCCGTGGTAGCCATTGACGCGACTGATGATCACCTTCTTCCCGGGTTTGCCCTTGAGCGCCCAGTAATGGCGCACCAGGCGCAGCACGGTGTCGTTGCCCTCGGAGCCGGAGCCGGTGAAGAACACATGGTTCATGCCCTCGGGTGCCAGATCGGCGATGGCCTTGGCCAGCTCCAGCGCAGGCGGGTGAGCGGTCTGGAAGAACAGGTTGTAGTACGGCAGTTCACGCATCTGCGCGCTGGCCGCCTGCACCAGTTCTTCGCGACCGTAGCCGATCGCCACGCACCACAGGCCCGCCATGCCGTCGAGAATCTTGTGCCCTTCGCTGTCCCACAGGTACACGCCATCGGCCTTGGTGATGATCCGCGGACCCTTGTTCTTGAGCTGCGTGTAATCGCTGAAAGGCGCCAGGTGATGGGCGCTGCTCAAGTCCTGCCAATGCTGGGTCTGGGGGTTGTTGTTGCTCATCTGTCGCTCCTTTTTCTCACACCGCGAACAGCAGGAACTCACGTTCCCACGAGCTGATCACGCGCTTGAAGTTCTCGTGTTCGGCGCGCTTGACCGCGACATAGCCGACGACGAATTTCTTGCCCAGGTATTTCTCCACCGTCTTGCAGTTCTCCATGCGCTCCAGCGCATCCTCGATGGTCAACGGCAGACGCAGGTTGCGACGTTCATAGCCACGGCCCTGGACCGGGGCGCTCGGGTTCAAGCCCTCGACCATGCCGATGTAGCCGCACAGCAGGCTGGCGGCAATGGCCAGGTACGGGTTGGCATCGGCGCCCGGCAGGCGGTTCTCGACTCGCCGGTTCTGCGGGGTCGCATCGGGCACGCGCAGGCCCACGGTGCGGTTTTCCTCACCCCACTCGACGTTGACCGGCGCCGAGGTGTCGGGCAGGAAGCGACGGAAGGAATTGACGTTGGGCGCGAACAGCGGCAGCAGTTCGGGAATGAATTTCTGCAGGCCGCCGACGTGGTGCAGGAACAGCTGGCTCATGGAGCCGTCTTCGTTGGCGAAGATGTTCTTGCCGGTGGCCGAATCGACGATGCTCTGGTGCAGGTGCATGGCGCTGCCCGGCTCGCCGGTCATGGGCTTGGCCATGAAGGTCGCGGCCACGTTGTGCTTGAGCGCGGCCTCGCGCATGGTGCGCTTGAACACCAGGATCTGGTCGGCCAGGTGCAGGGCATTGCCGTGTCGGAAATTGATCTCCATCTGCGCCGTGCCGTCTTCGTGGATCAGCGTGTCGAGGTCCAGGTTCTGCGCCTCGCACCAGTCGTAGACGTCTTCGAACAACGGATCGAACTCGTTCGCCGCCTCGATGGAAAACGACTGTCGACCGGTTTCGGGACGCCCGGAGCGGCCGATCGGCGGCTGCAGCGGAAAGTCCGGGTCTTCGCAGCGCTTGGTCAGGTAGAACTCCATCTCCGGCGCCACGATCGGTTGCCAGCCCTTGTCCGCGTACAGCTTCAAGACCTTCTTGAGCACGTTGCGCGGCGACAGCTCGATGGGGTTGCCCTGCTTGTCGTAGGTGTCGTGGATGACCTGCGCGGTGGGCTCGATGGCCCAGGGAACGAGAAACACCGCGTTCTCGTCGGGGCGGCAGATCATGTCGATGTCGGCGGGGTCGAGCAACTCGTAGTAGATGTCGTCTTCTACATAATCGCCGGTCACAGTTTGCAATAAAACACTTTCCGGCAAGCGCATGCCCTTTTCGGCGATGAACTTGTTGGTCGGGGAGATCTTGCCGCGGGTGATCCCGGTGAGGTCGCCGATCAGGCATTCGACTTCGGTGATCTTGTGTTCTTTCAACCAATCGGTGAGCTGGTCGAGGTTGGGACTCATAAATACCTCAGGAGGCCATTAACCCGGCTCGCGGCGAGCCAGGCACTTGTTGACGCATGGGCGTCGTTGGAAAAGCGGTCAAGCGAGGGCACCACGATGCCCGCCCGGCCTTTCGATACCCGGCCGGAACGTAAGGCTCAGGGTAGCGGTTTCGGGGCAAAGGCAGTACATGACGGACAAAAAAACAGAGACGCAACGCCGTGGGCTGTCAATTATTCTGGCCGCTGGCAACCGGCGGCTGCAGCGACTGAAATCAGATAATGGCAGGCGTGCCATGATTCACCCTCGGTCTTATTGAAATGACGGGTTGAAAACGAGCTTAGCCTTGTTCATTTTTTTCCACAACTCTCGACCTGCAAACTTCATCGTGCACTTTTCATGAAGTTGCAAAGTGCCTTAATTGCCTGTCACACGCGCCCTGATATGCAGCAAAAGAGGCTCAACAGCGCCCTTTCAGGGCAAAACCCGGCTCGCTTGACTTCATGTTGGCTTTCGGATTGACTGAAACCTGCTCAACCCAATGATTGATATTTTTAACAACAAAGGTGTTGCATCATGTCGGTACCCCCGCGTGCCGTTCAGCTCAACGAAGCGAACGCATTCCTTAAGGAACATCCTGAGGTTCTGTACGTCGACCTTCTGATTGCAGATATGAATG
>Ga0308158_10000288_pt1 | contig 100436 bp, 81 predicted proteins | sample PhyBR2_FD_201038 | JGI IMG/M metagenome (GOLD analysis project Ga0308158, IMG submission 201038) | Phyllosphere microbial communities from UC Gill Tract Community Farm, Albany, California, United States - DLSLB.R2 | ecosystem: Host-associated > Plants > Phyllosphere > Unclassified | place... | reverse complement strand
TGATGATCATCTCCAGCGGCACACCGCTGAGCAGGCACACCAGCACCCCGACCGCCAGTGACACCACGATCAAGCCAGTGAAGGGCGAAAGTTTCTGCTTGATCACCAGCAGCAGGAATGACGTGATCAACGTATAGCCCAGAATGGTCAGCATCCGAACGTCTCCACCTATTATTTTTATCGTGAGAAGCAGCGTCTGTTGCGCAGGCCCGGCCTTAGCCGCCGAGCCTGACGGGCCTCAGCGGCCCTGCAGCAATTGAGTGACCCAGTCCGGCGCCAGCTCGGGCAGCGGCTCGCCGCCGTCGCGGCACCGTACGTAGTGGTCGATCACTTCGCGGCGCTGCTCTTCGTAGGCGCTCTTTTTTTCCGATGCTTCCAGCACTTCCAGCAGACGCGCCCGCGGCACCACGGTAACGCCGTCGTAGTCGCCAAATACCAAGTCGCCGGCAGCCACTTCGACCCCGGCGCAGGTCACGGTGGTGTTGATCTTGCCGGGCCCCTGCTTGCCGGGGCTGCGCTGCATGAAGCCCTTGGCATAGACGGGAATATCGAGTTCGGCCAACGGCAGCTTGTCGCGCACGCAGCCATCGATGACCAGGCCGGTCAACCCGACGGCCTGCGCCGCGCCCGCCATCAGGTCGCCGATGTAAGCACGCCCCGGATAGCCCTTGCCGGCCACCACCAGTACGTAACCTGGCTGGCCTTGATACACGGCCACGTGAATCGGGAAGTTGTCGCCGTCTTCAGTGTCGACGGTGTACGCAGTGCCGAGCATGATCTTGCGCTCGTCGAGCGGCATCAGGTCGGCGTCCATGGCGCCGTTGCGGACGATGCCCAGCTTGGCCATGCCGTCGCAGAGCTGCGCTGGGCTGAGTTTGCGGAACCGGTCGAGTAGGTCTTGGGAGATCAGTTCAGGTAGGGGCAGGTAGTGTTCGGTATTCATGGCGTTGTCCTCAGCGATGGGTGACCAGATGGCGGATCGCGGCGCGGTAATCCAGGTCGCTGCCGTTCTCGCCCAGTTGCGTGTGCCAGTCGGTGGCGGCGAGCTTTTCCAGCTGGCTGTGGCTGGCCCGGGACATCGTGGCGTCGACGCCGGCGTCTTCGAGGGTGGCGACCACGTCGTCCATCTCGGCGCTGCGGCGCTTGGCATGGATCAGGGTGCGTGCGGTGAAGGTGTTGGCCAACTGCTCCACCGTCTTGCCGTTGAGTGATTCGCCTAACGACTCGACGAGGGTATCGAGCACGCCGAACTTCTCTCCCGCCTGGAACGCTTCGATCAGCAGTTGCGGCAGCCCTTTCATGACCACGCTTTTCAGCATCTTGATCGCTGACGCGGCGCCGGCCTCGGCGTCGAGCACGGTCAGGCGCATGCCGTAGGGGGTGAACGCATCGGCGAAACCACCCGCGCCCTCGCCTGCCAGCAACATGGGCACCCGGTGGTTGTTGCCGGGCACGGTACCCATGACCGCAGCGTCGCAGAAGGCCACGCCTTCAGCCCTGGGCAGTGCATCGATGGCCTGCTTGACGGTGGGTGCGGCCGAATTCATGTCGACGTAGCTCTGCCCGGCGACGAGCAGCGGCAAAATGCGCTCGGCGACTGCCAATGCACTGCTGGCGCTGGTCAGGCAGACGATGAAACGCGCGCCCTGGCAAGCGGCTTCCAGTGAGTCGAAGAGTGTGACCTGGGTGCTTTCAGCGCGCTGGCGGATCGCCGCACCTCGTTGGGGGTCACCTGCGTTGGCATCGAAGGCGCCGAGTTGCAGATTGCCTTGGCTGCGCAAGCCAGTGGCAAGGTGGTAGGCGGCTTCGCCAAACCCGATGAAGACCAATTCCATCAACGTGCTCCTTTTTTGTATTGTTATTGACTTGACGGGAGCAAGGCATATGCCAACTCGAGGATCGTTGCTAAGGGTCTATTGAAATCAAGAGGTTATGCAAAAATCATCACAGCTGATGGACAACTGCAATGCAGGGCTTTCCTTTCATCACATTGCAAAACCTTTCAGCCTCTTCTAATTTGCAAGGCTTGGCATCGACAAAAAATAAAAAGGACCTGCCCGTGTTGGGAAAACTTGCAGTGATTTCCCCTTCTACCACTCTGACTGCCGTGATGAACCAGGTGCTGGCCCGACGAGGCCTGAGCGTTGCGGTGGTGGAAGCTGCGCAGCACCAGGCGATAGTGATGGCGCAACAGGCGCTCGACGACGGCGCCAGCGTGCTCATCAGCCGAGGCAAGACCGCGAGCGTGCTGCGCGAGCACTTCCAGGTGCCGATTGTGGAAGTGCGCCACACGTTTTTCGACTGCATCAATGCCTACCACAAGGCGCTGCGCGTGTCGGAGCGAATCGCGTTCCTGGCCACGTCCGACGGTTACGCGGCCATTCTGGAAAAGGCCCGGCCCTTCATGCCGGCAGTGACCATCTGCCCGATCGACCCGTTCGGCAGCGCGCAGAGCACCGACGCCCAACTTGACCGTCTGCAGGCCGAGGGCATCGAGGTGGCCATCGGTGGCCTGTCGCTGGAGCAGGCCGTCAAGGCGCGCGGCCTGCGCTATATCATGTCCGAGGCCGATGCCGACGCCGCCTTCGATGCCATCGACGAAGCCTTGCACCTGCTGCGCATCGAGCAGGAGCGGCTGCACAAGCGCCTGGAGCTGCAGGGCCGCTACGAGATGATTCGCTCCATCCTCGATTGCGTGTCCGAAGGCATTTTCAGCATCGACAGTCAGGGCGTGATCACCAACATGAACAATGTCGCCACCCAGTACCTGGGCAGTGTGAAGTGTGGCGACAATGTGGCCGGCCTGCTGCCACAGGATTATTTTGCCCGCGTGCTGGAAAAGGGCGAGGCGGTACGGGGCGCCTTGATCAACCTGGGGCGCCTGTCACTGACCTTGAGCATCGCGCCGATCACCCTGGGCGAACAGGTAATCGGTGCAGTCGCAACCCTGCAAAAACAGACCGAAATCAAAGCCATCGAACAGAAAATGCGGCGCCAGCTGGCGCGCCAGCACGTGGCCGAGAACACCTTCGCCTCGATCATCGGCAGCAGTCCGGCACTGGCCAAGGCCAAGCGCCTGGCGCAGACCTTCGCGGCGGTGGACAGCACGGTGATGATCGAAGGCGAAACCGGGACTGGCAAGGAGCTGTTCGCCCAAGGCATCCACAACGCATCGAAACGCCGCCACGGCCCGTTCGTGGCGATAAACTGCGCAGCGTTCGCGCCCGGCGTGCTGGAGAGCGAGCTGTTCGGCTACGTGAAAGGTGCGTTCACCGGCGCGTTGGCCGAGGGCAAGGCCGGCGTGTTCGAGCTGGCCCACACCGGCACGATCTTTCTTGACGAGATCAGCGAAACCTCGGCGGAAATCCAGCTCAAGCTGCTGCGCACTTTGCAAGAGCGCAAGGTGGTGCGCATCGGCGACGACAAGGTCACGCCGGTGGACATCCGCATCATCACGGCCAGCAACAAGCGCCTGCCGCAGCTCGTGGCACAGGGGTTGTTTCGTGAGGATTTCTTCTACCGCATCTGCGTGCTCAAACTGCAGCTGCCTGCCCTGCGCGAGCGCCGGCAGGACATCCCGGAACTGGTCTCGCACCTGCTGGCCAGTTTCGGCATCCCGACCGCGCCGCCTGGGCCAGACTTGCTGGCACGGCTGAGCGCCCACGACTGGCCAGGCAACATTCGTCAACTGGGCAACATCGTCGAGCGCCTGGCGGTCATGGGTCAAGGCCGTGAAATGAACGGTGCGTGGGTGGAAGAAGCACTGGAAGACCTGTCCCCCTCGGCCCAGTCCCTTCCTGCACTTGCCTGTGGCGAACAGACCATGCTGCTCGAAGCCTTGCGCAGCGTGCGTGGTAACCGCGAACAGGCCGCACGCCTGCTGCAGATCAGTACCACGACCCTCTGGCGGCGGATGAAGAAATATCAGGACCTCGACCCGGATGCGTTCACCGCGGCTCGTTTCCACCGGCCTCAGGGTCCATCGGTTGAACGCTGAGATTCAACCAGGATGGATGCTGCCAAAGGTCAAGAGTAGGCCTGGGCACCCCGACGGACCGGCTGGGCGTGTCGCAGCGGCTGCTGCCGCGCCAGCTGCGCTTGGACCACGGCAACCGCTTCCAGCACACGGTGCGTCCAGCTGTTGTCGTCCGGACGCACCACGACCACGCGAAAGCCGTGCTCGTGGCCTTCGCTTTCCACGCCTTCGGAGTCATCGACGTGCAGGTCGATATCGAAGGCAGGCGGAAACTTCGAGGGCGACAGGTTCATGCCATGGCTGGCCAGGGCCCGGCTGTGGACTTCGCTGTTGACCACACCATCCACGCGGATGCCGTGCAGCAGCAGCCAGCGCTTGATATAGGCCGGCGTTCGGCCCGACGAGGTGTATACCCAGATGCTGCAGCCCTGGCGGCGCAGTTCGCGAGTCAACGAACGGGTGCCGATGCGCAGTGGCTCGCCAAGCCAGCGGTGCACGAAGCCAGGCAGCCAGCTGCTTTCGACGTCACTGTGATGGGGCAGGCACGCCAGGGTGTCGTCGATGTCGAATGAAATACGCACGCGCGGACGGTTGAACGGATTCATCGCAATAAGACCTGTGATCGCTTGCCGCATCTTGGCGGGCAACGTGTGTTTTGGTGACTGGTTCATCGTCCCCGGCCCTCGTGCAACGCCACCTGCTTGTGGCTGAGGAAAAACTTCTTCGGGTCCGGCGCCTGCTCTTCGAGGAAGGCGGCGTATTTCTTCTTGATCTTGGGCAATTCGTAGAGCGCCTTGACGCCATGCTTGGCGGAGTTGCGGATCACCGACGAAGGGTTGAAATAGCCCTGCGCATTATCCAACGAAAGCACGAAGGGCGGTAGCCCGGCGCGGATCAGCAGATAGCTGACGATCAGCGAACCGGTGCGGTTGTTGCCTTCGATGAACAGCTGCGGCTTGCTCAGGATGCGCACATAGACACCGGCGGCGCGCTTCCACACCGACTCGCTGCGGTAGGTGCAATACCAGTTGTACAGGTCCTTGATGCCGCCTTCGGTGTTGTTGAAGAAGTGCTCTTCGGTGGCGATCAGGTGCTGGGCGAATTCTACCCGCCGCGCCGGATCGCGCCCGCACAGGACGGTGGCATTGATTTCCAGCATGAGGTTGACCTGTTGCAGATCGAACAGGTCGACCCCTTCAGCCACGTATTCGTCGACCAGGGCATAGCCGGCCAGGACGTTCTCCACCACCTCGTCGGTCAAGGGATCACGCTGTTCGGTGAAGTGCTCGCTGAGCTGGGCGAAGCGGCTCTGCACTTCGCGCAGGGCACGTTCGATCGCGGGCAAATCTAGACGCTGCGTTACCGACATGAATGATCCTGAATCCGTAAGGGGTGAGACGAAGCAATGGCTTCCTGCCATTGATTAGCTGAACTTGCCGCTGATGTAGTCGCCGGTCATCTGTTCGCGCGGGTTTTCGAAGATCTGCGCGGTCGGGCCCATCTCCACCAGGTAACCGGTACGGGTGCCCTGGGAAATGTCCACCGAGAAGAACGCGGTGGTGTCGGCAACGCGGATCGCCTGCTGCATGTTATGGGTCACCAGGGCGATGGTGTAGTCCTTCTTGAGCTCCACCATCAGCTCCTCGACCCGGCGCGTGGCGATTGGATCGAGCGCCGAGCACGGCTCGTCGAGCAGCAGCACCTCGGGCTCGGTGGCAATGGCGCGGGCGATGCACAGGCGTTGCTGCTGGCCCCCGGAGAGCGACAGGCCGCTGACCTTTAGCTTGTCCTTGACCTCGTCCCACAGCGCGGCGCCTTGCAGTGCGTGCTTGACCCGATCACCCAGGTCACCCTTGTAGCGGTTCAGGCGCAGGCCGAAGGCAACGTTGTCGAAGATGCTCATGGAAAACGGGTTGGGCTGCTGGAAGACCATGCCGATGTAGCGACGCACGACCACCGGGTCCACGCCCTTGCCATACACGTCCTGACCCAGGAAGTGCACGTGGCCTTCGAAACGAAAGCCCTTCACCAGGTCGTTCATGCGGTTCAGGCTGCGCAGCACGGTGCTCTTGCCGCAACCCGACGGGCCGATGAAGCCGGTGATCTTGTTTTTCTCGATCGGTACGTGGCTGTCACGCACGGCCATGAAGTTGCCGTAGAAAATCTTGTCGAGCTTGCAATCCATGACCACAGGTGCCTGGGTCGCGAACGGGACGGCTTTTTGCACGGATAGTACACTCACAGTATAGGTGCTCCCATTCTCAGAACTTGGGCTTGCCGAAAACACGACTGACAATGTTCACAAACAGCACGATCATCACCAACACGAGGGAGGCCGCCCAGGCGAGCTCCAGCTGGTTGTCGAAGGGCATGCCGGAAAAGTTGTAGATCAGCACGGCCAGCGATGCGGTGGGGTTCATGACCGCCAGGCTGCCTTCGTGGTAGATCCAGTAGTTGCTGAACAGCGCGGTGAACAACAGCGGCGCGGTTTCACCTGCGGCGCGCGCCACGGCGAGCATGACGCCAGTGAGGATCGCCGGCATGCCGGTGGGCAGGATGATCTTCCAGATCACCTGGGAGCGCGTGCAGCCCATGCCATAGGCGGCGTCCTTCATGACCTTGGGGACCATCTTCATCGACTCTTCGGCGGTCAGCACCACGATCGGCAGCATCAGCACGGCCAGGGCCACGCCGCCGGCAGGCGCTGAATAGGTACCGGTGGTCATCACCACGAGCGCGTAGGCGAACACACCGGCCAGGATCGACGGCAGCCCGGTGAGCATCTTCGCGGCGAATCGCGCGGCGTTGGCCAGCTTGCTGTCCGGGCCCAGTTCGGCGAGGAACACCGCCGCCATGATGCCGACCGGTACCGCGATGGCTGCGGCGATGCCGACCATCACGAAGGTGCCGGCCATGGCGTTGCCGAAGCCACCACCGGTCTCGAAACCGGTCGGTGGCAGCTCGGTGAACACCTCGAGGCTCAAACGCGCCCCACCACGGGTGATCAACATGTACAGCACCGACAACAGCGGTACGCTGGCGATCAGCGCACCGGTCCAGACCAAGGTGGTCAGCACCAGGCTACGCAGGGCGCGGCCTTCGAACTTGCGCTGCAGGCTGGGCAACGCGGCGGTAGGAGCGCTCAGGCTGGTCATCATTTAGTCCCCCGTTGTGCGTACACCATGAGCATGGAACCGATGACGTTGACGATCAGCGTGATCAGCATCAGTACCAGGGCCGCGTACATGAGCACTTCGATCTCGCTGGGCCCCGCTTCCGGGAAGTTCAGCGCCAGCAACGCCGCCAGCGTGTTGGCCGGCGCGAACAGCGACAGCGAGATATTGTTGGCGTTACCCACAAGCATGGCCAGGGCCATGGTTTCACCCAGTGCCCGGCCCAGGCCCAGCACCAGCGAGCCGAAGATGCCGGTGGCGGCCGAAGGCACCATGACCTTGAGAATCGCTTCCCAGTGGGTGGTGCCCATGCCATAGGCCGCTTGTTTGGTTTTCATCGGCACGGCAGTTAGGGCGTCCTGAGACACCGCGGCGATGGTTGGCAGAATCATGATGGCCAGCACCAGTGCGGCCGGCAGCAGCCCAGGCCCGCTCAGTGATGTGCCGAAAAAGGGGATCCAGCTCAGTTCGGTGTGCAGCCAGGTCGTCAGCGGACGAATGGCCGGGATCACCACATAGATGCCCCACAGGCCGTAGACCACGCTGGGAATGGCGGCGAGCAGTTCGACGATGGTGCGAAACACGGCAGCGAGCTTGGCGGGCAGGAAATCCTGGGTCAGGAAGATCGCCATGCTGATGCCGAAGAAACCGGCGATGACCAGCGCGATGAAGGCGCTGTAGAGCGTGCCCCAAATGGCCGGCAAAATGCCGTACTTGCCCTGGTTCACGTCCCACACGGTGCCGAACAGCATGTCGAAGCCGTGTTTTTCCATGCCCGGTAGTGCCTTGCGCCCTACTTCGAAAATCAGGGCAAATACCACGGCCAGAATCAGTACCACACCGACGCGCGCAAGCGCACGAAACGTGCGATCGACCAGGAAGTCCTTCGTCGAAGGCGGCTTGCAGGCTGAGTCCGGGTTATCCGGTACAACGAAAGGGCTGTTCATTGATGAGTTCCGGGGTGTGGAAGAAGACCCCGCCCGGCAGGGCTGTCAAGCCGTTGCCAGGCAAGGTCTCGCGTCTGTCACTGAATGTTGGCGCTGGCTTTGCGAACCTGCTCGACAACCGACGGTGGCAGCGGGATGTAGCCCATCGAGTCAGCGATCTTCTGGCCTTCGGTCAGGCTGTACTCGATCATGTCGCGCATGGCCTTGGCCTTGGCCGGGTCATCGTTCTGCTTGCGGAAGATCATCCAGGTGTAGGTGGTGATCGGGTAGGATTTCTCGCCTTCAGGGTCCGGCAGCCAAGCCACCAGGTTTTCCGGCATCTTCACCGCGGCCAGGGCCTCGGCACCGCTCTCGGCGTTGGGTACCACGTACTTGCCAGCCTTGTTCTGCAGCACGGCGAAGTCGACCTTGGCCAGTTTGGCGAAGCCGTACTCGATGTAGCCGATCGCACCCGGAGTCTGGCGAACGGTGGCGGTCACGCCGTCGTTCTTTGGCGACTTGATGAATTTGTCACTGGCCGGCCAGTTGACGGTATTGCCCTCGCCCAGGTCAGCCTTGAACGCCGGGTTGATGGTGGCCAGGTGCTTAGTGAACACCGCCGTGGTGCCGCTGGAGTCGGCACGCACGACCACGGTGATCGGCATGTCGGTGAGTTTCAGGTCCGGGTTGGCAGCCACGATCTGCGGATCGTTCCACTTGGTGATCTTGCCAAGGAAGATGTTGGAGTAGACGTCGCGCGGCAGTTTCAGGCCCTTGGGGCTGCCTGGCAGGTTGTAGGCCAGGACGATTTCGCCTGCGGTCATCGGCAGCAGCTGGGCGCCTTCGGCGACCTTGGCGATGTCTTCATCTTTCATGGCCGAGTCGCTGGCGGCGAAATCGACGGTCTTGTTCAAAAAGTCCTGTACGCCCGCACCGCTCCCCTTGGACTGGTAGTCGACGGTGACGCCAGCGGTTTTCTTGCTGAAGTCCTTGAACCAGGTGAGGTAGATCGGGGCCGGAAAGCTGGCGCCGGAGCCGGTCAGCCGGACGCTTTCAGCAGCGAAGGCCATGGAGCTGGCGCTGAGCGAGACGGCAACGGCGAGCGCGGCAGACTTCATCAAACTTTTCATCAAAGAAACTCACTGAGATAAAGGGCAACGGAACTGTGCACAGCTTTTGTTACCGTTTGATGAATCCGACGACTGGCTTGGTTGAATTCGCGCACACCGGACGCGTCAACTGCAGCAACATGTTGTAACCTCGCCCCGCTATTGTCTGAGCCTCGCCAGTGCGCAGGCAGGGGCATTCATCGTTTATACGCTTTGGTGGTTCGCGGGCGCGGACCGCCGCTTACAGAGAATCCGAACATGCGGCATTCCATGATCAATCGTTGGTGTATGGGCTTGCTGGCCCTGTGCCTTTGGGCAACCGTGCCCGCCCATGCCGAACCCGCCCCGGCACCCGCGGCCAATACCGCCAGCGCGCCGGCCGAAGTCCTGGCCACCCCGGCACAGCTCAGCGACCAGCTCGACCAGATCCGGCAGAAGGTCTCGACGGCAGCCAATGACGACCTGCTCGCCAGCCTGCGTCAGGCCGCGCTGCAGGTGCAGCGTCAGGCCGACGCGCTGCTCGCCCGCCAGGGTGTGGACATGGGCCATCTGGATGACCAGCTCAATGTACTTGGCGCCGCCCAGCCCGACGAGCCGCAAGCCTTGGCCGCGCAGCGGAGGACCCTGGCCAACCAGAAGAAGGCGTTGACCACCGACCAGACCGACACCACGGCGCTGAGTACTTCGGCGGGCGACCTGGCGGCACAGATTCTGAACGTGCGTCGCAACCTGCTGGACACGCAGATCAGCACACGCTCGGCCAGCCCGTTGAGTTCCGCGTTCTGGTCCAGCCTGGTTCAACCCACCGACGACGACGTGAGAAAGCTCGGTGGCTTGTGGCAAGACGTTTCCCAGGTCTTCGCCACCGCCATGGCGCCTGGGTCGCGCGGCACGTTCATCGGCGTGCTGGTGTGCGCCCTGCTGGTGTGGGTGGTAGCCAGGCGCTTGATCGAGCGGCTGCTGGTGCGGGCGATGATTCGCTGGTTCCCCGAAGGCCGCCTGCGCCGTAGCACACTGGCCCTGGCTACCGGCCTGACCACGGTACTCACCATCAGCGCGGCGACCTCGCTGCTGCAATGGGGCATCGTCAGCCACTCCCAACCCAGCGCCAATGTGCTCAACCTGATCGACCAGGTGCAGACGCTGATCCTGTTCTGCGCCTTTATCGTCGGCATGGGCCGCGCCCTGCTGATGCTGCCCAACCCGTCCTGGCGCCTGCCGACCATTCCCGACCCGGTGGCCACCGCCATCGGCGTCCTGCCTGCGGTGCTGGCCCTGGCCTTGATGGCAATCGGCACTTTCGAACGCATCAACAGTGTGATCGCCAGCAGCCTGGCGCTTTCCGTCGCGGTCAACGGCCTGACTGCACTGGTGGTCTCCTTGATCCTGGTCTACGGCCTGGTGCGCGTACGCCAGACTCGCCGCCGTCTCGCCCTCGAACGGACCGCCGGCTTGGTCGGGCTGATCCCGTTCATTCTGGCGGTGTGGGTCGGCATCATCCTGCTCGGGCTGTTGAGCGGTTACCTGACGCTGGCCTATGTACTGACCGTCAAGCTGCTGTGGATCAGCTTGGTGACCTCCACTGCCTACCTGCTGACCACGTTCTTCGTGGACGTCTGCGAAACCCTGCTCTCGCCCAAACAGGCCGGTGGCCAGGCGCTGGGCACGATGCTGGGCTTGTCGCCGCGCCACCAGGCCCAGGCCAGCACGTTGCTCGCCGGCATCGGCCGAACCGTGCTGCTGTGCATCGCGCTGATCCTGGTCTTCATGCCCTCGGGATCGAACCCCAGCGAACTGCTGGCAAGCTTCGCCCGGCTGGACGTGGGCAGCAAATCCCTCGGCGCCCTCAATATCGTCCCGGGCGATATCCTGCTGGCGGTGGTATTGCTGGTCGGCGGGCTGCTGAGCATTCGTATCCTGAAGAACTGGCTGGGTGACCGCCTGCTGCCGGAAACCAACATGGACGCCGGCATGCGCGCCTCGCTGGTGACCCTGGTCGGCTACATCGGCTTCGTGCTGCTGGGAATCGCCGTGCTGTCGACGCTGCGCATCAGCCTGACCAACCTGACCTGGGTGGTCAGTGCGCTGTCGGTCGGTATCGGCTTTGGCTTGCAGGCGATCGTGCAGAACTTCATATCCGGTCTGATCCTGCTCACCGAGCGGCCGGTCAAGGTCGGCGACTGGGTCAGCCTCGCCGGTGTGGAAGGCGACATCCGCCGCATCAATGTGCGCGCCACGGAGATCCAGATGGGCGACCGCTCCACGGTGATCGTGCCCAACTCGCAGTTCATCACCCAGAACGTGCGCAACGTCACCATGGGCAACGCGCTGGGCGTGGTCGGCATCACCCTCACCCTGCCGCTGGACACCGACGTACTGAAGATTCGCGACCTGTTGATGACCGCCTATGCCGAGCATGAGGCCGTGCTGAGCGAGCCGGCACCCTCGGTGACGTTCAAGGACCTGACCAATGCAGGCCTGCTGATCAGCGTCAGCGGTTTCGTCAACAGCCCGCGCTCGGTCGGAGGCGTTCGCAGCGACCTGCTGTTCACCATTCTCGACCGCCTGCGTACCATGGGCGTGGCGCTGTCGGCACCGCAGAGCATGTTGTTGGTCAACGACAAGGTCGACGCCAGCCCGGCTCAGGAACAACCAACGATCAGTTGATCGTCGCCTTCCCCCTGGCAACCCGATGAAGCAAAACGCCCCTGCTCGCCGTACGGCGGCCAGAGGCGTTTTTACAGGGGACGCTGATGGCTCAGTTTGATTGCCGGGTAAACAGCACCTCGACATCCGCCGTGATCTGGTTATTGGCACCCAGGTAATCGATCAGCTCGGCAGCGCGACTACCGCGCAGGCCGGCCGTGGTGATTTCACCGTCATACACATAGGTGTACACACCCGACACGGCGAATGCCTTGAGCTGGGCGATATGCCGGGCTTGTGCTGCCTGAGACTGCTGGAAGGCATCGCTCTGGAAAAACTTCCGACGCGCCAGCGGACTGACAAACGCAATTTCCAGCACAGCCAGCTGCGCACGCACCGGCGTGGCGGTGTGCGCGACATCCGGCGCAGGTGGATGCATGCCGTCGTTGTCGAAAGGTGCGCACAAGTGCAGGCGCACTTTGAGCACCGCCTCGCTGGCCGCCAGCAATGGGCCTAGGTCGTCGCGCAGGTATTGATGCAGACTTTCCAGCGTGCCGCGCGGACTCAGGTGCAAATGGATGCGGTCGGCTTGATCGAGGCCGTTCATCACCTCGTCGCCGGTGCGGTTGACCAGGTTGATCGAACCTTCGGGCAAGTCGTAGGCCAGGGTTTCTTCGAACATGTTCTGCTCGTCGCTGAACAGCAGCGAGCTGGCGTCCTGAAACTGCTTTTGATCGGCTGCGGACAGAAAACCGATTTCCACGCCGCCGTCGAGTTCGTAGTCGCTGATTTCCTGAATGCCTTCGGCCAGGGGCCACAGGTGCGCATCCTGCTCCCGTGAAAGGTGGTGCTGGATGTACAGGCCCAATCCGGGAAGCCGCGCGCACAGCGGACCGTGCACATCGCGCCAGTAGTGGGCGAATATGTCGTGCGGTACCCGTGGTCGACGTTTGACAGTGGTGTAGCTGTTGATTTCGATCATGCATCACCCGTGGGATTGGAAACAGTGTCTGTTCAGAGACCGTGGCTGGGCACGGGTTCAACTTGACTGCTTAGGCTCGCGCACGGGAAGTGCGCCGCTAGGGATTGGAAATCCGGTTGATACTGGTGATGCCACCGTTCCAGATCATTTCGTAATGAGCGCTCTGGATGATCGAGCCGACATGCCGGGGGGTCATCAATGCCCAGCAGCAGTTGCCCGGCGAGCGGACCGAATGGTAGAGCAGGCCTGCCGCGCCCAGTTGCCGAAGCTGCGCACCCAAGGCATTGGCGGTGCTGTAGTCGTCAGGCGCATAGATAGCGTCGCGAGGCGACAGCTCGGTGGCATCCCGGCAGCCGCTGTCAGTGAATGCGCAGACCAGGCTGCGGAATACGAACCGCTCGTAGTTCAAGCCAGCGACCTTTGCCCAATAGCGGTTCTGGTGATGGTGAACCTCGGCAATCGCCGTCTCGACCGTGTCGGCCAGGTACAGCACGCCGTAGCTGCCGTCACTGAAGCGCGAGCCGTCCGGGTTGACGTGGGTGAACGGCGCGGTGGCATAGGAACAGCCGACGATGCCGAACGGAATCTGCTCGAGGGCGATCAGTTGCAGGGCACCGATCTCGTTTTGCAGCCGGGGGTTGGTCAAGGCTTGGAGTCGGTAGAGCATCTCGAATTCGTCGGCGTCGGCTACATCGTCGAACAGCGCGATGGGCGGAAACCTCGAGTTGACCAGGCGATGAGCCTGCACCTGCGTACCAGGCAAGATGGGCAAGCGCGCTGCCGTCACCATTGTGCGCCACGCAACGCGTCCACACGGCGAAAGGTTTCGTACAGCGAGATGAAATCCCCCTGGGCCATGACGTCGAGCGGTGTGCGCCCATTGAAGAAGGCGTTGGCGTTTTCCATGCCCGGAAAGCCGTAGACGTTTTCCGGGTTGTCGAAAATCGTGCGCAGGGCGGCATGGATGTTGAGGACGAAGCTGATACGGTGCATCTGGTCCATGTCCAGGCTAACCGACCATTGCGCATCCCCTTGTCGGCCGCGGGTGTAGGTGCTGCGCGAGATGCGCAGGATCCTGCAGGCCTGCTCGCCCGAGGCATTCCACTTCTCCAGGATACGCAAGGCGGTGCGCAGACCGGCCACACATTGGTCGCAGGTAAACTCGACGGTTTGCAGCGAGGCGTTCATGATCCAGCCCTCCATTGATCTATAGACGCAACAATAACACCTATAGGTCTACAGAGCCAATCTGCTGTTCATGGTTTTCCAGCGCTCGATACACGTCGTCCACCCAGGCCTGCCAGCTTTCGGCGGGCAATGGTACCGCCCCCAGGCGCTGCTGCAGGCGCTGCATGACGTCGGCCAAGGCGAGTGCGCCGGTCATGCGCGCAGCACCTTCCATGCGATGGGCCAAGGCAACAGCATCTGGCAGCTGCCGATGCGCCAAGGCCAGGGCGAGCTCACGCAGATCGTCCCGGCAGGTCGCAACCAACAGCTGGTCCAGTGCCTGTCGGGTTCCCGCATCGAGGGCCGGCACGGGCGGCTCCTGCCAGTCCTCGACTTCGAGGAATTGGCTGCACACCCGGGCCAATGCCGCCAACTGCAAGGGCTTGAGCAACACATCGTTCATGCCGCTGGCGTAGCAACGTTGGACGTGCTCGGGATCGCTGGCGCCGGAAATGGCAACGATGGGCACGTGCGCCCTGCCCCCCGGCAATTGCCGGATCCGCCGAGCTACGGTGTAGCCGTCGATGTCTGGCAACTGGCAATCGAGCAAGACCAGGCCCAGGGAATCGTGCTGGGTCACGGCCTCAAGCGCCTGTGCGCCACTGCCGACCACTTCGCAACGGTGGCCCAGCACTTCCAGTTGCTGAGCAATGACCTGTCGGTTGAGTACATGGTCTTCCACCACCAAAATCGTCTTGCTCAGCACCACCAACGCCGTCGATGCTGGCATCGATGCTGCCGGTAGTTCCGCTGCAGACGCCCGCAGCTCGACCGGCAACAGGCACGTGATCTCGGTGCCACGGCCCACTTCGCTGCGCAGAGCGATATGACCTCCCATGCGATGCACCAGCTCACGACAGATGGCCAGGCCCAGGCCGCTGCCGCCATAGCGCTCGGCCGTGCTGCCGTGAGCCTGGGTGAAGGCATCGAACACCTCGGCCTGACGATCCGGGGCGATGCCGACACCGCTGTCGCTGACCCGGATGTCGAGCCAGCCGCTTGCACCGTCGTCCAGCGGCTGGCATTCAAGGGCCAGGCCGACCTGGCCGTGATGGGTGAACTTGACCGCGTTGGACAGCAGGTTGGACAGGATCTGCCGCACCCGCAGCCGATCGATCATGACCGACCTGTCGTCGAGCCCCTGCGTGCGGTAATCCAGGGCCAGACCCTTGCGCTCGGCCTCGAGGCGGTACAGTTCGGCGACGCTGCGAGCCAATGCGACCATATCGGTGGCTTGCGGATCCAGCTGCACCGCGCCGGCATCCAGACGGGTGATCTCGAGAACGTCGTCGAGCAGTTCCAGGAGGTTCACCGCCGAGTCGTTGGCCAGCCCGACCCACTGTTGCTCGCGGGCGCCTAGGGGGCTGCGCGACAACAGTTCGATGGCCGACAGCACCGCGTTCATCGGCGTGCGTATCTCGTGGCTGATCATGGCCAGGAAGCGCGCCATGCGCCGTTCGCTGCGCTGAGCTCGCCGTTGCGCCACACGGGCACGGCGGGCCAAGGTGGCGAGCAGCACGAGCAGCGCGATGCTGGCGACGAGTTCCTGCCAGTAGTACTGCGCCAGGGTCTGCCAGGTGGGCGCGCCGAAATCGGTCTGCACCAGCCAGCGGTCATAGATGTCGTCGGTGGCCTTGGAAGTGAGGCTGTCCAACGCCTTGTCGACGATGGCCAGCAACAGCGGTTCGCTCGGTGTCACGCCCATGGCCAGCACCACCGGCATGTCGACGACCACGCCGGCCAGGTGCAGGCGCCCGGCGTACTTGCGGCGCAACACCGGTTGCAGCACCGCGTCCAGGCCGATGGCCACGTCGGCGCGCTGTTCGGCCACCGCCGCGAGGGCCTGCTCGGCGTCGCCGATCAACAGCAGACGCACCTCGGGATGGTGCTGGCGAAGGTAGTTTTCGTAGCCGCCACCGCCTTTTACGGCAACCGTCTGCCCTGCCAGGCGGCTGGCAGTGAACAGCATCGGCCTGCCAGCGCGGGTGATCGCCACCGTCGCGCCGAAGAAATACGGCTGGCTCAACAGCAACTGGCTGCGCGGCTGGGCGCTGAGCAATCGTTCGGACACGGCCGAAGCCAGCATCAAACGGCCCGTGGCCAGGGCCTGCTGGGTCGCCTGCCAGTCGGGGCTGGGCACGCGGACCAGGCGCAGGCCGGTGGTGCGCTGGATGTGATCGATGTAGTCGCGGGTCAGCCCCCGGTGCTGACCGTTTTCCACGTACTCGATGGGCCAGTAAGGATCGACCGCGTACTCCACCACCGGGTTGTCGCGGATCCAGGCCCGCTCCATGTCGTTCAACGGCAGCGAATGCGCGTCGAGCGAGGCGCTGCAGCACAGCGCAATCAGGAAAATGAGCCAAGCCTTCATGGTGCAGCTGCCCGTGGGGTACGTAGGGGCAGACTAGCAGCGCCGAACCGTGACAGGTTTTTAACGTTTTGCATGCGCCTGAAAGGTTATTTTCAGGCGCATGAACGCCGTTCTGACGGGTCGCGGGAAAGGCTATTGACGCTGCACCACAGCCATCTCGGACGCTGGCGCCAGACGTGCTGCGAGGTCGATGGACAGCGCCTGGGCAGCGCTCCAGCGCAAGTGGATGGCGTCGACGAAGGCACTGGGGCTCATCCGGTGATCGGTATCGGCGTTCCAGAACTGCGCACCGTTGCGCTCGAGGGTCTGGCGCAGTGCGCTGTCGAATTGAGCGAGCAAGCGCCCCTGGCTATCGTGGTCGGCTTTCCACTGCGGGTGCAGCGGGGTCGCCACCACGGTCAACTGGCGCCCTTCGCGCGCGAGGCGCCGGGCCAGGCTGTCGAGTGCAGCAAAGCAGGCCGGATCGAGCGGTTCGGGCTGGCCGTACAGCAACCCGCGGGAGTTTTCGGTGTCCAGCGGACCGTCGCCGTAGCGGTTGAACACCAGTGGATCGAATTCGACCTGCCCGGCGCGCTGGGCCTTGACCGTGCGGGCGTTGCGCAGCAACGAGCCGGGGGTGAAATAACGCATGTAGGGCAGCCACGCCGAGCCTTGTCCATACACATAGGCATCGGCGTCGCGGCGATCGAAAACAGCTGTGGCGACGGTGCTGCAGCCTGCGAAATCCAGCGGATCGACGATCATCAGTACTTGCTTGACTGTGGTTTCGCGGTCCAGCAGCCAGTTGGCGACGTACACCGACTGGTTGGCGTGCAGCCCGCAGAACGCGCCGTTGAGGGGCCGTACACCGGGTGCCTGCTCGGCCACGGTCTGCCCGTCGAAATGACGCCAGGCCACCGAAGAGCCAACCACCAGCAGGTTCGGCGCCGGCACCGGATGGTCGCGCATGAACGCCAGCTTCTCGTCCGCGCACAAGCTGTTGGAAAAAGCCGGTGGCGGCAGGTTGCCAGTGGCCCGCAGCCCGAGAATCAGGCTGGCGAACAGGGCCAGACTGCCGAACAGCCCGACACCTATCCAGATCAGGTAAGCAGGACCCATGGCCGCCCTACCGGGCTGCGAGGCGTGAGGCTGTGCGGTCGGTTGCATGGGTCAACTCCCGGAACGTTTGCTGTCGATAAGCTGGATGAACTGGCCAACGTTGCGCAACGACTCCAGCTCCGCCGTGCGGAACTTGATGCCGAAGCGCTGCTCCGCGGCGACGATCAGCATCACGTGCATCTGGCTGTCCCAGCCCTCGACCTGGTCGGCCGTGGTGTCGTCGTTCAGCACCAGGCTTTCGTCGTCGAACAGGTCACGGAACAGCTCGGTCAGTTCCTGCAATACGGTGGTGGTCTCAGTCATGACGGATCTCGATGTGGTGGTTGAAGTCGGATTGCGCTGCCAGCGGGTAGCGCCACAGGGTGGCGGTCGAAGCAGGATCGGGGTTCGGCGCCTGGGCAAAACCCAGCTGCGGGTAATGCTCGGCCACCATGGCGTTGCGCTCGCTGGGGCGGTACTCGCCGATCAACGCGCTGTAGCCGGCGTCCGCGGCATGGCGGGCGAGCACCTGCAAGGCGGCCTGCTCAGCCTGGCGCCCCAGCACGCGGCAGCTCATCAGCCAGGTGTCGATGAACAGCTCGTCGCTGGCGCAGGCCGCATCGGGGCGTGCGAGCACGACACTGATCAAGCCGTTGTCGCCGAATTTGTCGGTAAGACGCAGGCTCAGGGCAACCGCGCCCGGGGTGTTGGCGAGCTGTTGCACCTGCACCTCGCTGTAGCGCCGGGTGCTGAGGTTGAATTGATTGGTCTTGTTGATCAGCTGGGTCGCCCGCGCCAGTTCTGCAGCGCCGATCGGGCGTGCCTGCATGACCATCTGCAGGCCCTTGAGGTAGCCGGCCATGTCGGTGGCCTGGCCCAGCGCCGCCTGGCGTTCGCTGTTGGCCCGGTAGGTCTGGACCCGGGCACTGTCGTCGGCGGTGAAGGCAATGGCCTCGAAGTACCCCCCCGCAGCCACCCGCGCCGGGTAGTCGGCGACGTCGTCGGGCAATTCCGGCACAGCGACCTGGGGCAGTTCCCGGCGCACGATGTCGCGTTCGGCAGGGTTGTCGTCGACGAACACCAGGCTGTCCAGGCCGATGTTCAGTTGCTCGGCGATGCGTCGCAGATTGCTGGCCTTGTCTTCCCAGTTGGCCATGAACACGGCGATGTCGCTGCGCTCGAGGGCCATTTCCGGATGCTCGAAGGCCGCCTCGGCGACCTGGATATCGTTCTTGCTGCACACCGCCAGAATCACCCCACGGCGCGCCAGTTGCGCCGCATAGCGCTGGAACGCCAGGAAGGCTTCACCGGTGGCACTGCCCTGCCCCAGGTACAGGCCGTCCACGCCGTCGTCGCCGACCACGCCACCCCACAGGGTGTTGTCCAGGTCCAGCACCAGGCACTTGCGCGAACGACCGACCACGGCCGCCACAATGCGCGCCACGTGCTCGCCATACAGCGGTGCCCAGATCGGACTGACCAGCTGCTTGGCCTGATGCCAGCGAACCGGATCGGCCAGGCCATCGCCGTACTGACCGCTCGCGGCGCTCCAGGCCAGGTCCATGAGCAGCACGCCGTCCTCGCGCGCGGCGCGGCGAATTTCGGCGTTGAGGCGCTCGAGCAGGGCCCGTGGGGAGCCGGTTACCAAGGCGTCGAAATGGCCGAACAGCGCCGGGCCGGCGGGCACCAGAGTCTGCTGGATGACTTGGGCACCGTAGCGCTCGCGGGCCTGACCCCAGAGCAGGCGCAGCTCTTCCACGCGCGCCTGCACGGCGTGCTCGGCTTCTTCGGCGCTGGCGTGCAGGGCGCAGGTGGGCGGTGAATCCAAGGCATCCAGGGCCAGCAGGATCACCTGCGGGGCAAACGCCTTCAGCGCTGGGTCGTCGCCCAGCAAGGCTTGCCGATACAAGCCGTAGGGCGCCAGGTACAGCGACACGCCGACCTGGCGTTGCAGCGCGGCAACGCGGATGCCCGGCAGCAGATGGTCAACGGTGTGCGAGGCCAGCACGGCCATGCGCAACGGCGTAAAGCCCGGCACCGCCTGCTGCTCTGCGCGGGCAAGCAGGTCGATACCTGGCTGCGCCAGGCGGTCCAGACGCAATGTCAGGGTGAAATCGCGACGGTAGGCGGCCAAGCGCGCCGTCTCGTGCAGCCGCGCCACAGGATCGCTCAAGGACTTGGCGGTCGAGATCGCCGCGCCCAGGTTCGGGTGTTGTGCAAGCCAGGCTAACTGTTCCATTGTCCGTACCTTGATCGATCAGAACTGAAAGTAGAGAAACTCACTGGGCGCGACCGAAAAGGCGGTGGCCAGTGCGAAAAAGCCCAGCACGCCGATGCCCATCCCCATGACGGCGCTGGGCTGCCAGGCACTGGCCGGCAGCCGGCGCTGCAACCAATGCAGATCCGGCTTGGCATTGAGCGCGGTGCGGAAATGGCCCATCCATTGCTGGATGTTGGGCAGCGACCAGACGAACGCCAGCAAGGCCGCAATCATCGTCAAGCTGCGCAGGTGCTGGGCTGCCAACTGGGTGGGCAGTTCGCTCAAGCCGAACATGCCGCCCAGTACCGCCAGGGCGCCGGTCAGGCTCGGCGCGCGGAAAAACACCATGGCCACCACCACGCAAGTGAACGTCAGCAGTACGGCCGGTATCCGATGAACCCTGCGATCGCTGTCCACCGTCCAGCCACGGCGCGCTTTCCAGGCGCGCCAGCCATGGGCTACCACCAAGTAGAAGCCGTGCACCAAGCCAAAGGCCACGAACTGCCAGCCTGCGCCGTGCCACACGCCGGAGATGAACATGGTCAGCACGGTCGGATAGGCCACCACCGTGCAAAACGTACCTAGGCTCATCTTGCCCCGCTTGGGCATCGGCAAACCGGCGGCCATGCGCCGACGGGTGATGCGCAGCACGATCGGGTTGTAGATATAGCTGGTGAGAAAGCGGGTCAGGGTCATGTGCCAGCGCGACCAATAGTCGATGACGTTGCGCGCCTTGAACGGGCTGTTGAAGTTGGCCGGCAGGCTGATGCCGAACAGCAACCCCAGGCCGATGGCCATGTCGGTGTAGCCAGAAAAATCGAAGTAGATTTGCAGGGTGTAACTTAATGCACCAATCCAGGCCTCGTGCAGAGGCGGCATCGTGCCGTCCGCTGCCATGGCGAAGACCGGGGCGGCCTTCTCTCCCATGGGGTCGGCCATGATGACTTTCTTGAACAAGCCCATGAAGAAAATGCTGGTGCCAATCGACAGGTTGACCAGTTGCGGCCGGAAGTTGTCGCCATGACGAAACTGCTCGAGCATTTCTCGGTGGTGGGTAATGGGCCCGGCAATGAGGTGTGGAAAGAAGGTGATGAACAGGCAGTAGTTGACGAAGTCGTGCTCTACCACCTCACCGTCATGGGTGTCGACCAGATAGGCAATTTGCTGAAAAGTGAAGAACGAGATCGCCAACGGCAGGGTGATGTTCTGCAGCGTCCAGCCCAGACCAAACGCCTCGTTGATGTTGCCGAACAGAAAACCGGTGTATTTGAAGTACAGCAACAGCGACAGATTGGCGGCCACGCCGAAAATCAAGAGTGCCTTAGAACGCGTGCGCAACAGTTGCCCGGCCAGAACATAGTTGAAGGCGATGCTGCCCAGCAGCAAGGGCACGTTGGTCGGATTCCACCAGCCGTAGAATACCAGCGACGCCAGCGTCAGCCACACGGCCGCCAGACGCTTGCGCCCGGTTGCGGCGAGCAGGAAGAAACCCAGCAAGACCACCGGTAAAAACCCGGCAATGAATACCATCGAGTTGAACAACATCGGTATTACCCCGCGACGTGGCGCGACATGGATACGTTTTTTGAACAAGGCAGTCGCCCGAACATGCACACGACCGGGCACCTCACTCATGAATTGCCAATGGCATAGTCACGGAGAAGTGGTATGGAAAAGCCCGGCACGAAGAGGCGAGTGAAGAAAGTTCACTGTCCCTGACGAATGGACAGGAGGATGTCGCAAACTTAAGCGCCGTGCAAGTCGTGGCCTACGAAGATAGTTATTTCGCCATTGAGCTCTGTTAAAACCATTGAAATACAGCCAATTAGTTTTTTGACGCGCCTGATTTGGCGCGCGGATTCTTGACATATGGACACGACAAAACATTGACTGCCAATAAAATCAATGACTTACGTAAAACAGAAGGCAAATGTAAAATTTTTGTCAAAAATCGTGATTCGCTGCATTGACTTACATGCCAAGCCCACCTTAAATTCACTCCAACGCCCATGAAACCTCGCTCCCGAGACTTTCTGACGGCAACAAGAGCGTCTAGCCCGTTCTGGCGAAAGCGCCGTAAAAGCCTATTAAATAGTGAGTCCACTGCACTGCACGGACCGGCGGTAGCGTTAGCGTGCAACCGGCGATGCTGTTTAACAGGCCCCGCTTTTTAAGTGACGCGCGTTTCGACTGCCGAAGTTGGGCGGACGGGCAGCGTGAGCCCGGCCAGGCCGGGCACAGATTTATTAGATGCAAGTGTGGTCGAGTACAAATACGGAACATGCAGTGTTATTGCCTCGCTTGAAATGCGTTTCAATGCGCTCCGCCGCAGCACGTGGAAAACAGCGTTAACCCAAAGGCGGTGCAAACCCCCTCCTCTTTTCAAGCGAAGGCATCCACATGGTCGATACACGTCAACAACATTCGACAATCCTGATTGACGGCTACTCCTACCTCGAGGTGTTCTCGGGGGAGGAAAAGCGCCCTAAAGAAGGAACGACCATCGTCACGGTGACCTATGGCGATCGCTTGGGCTACCTGGAGCAACTGGTTGCCGATGCCTTGAGCTTCGCTGAAATCGATGAGGTGTTGATCGTCAGCAACGCTGCAACCGCCCCCGTGGACGAATTGGCCGAGCGCTGGCCTGGCCGCGTGCGGGTGATCCAGCTGGCGGAAAACAGCGGTTCGGCCAATGGTTACGCAGTGGGTATAGAAGCCGCGCTGGCCAATGGCGCCGAGTACATCTGGATGATGGACGACGACAACACCCCGACGCCGGCTGCCGTGCAGCTGCTGCACGCCGAACTCAAGCGCCTGGAAGGCGTGCACGGCAGCAACCAGGTGGCGGTACTGGGTTTCCGCCCTGGCCAGCAGGAAGACATCGCCCAGGGCGTGCCCCTGCGTTTCGCCACGCAGCGGCCTTCGAGCTACTTCGGTTTCCATGTAGCGCAGATCCCCTACAAGCTGTGGCGTCGTCGCCCCTGGGGCAAGCGCGGCAGCAAACCGGCCGCCATGCTCAGCCTGCCGTTTGCGCCCTACGGTGGCATGCTCGGCCACCGCAGCCTGTACGAAAGCATCGGCGTGCCGCGTCGTGAGCTGGTGCTGTATGTAGACGACACCGAGTACACCCGGCGCATTACCGCCAACGGTGGTCACCTCTACCTGCTGACCGACGCGGTGATCGACGAGCTGGAAGATTCCTGGAACAACAAGGCCAACACTCGCAACATCTACGAGTCGTTCCTGCTGGGCAATTCGGACTTTCGCGCCTACTACTCGGCGCGCAACCAGGCCTGGTTCGACAAGCATGTATGGCTGGCCTCGCCGTTGATGTACCGCCTCAACCGCAAGATCTTCAATTCACTACTGACTTATTTCGCTCGCCGTCGCAATGCCCAGGATCGCCTGGCGCTGCTGCAGCGGGCCATTCACGACGGCGAGAACTCGAAGCTGGGCATGAGTTCGACGTTCCCGCTGCGCTGATGATGCTCTACCCCGATTTTGCTGTGCCCTGATGGACCTGCACAACCCAGGCGCCGTCCCTGACCAAGGATCGCGGACGGCCTGCTGTGCCTAGCTGTTTCCTGCAGTTCAACTTTTCGAGAGTGCGCCCCATGGACAAGACAACTGTTACCCGGATTGGTGTGAGCGGCACCGGCATGATTGCACGCGCGCTGGTTTTGCTTCTGGCCAAGCATTACAAGGACGTACAGGTGACGCGGGTACTGACCCGTCGCCCGGTGCGGGAGTTGGCGAATTTTCCGTTGGACGGCGTCCTGACCAACTCGCTCGATGACTTGATCGACCACAGCGACCTGGTGATCGAGTGCAGCGGCGACGTGTGTCACGGTACCGTGGTGATCGAGCGCGCCTTCAGCGCCGGTCTGCGCGTGATCACCGTCAACGCCGAACTGCAGGTGACCACCGGTTCGTACCTGGCAGGCCAGGGCTTCCTCACCGAAGCCGAAGGCGATCAGCCAGGCTCCCTGGCCGCGCTGCGTGAAGAAGCCATCATGATGGGCTTCGAGCCGCTGGTGTACGGCAACATGAAGGGTTACCTGAACCACAACCCTACCCACGAGGACATGGCCTACTGGTCGTCCCGTCAGGGTATCAGCATCGAGCAGACCACCTCCTTCACCGACGGCACCAAGGTGCAGATCGAACAGGCCCTGGTGGCCAACGGTTTCGGCGCGACCATCACCCGCCAAGGCATGGAAGGCTTGCCGTCGACCAACCTGGACGAAAGCGCAGCCATATTGGGCGCCCTCGCCGACGGCCTCGGCCAGTCGATCGTCGACTACGTGATCCCCAGTGGCTATGCCGCCGGCGGCGTGTTTCTGGTCGGTCGCCACGACCGTGTGCAGAGCCAGGCCCTGCAGTATCTGAAACTGGGCGCTGGCCCCTACTACGCACTGCTGCGCCCTTTCCACCTGTGTTCGCTGGAAGTGGGCAAGACCCTGCGTCGCGTGCTCAACGGTGGCGGCATCCTGCTGAACAACTCGACCAACCCCACCGTGGGCGTGGCGGCCATCGCCAAGCATGCGATGCCGGCAGGCGAGCGGATCAGCCGTGGTATCGGCGGCTTCCAGCTGCGCGGCGAGAGCGTGATCATCGACCGTCACGAGGACCACGTGCCGATCGGTCTGATGAGCCATGCCATCATGAAGCGCGCCGTGGAACCGGGCCAGATGATCACCTTCGACGACGTCGACCTGCAGCCTAGCCGCGCGCTGGACATCGTCCTGCAGCAACGCAAGGGTACTCGCATCCTGGTCGACGACCTGTCCCTGGTGACCGGCCGCTCCGCTGCACAGCCGTTGTTCACGGGTGTGGAAGCCGTTCTGGCCTGACGCCCTGCCCGCTGCACTACAAGAACCCGCCTCGGCGGGTTTTTGCGTTTTCAGGGCTCGCCGAATAGATGTCCAAACAGTGCATGAATACCGGTCAAATCCGAGCGGGAGCGCATGATTCATGCAAAACCGCGATTGCCGTAGCCCGTTTTGGACATGATTTCGCCGTCGGCGCGCCGTAGCATAAGTTCCGAGCGGCCCGTCATGGCCGACTAGACTCAACCCTAGCGCTGCACCCACAACAACAAGATCAAGGGTAGTGACGACGTGAACGACTATCTTCCCCTCAGGCTTCATGTGCCTGAACCCAGCGGCCGCCCCGGCTGCAAGACCGATTTCTCCTACCTGCAACTCAGCGCTGCGGGCGCCGTGCGCAAACCCTCCGTCGACATAGAGCCGCAGGCCACGGCCGACCTGGCCGCGAGCCTGGTACGGGTGCTCGACGAACAGGGTCACGCACAGGGCCCATGGGCCGAGGACATTCCCGCGCAGGTGCTGCACGACGGCCTGCGCGCCATGCTGACCACGCGCATCTACGACACGCGGATGGTCACCGCCCAGCGCCAGAAGAAAATGTCCTTCTATATACAGAGCCTGGGCGAGGAGGCTATCGGCAGCGCCCATGCCCTGGCGCTGCGCGGCGACGACATGTGCTTCCCCACCTACCGCCAGCAAAGCATCCTGATGGCGCGCAAGCTGCCGCTGGTCGACATGATCTGCCAGCTGTTCTCCAACGAGAAGGACCCGCTCAAGGGCCGCCAGCTGCCGGTCATGTACTCCTACAAGGACGAAGGCTTCTTCAGCATCTCCGGCAACCTGGCGACCCAGTTCGTGCAGGCGGTGGGCTGGGCCATGGCCTCGGCCATCCAAGGCGACACGCGCATCGCATCGGCCTGGATCGGGGACGGCTCCACCGCCGAGGCCGACTTCCATACCGCACTGACCTTCGCCCACGTGTACCGCGCGCCGGTGATTCTCAACGTGGTCAACAACCAGTGGGCAATCTCGTCCTTCCAGGGGATCGCCGGTGGTGAAGCGACCACGTTCGCCGGGCGCGGGGTGGGCTGCGGGATCGCCTCGCTGCGCGTCGACGGCAACGATTTTCTGGCCGTGTTCGCCGCCTCGCGCTGGGCCGCCGAGCGCGCCCGGCGCAACCACGGCCCGACCCTGATCGAGTGGGTCACCTACCGCGCCGGCCCGCACTCGACCTCCGACGATCCGTCCAAGTACCGCCCCGCCGACGACGGCCAGCACTTTCCGCTGGGCGATCCGATCGCGCGCCTCAAGCAGCACCTGATCGTCAACGGTGTGTGGAGCGAGGAGCAGCACGCTGCGCTGGAAAGCGAGATCGAAGCCCAGGTCATTGCCGCGCTCAAGGCTGCCGAGCAATTCGGCACGCTGGTCAGCGGTCGGGTCGCCAGCGCCGCGACCATTTTCGAAGACGTCTACAAGGACATGCCCGAGCACCTGCGTCGGCAACGTCAGCAGATGGGAGCCTGATGCCATGAACATGCCTACAGAAACACTGGTCGAGAACCAGAACAGCACGGCCATCATGAGCATGGTGCAAGCCATCCGGTCGGCCATGGACGTGATGCTCGAACGCGACCCGAAGGTGGTCGCCTTTGGCCAGGACATTGGCTATTTCGGCGGGGTGTTCCGCTGCACCGAAGGGCTGCAAGCCAAGTACGGCCGCTCGCGGGTGTTCGATACGCCCATTTCCGAAAGCGGCATCGTCGGCATCGCCGTCGGCATGGGTGCCTACGGCTTGCGCCCGGTGGCGGAAATCCAGTTCGCCGACTACGTCTACCCGGCCTACGACCAACTGGCATCGGAAGCCGCCCGACTGCGCTTTCGCTCGGCCGGACAGTTCAGCGCACCGATGACCGTACGCATGCCCTGCGGCGGCGGGATCTACGGTGGACAGACGCACAGCCAGAGCCCCGAGGCCATTTTCACCCAGGTCTGCGGCCTGCGCACGGTGATGCCGTCCAACCCCTACGACGCCAAGGGCCTGTTGATCGCCGCCATCGAAAACGATGATCCGGTGATCTTCCTGGAGCCCAAGCGCCTCTACAACGGCCCCTTCGACGGTCATCACGACCGGCCGGTGACGCCGTGGTCCAAACATGCGGCCAGCGCCGTGCCCGAGGGCTACTACACCGTACCGCTGGACAGCGCCGCCATCGTGCGGCCGGGCAGTGACGTTACCGTGCTCACCTACGGCACCACCGTCTACGTGGCGGTCACCGCCGCCGAGGAAACCGGGATCGATGCCGAGGTGATCGACCTGCGCAGCCTGTGGCCGCTGGACCTGGACACCATCGTCGAATCGGTGAAGAAGACCGGGCGCTGCGTGGTGGTCCACGAAGCGACGCGCACCTGTGGCTTCGGCGCCGAACTGGTGGCGCTGGTGCAGGAGCATTGTTTCCACCATCTGGAGGCGCCCATCGAGCGCGTCACCGGCTGGGATACACCCTACCCGCATGCCCAGGAATGGGCGTATTTCCCTGGCCCGACGCGTGTCGGCGCTGCCTTGCACCGTGTGATGGAGGTCTGAATGGGCACGCATGTGATTCGTATGCCAGACATCGGCGAAGGCATTGCGCAGGTGGAGCTGGTGGAGTGGTTCGTCAAGGTCGGTGATGTCGTCAGTGAAGACCAGGTCCTGGCCGATGTGATGACCGACAAGGCCACGGTTGAGATTCCAAGCGCCGTGGCCGGCACTGTGGTCGCCCTGGGCGGCATGCCGGGTGAGGTGATGGCGGTGGGTGCGGAGCTGATCCGCATCGAAGTGCAAGGCACCGGCAATCATCATGCTGCCGAAACGCCGGTGACGGTGGACGACGTAGACGACGTTGCGAGCGTGCCCTCGGCGCCCTCGATCAACGCGCCAGCGAAATCCGCACCGGTGGCGACAGCCGCGGTGCACGCGTCGACGAGTGACGCCGGCACGCGCCCATTGGCCTCGCCGGCCGTGCGCCAACGGGCACGGGACGAAGGCATCGACCTGTCCGCGCTGCGTGGCACCGGCCCGAGCGGGCGCATCCGTCATGCCGACCTGGACGCTTTCCTCAGCGGCAGCCGCACGCCACAGGCAGCGACCATGGGCACGCCGCGTATCGACGAGGAACGCATCCCGGTCATCGGCCTGCGTCGCAAGATTGCCCAACGCATGCAGGAAGCCACGCGGCAGGTCGCCCATTTCAGCTATGTGGAAGAAATCGACGTCACTGCCCTGCTGTCGCTGCGCGCCGACCTCAATGCCCAGTTCGGCGAGAGCCGAGGCAAACTTACGCTGCTGCCCTTGCTGATCCGCGCGCTGGTGGTGGCGCTGCGCGAGTTCCCGCAGATCAACGCTCACTACGACGATCAACAGCAGGTGGTGACTCGCTACGGTGCCGTGCACGTGGGAGTTGCGACCCAGAGCGACAACGGCTTGATGGTGCCGGTGCTGCGCCATGCTGAAGCGGCTGACCTGTGGTTCACGGCAGGTGAGATCAACCGCCTGGCGCACGCCGCACGCACCGGCAAGGCGGCGCGCAACGAGCTGTCGGGTTCGACCATCACCTTGACCAGCCTGGGCGCGCTGGGCGGCATCGCCTCCACTCCAGTGATCAACCGCCCCGAGGTCGCCATCGTTGGCGTCAACCGCGTGGTCGAACGGCCGATGGTGGTCAACGGGCAGATCGTGATTCGACAGATGATGAACCTCTCCAGCTCGTTCGATCACCGCGTGGTCGACGGCATGGACGCAGCGCGCTTCATCCAGGCGGTCAAGCGCCTGCTGGAGCAACCGGCGATGCTTTTCGTCTGACTGCGCTGGTCTGAACTATGCCTGGCGGCGGTGGGTCGACATCCCTATCGCCTCATTGCCACCAGGAGCTACCCCATGCCACACGCGCCATTGATCACCCTCAACGACGGCATCCAGATCCCGCAACTGGGTCTGGGCGTCTGGCAGCTCGACGACGACCAGGCCTATGCTTCCAGCGTGGCCGCACTCAAGGCCGGCTACCGCCACATCGACACCGCCATGATCTACGGCAACGAAGCCGGCGTGGGCCGCGCCGTGGCCGAAAGCGAGCTGGCACGCGACGAAATCTTCATCACCACCAAGCTGTGGAACACCGACCAGGGCTATGACAGCACCCTGCGCGCGTTCGACGCGAGCATGGCCAAATTGGGCCTGGAGCAGCTCGACCTGTACTTGATCCACTGGGCACTGCCCAAGAAAAACGCCTATCGCGAGACCTGGAAGGCCTTCGTGCGTTTGCAGGAAGAAGGCCGCGTGCGTTCCATTGGCGTGTCCAACTTCCATGCCGATCACCTGCAGCACATCATCGACGACACCGGTGTCACGCCGTCGGTGAACCAGATCGAACTGCACCCCGATTTCGCCCAGGTCGAGCTGGCCAAGTTCTGCAAAGGCCTGAACATCGTTACCGAGTCGTGGAGCCCGCTGGGTCAAGGCGGCGCCCTGCTGTCCCAGCCCGTGCTGTCGCAGATCGCCGAAAAGCACGGCAAGAGCGCGGCCCAGGTCATCCTGCGCTGGCACATCCAGAACCAGCACGTGGTGATCCCGCGTTCGAGCAATCCGGAGCGTATCGGGCAGAATCTTGACGTGTTCGATTTCGTTCTGGATGACCAGGATCTGCAGGCCATTGCCCATATCCCACAAACCGGCCGCCTGGGGCCCAACCCTGAAACCTTCGACATGGGTGCATGACAGACACACTTCGCAACACCTGTTAAACTGTAGACCTTCCAAAAAATCGATAGATGCACCCCACGGCTCACCTGCCGCGGGGTGTTTTTGTGCTGATAGGTATTGCATGTCCGTAACCGATATACGCCGTAACGTTCTGGCTGGCCTGACGTCATCTTTCGCGCTGGTGCCCGAGTGCATCGCCTTTGCCCTGGTGGCCCAGGTCAACCCATTGATGGGCTTGTATGGCGCGTTCATCATCTGCACCCTCACCGCTTTGCTGGGAGGTCGGCCAGCAATGATTTCCGGCGCGGCCGGCTCGATGGCCGTGGTCATCATCGCGCTGGTGGTGCAGCACGGTGTGCAATACCTGTTGGCCACCGTGGTGCTCAGTGGCCTGATCATGGTGATCTTCGGCCTGCTGCGTCTCGGCAAGCTGGTGCGCATGGTGCCGCACCCGGTCATGCTCGGCTTCGTCAACGGCCTGGCGATCGTCATCGCCCTGTCCCAGCTCGAACACTTCAAGACCCATGACGGCCAGTGGCTGCCGGTGGATGAACTGAGCATCATGGTCGCGCTGGTGCTACTAACCATGGCCGTGGTTTACCTGCTGCCGCGCCTGACCAAGGCGGTGCCTGGCGCATTGGTGGCGATCATCGGGGTCAGCGTGCTGGTGCAGTGGCTGCACCTGCCCACGCGCACCCTGGCCGACATGGCGGCCATCGCCGGCGGCTTGCCCAGCTTCGCGTGGCCAAGCGTGCCGCTGGACCTGGCGACGCTGAAAATCATCGCGCCCTATGCGGCGCTGATGGCCATGGTCGGGCTGCTGGAAACCTTGCTGACCTTCAACCTCACCGACGAGATCACCGAGACCCGTGGTCAGCCCAACCGCGAGTGCGTGGCGCTGGGCATGGCCAATATCACTTCGGGCCTGTTCGGTGGCATGGGTGGTTGCGCAATGATCGGGCAGACCGTGATCAACCTGAGCTCCGGTGGCCGTGGACGGCTGTCCGGGGTGGTCAGCGGGGTGATGATCCTGCTGTTCATCCTGTTCCTGTCACCGCTGATCGAGCGCATTCCGCTGGCTGCGCTGGCCGGGGTGATGTTCGTGGTGGCCCAGCAGACCTTCGCCTGGGGCTCGGTGCGGGTACTGGGCAAGGTGCCCGGCAACGATGCCGTGGTGATCGTTGCGGTGACTGTCATCACCGTGTTCACCGACCTGGCCACCGCCGTGTTCTGCGGCATCCTCATCGCCGCGCTGGCGTTCGCCTGGCAGCATTCGCGCGACATGCGCAGCGACGTCCACGACAGCAACGAGGCACGCGTGTACACCCCCCATGGCACGCTGTTCTTCGCCTCGACCACGCACTTCCAGGCGCTGTTCGATCCGCAGAACGATCCTGACCAGGTCTACATCGACTGCCGTTACCTGCACATGGTCGATCATTCGGCCATCGCGGCCCTGGAAAACCTCGCCGCGCGCTACGGCAAGTTCGGCAAGCAGCTGCAACTTCGCCAATTGTCCTCGCGCAACCAGCGCCTGCTGGAAAAGGCCCACGCGGCCGTCACCATCGGCTGAGTTCACAAAGCGCACCTCTGCCCGGCTTTCCTACAAGGCCTCTCTCTTGAGCCTTGAGAGTCGCCGAGTGACGATGGTTCCAGTGCCGCCGTTCGCGGCTCGAGACCTGGGAGAGGTGCCATGCGCTTGAAGAATACGGAACGTTCCATTGCCATGGGTCATCGGCCCGAAGGCTCGACGCGCGAGCGGTCGGATCATGAATCATGAGACGCTCGCCGCCAGCGCCGCGGCGGTGTCGGAAATTGCGCTTGGCGCATCTTCGCTGACGTTCGGCGACCTGGTGGGCGCTGTACTGGGTGCCTGCCTGGTAGTGAGCCAGCGGCCGGCCAGCAATGACGGCCGCAAGTTGTGCAATCTATTGCTGGCCATCGGCGTGGGCCTGCTCTTCGCACCGATGGCGGAGGCCCAGTTACCTCAACTTACCCACGGCATTGCCGCCTTTGGATGCGCATTGCTGGTGATCCCATTGAGCATGAAGTTGAGAAACTGGGTGGGTCAATTGGACATCGAACAGATCCTGCGCCGCTTCAGGGGCCCCTGAGTCATTTAATTGGGCGTGCGCAGACGGACAACTTCCTGCTCAAGTTCGCGCAGCAACTTGCGTTCCAGTGCAACGCGATGAACATGCTCCTGATCCTGGGCATCGAGGCCCTGCAGCGTCGCCAGGATGGCAACGACCGACTCATCGGCCAGTAATGCATGAGGTTCGGGAAGCATGGCACCGCGACCCAGTAGCAGCCAGTCCAGGGAAATGCCGTCGGTGCGGGCCAGGTTCATGCACACGCCATAGGGAATGCTGGCGCGAGCACGCCAGCTGCCCAGGGTTTGCGGGCTGATGCCCAGTGCCTTGGCCAGCGCGGCGTCATTGGACGCTGCCAATAATTGTTTGAGCCGATCCAGAACTTCAGTTGCTTCAGAGGTACGCACGTAGGGAACTTCCGCTTGACCCACTCAATTTGAGTGTATTAATTTATTCGAAATGCATATAAATATTAACCCTAGTTCATAAATCAAGGATATCCAAGATGCAGTCCTACAACCTACATCCATCGTAACGAAATTTCCTACACAGCGCAGATACCTGGACCCAATCCTTTTATCCGCTGACTGTGCAGGGGCAGGACGCAGGCAGCAATAGCAATGCACTCAAGGAAGACTTACTTAAAATTTTGTAGTTGACCCCCGATGTCTCAGTGTCACGAGCACGGCACGGGTCATAAGGTTTGAAGAATGAGCACTTACAAGATGGTATGCCCTCACTGCAAGAACAGAATGCGCATACGCACCAGCGAGGGCACGCATGTGTTCCTGCGCGTGGCCTACCTGCAATGCACGAACGAAATCTGCGGCTGGTCGGTGCGGGCGGAGTTCGAGATGACTCACGAATTGTCACCCAGTGGCGTGGCCAATCCGGACATTCATCTGCCCAGCGCGCCGATTGCCTTGCGCCGTGCGGCGAGCAAGCCTACCGAGACGGCAGGCGCCGCCTGATCTGCCGCCGTGCTCGACGCAGGCGCCGAGTACGGCGGCCTGTCGCGAGCACGAGCGCGTTGCGGCAGGTAACGTTGCGTGCCTGCCGGTGCGTTCGGGGTGAGTCTCAGCCTACGGGCGTCAGCACCTTGCGGCTGTCGTGGAAGTAGGCCTGAATGTTGCTCCATACCAGGTCGCCCATGGCCTGGCGCGTCTCATGGGTACCGCTGGCCAGATGGGGCAGCAGCACCACGTTGTGCAGGTCGATCAGTGCCTGTGGCACGTTGGGCTCGTCCTCGTAGACATCCAGACCGGCACCGGCAATGCGGCCGTCGCTTAGCGCTTGGATCAAGGCCGACTGATCGACCACACTGCCACGGGCGATATTGATCAGGAAACCCCTGCTGCCCAGCAAGTCGATGCGCTTGGCATCGATCAGCCCTTCCGTCGACTTGCCACCGGGCACGGCCAGCACCAGCACGTCGCAGTCGGTGATCATCGCATCCAGGTCGGCGTAGTACTGGTAGGCGACGCCGGGCTTGGGTTTGCGGTTGTGGTAAAGCACGTGCATGTCGAACGCAGCGGCGCGCTTGGCAATGGACTCGCCGATGTTGCCCAGGCCGACGATGCCAATCTTCTTGCCGCCGATCTTGCTGGCGAGGGGAAACTTGCCTTGGGTCCACTTGCCTGCGCGCACGAAGCGATCAGCTTCGCTGTAGCGACGCATGACATCCAGGGTCAGTGCCATGGCGGTATCGGCGACGCAATCGTCCAGCACCGCTGGGGTATTGGTGACAACGATGCCACGGTCACGGGCGGCGTCCACGGCGATCGAGTCGTAGCCGACGCCGAAGCTGAAAATGGCTTCCAGGTTGGGCAGTTTGCCAATGACTTCGCTGCTGGCGCCCAGGGCACCCGATGTGACGATGGCCTTGATGCGGTCGCCGTGCTGCGCCAGCCAGGCGTTCTGATCCGGCAGCTCCCAGAAACGGGTGGCATCGAAATGGGTTTCCACGGCCTCCTGCAGGCTGGGCAGCAGTGCCCCGATGATCAAGACGGATACGTCGCGGGTCGATGGCTGTGTCATGAAACCTCCTGTTTGCATCGTTGGTATTGTTATCGTAACGCCCCGTGGCACAACGACGCCACGCAGCCAGTCGCATTACTGCTCGAAGTCATCGTACAACTTGCTTCCGCGCACTGACAACCACTGGCCTGCGACGCAGACGGCGGTTGTATGCTGAGCGTAACCCACTAGACTGCACCTACACGCCGACGAAGAAGCCGCCAATGGCAGACGACGCACAGTATCGAACCGCCTTGAAGTCCGACAGCTCGGCTCAGCGCATGGCTATTCTGTTCGTGGCCCTGGTGGTGGTATCACTCATCGTACTGGATGTCTGGCAAACGCTGACGGCCCGCGCACAAGCGATGCGGGTCAGTGAGATTACCACCTCCAACCTGGCCCGCTCGCTGGCCCAGCATGCCGAAGACACCATCAAGCAGTCGGACACCGTATTGCTGGGCCTTATCGAACGTATCCAGGTCGACGGCACTGCACCGCCCGAGGTGCAGCGCCTGCGCAACCTGATGCAGGGCTGGACACGCTCCATGGAGCAGTTGCAAGGCTTGTTCATCTACGACAGCCAAGGACGCTGGGTAGCCAGTTCCAATGCCATCGACCCGCCAGGGGTCAACAATGCCGACCGCGAGTACTTCCGCTACCACCGCAACAGCACGGACGCTGGCGTGCATGTCGGGCCGGTGATCCGCAGCCGTTCCACCAACGCTTTGGTGATTCCTGTGTCCAGGCGCCTGACCGGGGCCGATGGCCGCTTCGCCGGCGTCGTGCTGGCCACTTTGAAAGTGGACTACTTCAACCGGTTCTACGCCGGCTTCGACCTGGATGAGCACGGCGTGATCGCCTTGCTGCTCAGGGACGGTACCCTCCTGCTGCGACGACCGTTCGATGAAAACGTGATCGGCAGCAGCGTTGCCAAGGGCAAGATCTTCAGCGAGATGTTGCCTCAGGCCGAGCACGGCACCCTGATGCAGCGCTCGCTGGTCGACGATGTCGAGCGCATGTACAGCTACCATGCCTTGGGCAATTACCCGCTGGTGCTGGAAACCGCCGAATCGAAGGCATCGCTGTTGGCGAGCTGGTACGAGAACCTGCTGCGTTCCATGGCTTTCGTGCTGGTGGTAGGCGTGGCGCTGGGGCTGTGTGCGATGACCCTGATTCGGCAGATCCGCCATGGCCTGCGCACCGAAGCGGAGTTGCGCAATGCCCACGCCGCGCTGCAGAAACTGGCGATGCAGGACGGCTTGACCGGGCTGGCCAACCGGCGCCAACTGGACGCGGCGCTGCCCGACGAGATCGGTCGGGCACGGCGCAACGCGCGCCCGCTTGGCGTGATCATGCTCGACATCGACCATTTCAAACGCTTCAACGACCTCTATGGGCACCCTGCGGGGGATGACTGCATCAAGGCGGTGGGCCTGGCGGTACTGGGCTGCGTGGGCCGCTCCGGAGATCTGGTCGTGCGCTATGGTGGCGAGGAAATTCTGGTGCTGTTGCCCGAGAGCGACGAAACCGGGGCATGGCAGGTTGCCGACAAGGTATTGCTGGCGGTGCGCGCGCTGGCCATTGCCCATGCCGGCAGCGACCTGGGCATCGTGACCATCAGCGCCGGTGTGCATGTGTGGCGCAACAGCGACCCGGACGTACGCGCGCAAAGCCTGATCGAGGCCGCAGACCAGGCGCTTTACCGGGCCAAGACCTCGGGTCGCAACCGTGTCTACCCCTTGCAACCGCTGAGGGTGGAGGCCTGATCCGGCTTCAGAGCATCTGTTGGTTGGCGGCCATCGATTCGATGACCATGCTCTTCTGGTCTTCGGACAGCGTGTCCCAGATGTGCACCTTGGCGTAGAAACCCAGACTGCCAAGGATATAGAAGCTCAATACGGCGATGGTCAGCAACGTCAGCCACGACCAGCGTCCGCCTTCCTCGGCTTCATCGAAAGTGGAATAACCATTGTCGATGCGCTGGTCGCGCATGGACGCCAGGCTGGTGGTGACGCGTTTGTAGCAATAGGACAGCAACAACAGAAACAGGCGCAGCATGGAAATAAGGCCTCGAATGGATAGCGGGTGGCGAAAGGCGCACGCCAGAAACGCAAAAAGCCCGTCTTTGACGGGCTTTTCTTATAAATAGCGTGCTGCTGACCGGACCGATCGCCACGCTTGCGGTGAATTTTAGGTAGCTTGGCGAACGCTGTAAACCTTGCTACAGCGCAGAGGTATGACAACTTCACCTGCGAAAGCGCGCAATCACGCGGCCCAGAGCATCGCGTGGCGTGGCTGCGGCACGCTGTCACACCGCTGCTGGAGCCACAGCCACCTGTGGGAGCGGGCTCTGCCCGCGAAGGCGCTCCGAAGGCCTCGTGCAATGGCAGATACACTGCATTGCCCCATTCGCGGGCAGAGCCCGCTCCCACACGGTCGTTTCCACGAATTCCTCTGGCCTTACAGGACCTCCCTCAAGATCCGGGGGGTCGCGCACTCCTTGATACCCCGCACGGCGCGTGCGACTAGGCTTTTTGCCGAAGCAGCCTTTATCATGGCCACAGTTCCAGACCAGAGCCGCCCATGAAGTTTGCCATCGCTGTCTACTCGCCCGCTCACTCGCCGGCCTCACGGCGCGCATTGCTGTTCGCCCAAGCCGTCTTGGCCCAGGGCCATCAACTGCTGCGGGTGTTCTTTTATCAGGACGGCGTGCATACCGCCTCGAGCAATGTCGTTACCGCCCAGGACGAAACCGACACGGCCGCTCAGTGGCGCGCTTTCATCGTCGAGCACCAGGTGGACGCCGTGGTCTGCATCGCCGCCGCCCTGCGCCGCGGGGTTCTGAACGATGAAGAAGCGCGCCGCTACCAACGCCCGGCTGCCAACCTGACCGAGCCTTGGCAACTGTCCGGCCTGGGCCAGTTGCACGAAGCCGCCCAGCAAGCCGACCGGCTCGTCAGCTTCGGAGGTCACTGAGATGGCCAAATCCATGTTGATCGTCAGCCGCCAACCGCCGTGGGCCGGCCCTGCCGCACGCGAGGCGCTGGACATCGCCCTCGCCGGCGGTGCCTACGACCTGCCGGTGGCCATGCTGTTTCTCGATGACGGTGTCTACCAGTTGCTGGACGCCCAGGCACCAGACGCCGTGCAGCAGAAGAACCTCGCCGCCAACCTGCAGGCCCTGCCGTTGTTCGGTGTCGATGAGCTGTTCGTCTGCACGACCAGTCTGGCCCTGCGTGGCTTGGCCGACGCCAGCCTGGCAATCGCCGCGCAGCCACTGACGGACGCGCAATTGCGCGAGCTGCTGCCGCGCTTCGACCTTGTGGTGACCCTGTAATGAGTACCCTTCACGTACTGTCCCATTCGCCGTTCAGCGACCAGCGGCTGCACAGCTGCCTGCGCCTGTTGGGCAGCGACGACGCCATCGTGCTCAGCGGCGATGCGGTCTATGCCCTTACCCCTGGCAGCCAGCCTTGGGCGTCCCTGGCCAGCGCCGGGGTTGCCGTTTTCGCCTTGTTCGAAGACGCCCAGGCGCGCGCCCTGCCCAGCAACCCTGCGGTGGAACTGCTCGACTACCCGGCCTTCGTCGAGTTGACCCTGGCCTACGACAAGGTCAACAGCTGGTTATGAATACGCTGATCGTCGCCGAGCGCGACATTGCGCTGGATGCAGACGGCTACCTGCAGTCGCTCGACGACTGGAGCCCGGAAGTCGCTGATGCCCTGGCCGCCGCCGAAGGCCTTGCGCTGACCGCCGACCACTGGCAGATCATCGAGCTGCTGCGCCGTTTCCATGCGCAGTACCAGCTTTCGCCTGCCACCCGGCCGCTGATCAAATATGTCGCGCAGCAACTGGGCGCCGACAAGGGCAACAGTCTGCATCTCAATCGCCTGTTCAACGGCACTCCTGCCAAACTCGCTGCCAAGCTGGCGGGCCTGCCCAAACCGACCAATTGCATATGACCCACTACCCTGCACTGACGCTCGAAACACCCGAAGAGCACCCGTTCGCCCAGTTCGTGCGGGCGCTGGGCAAAGGCAAGCGCGGTGCGCGCAACCTCACTGCCGAGGAAGCCCGCGAAGCCATGGGCATGTTGCTCGACGGCCGCGTGGAAGAAGCGCAACTGGGCGCGTTCCTCATGCTGCTGCGGCACAAGGAAGAAAGCCCCGAAGAATTGGCCGGTTTCACCCTTGCCCTGCGCGATCGGCTGCAGGCGCCGGCGCTGGCCGTCGACCTGGACTGGCCGACCTATGCCGGCAAGAAGCGTCACCTGCCCTGGTACCTGCTCGCGGCCAAATGCCTGGGCGGCAGCGGGCGGCGCATCTTCATGCATGGCGCTGGCGCCCATACCGCCGGACGACTGTACAGCGAGCAATTGCTCGGCACCTTGAACATTGCCCTGTGCCGGGACTGGAATGCCGTCGGCGAGGCACTCGAGCGACAAGGGCTGGCGTTTTCGCCACTGGTGGACTGGGCCGCGCCGCTGCAACGCATGATCGACCTGCGCAACATTCTGGGGCTACGCTCGCCCATCCATTCGCTGGCGCGGATTCTCAACCCGCTCGGCGCCCGTTGCGGCCTGCAGAGTATCTTCCATCCCGGTTACCAGGCCGTGCACCGCGACGCCAGCGGGCTGCTTGGCGACGTTGCCATCGTGGTCAAGGGCGACGGGGGCGAGATCGAGATCAACCCGGACAGCGCCAGCCACTTGTACGGCACCCGCGACCACCTGCCCTGGGACGAAGAGTGGCCCGCCCTCGCCGCCCAGCGCCACGTCAAACCGCCCAGTCTTGAGCCTGGGCACCTGGTCGAATTCTGGCAGGGCGAGCGCCAGGACAGCTACGGCGAACTGGCGCTGATCTCCACCATGGCCCTGGCTTTGCGCGGATTGGGCAGCACCCGCGAGCAAGCCTTCGACGAAGCCCGCGCCCTCTGGGCCTCGCGCGACCTGGCAGCCTGTACCCCGCCCCGTCCGTAGCCGCGAAACCAATACCGTGGGAGCGGTCAGCGGCCGCCAAAAGGCCTCCGCGGATTGACTGACGTACCGTGGTGCCCAGTTCGCGGCCAAAGACCGCTCCCACAGAACATCGACAGGGCATTACACCGCCTGTAGCAGCGGCGCGAGCCGCGTCGGCGGTGCATGCGGCCTGCCTGGATGAACGCGTCGGAGCCGGACGCGGCTCGCGCCGCTGCTACGGGACAGCGTGATACAGTTCGTCGACACGCATCGGGAGACGAACATGGGGTTGCTGATCGAAGGGCGCTGGCATGACCAGTGGTATGAAAGCAGCGAGGACGGCGCCTTTCAGCGCGAAGACTCGCAACGCCGCAGTTGGGTCACGGCCGATGGTTCACCGGGGCCTTCCGGTGACGGCGGTTTCAAAGCCGAAGCGGGTCGCTATCACCTGTACGTATCGCTGGCGTGCCCATGGGCTCACCGAACCTTGATCGTGCGCAAACTCAAGGGGCTGGAACAGCTGATCGACATGTCGGTGGTGAGCTGGCACATGGGCGAGCACGGCTGGACGTTCGACACCCAGACCGGTTCGAGCGGCGATCACCTGGACCCGCTGCAGTACCTGCACGAACGCTACACCCGCGACGATCCCCGCTACACCGGCCGAGTCACGGTGCCGGTGCTGTGGGACAAGCAGCAGAACCGCATCGTCAGCAACGAGTCGGCCGAGATCATTCGCATGTTCAACACCGCCTTCGATGCCATCACCGGCAACCGCCTGGACCTTTACCCCCAGCCCCTGCACTCGGCCATCGACCGCATCAACGAAGCGGTCTACCCGAACGTGAACAACGGCGTCTACCGCGCCGGTTTCGCCACCTCGCAGCAGGCCTACGCAAGTGCCTTCGACGATGTCTTCGCCGAACTCGACCGCCTTGAAGCAACGCTCGACACCCAGCGCTACCTGACCGGCGAGTACCTGACCGAAGCCGATTGGCGGCTGTTCACCAGCCTGATCCGTTTCGACGCCGTCTACCACGGGCATTTCAAGTGCAACCTGCGACGCATCGTGGACTATCCTAACCTGTCCAATTGGCTGCGTGAGCTGTATCAGTGGCCCGGGATCGCTCAGACGGTCGACTTCCAGCACATCAAGGGCCATTACTACACCAGCCACCCGACCATCAACCCGACTGGCATCGTACCCAAGGGGCCGTTGCAGGACTTCGACGCCGCCCATGACCGAGAGCGCCTCGAGGGCAAGGGCGTCTGGCAGCGCGGCGAAGGCTGAGCGCGATGCAGTCCTCGTTGTTCGATGAGCCACAACAGCCCAACCGCCGCGAGGCACTGGGGGAGCAGACCTTCGTCCTGCGCGGGTTCGCCTTGCGCTGGCTGGACGACATCCTGCCGGCCCTGCGCGAAGTGCTCAAGGCGGCCCCGTTCCGGCGCATGCAGACGCCCGGTGGACACACCATGTCGGTCGCCCTGAGCAACTGCGGGCAGTTCGGCTGGAGCACCGACACACGGGGCTATCGCTACGTGAGCGACGACCCCCTTACCGGCCAACCCTGGCCAGCGCTGCCCGAGGTCCTGCTGACACTGGCGCGGGAAGCCGCGGCGGCTGCCGGTTTCGATGATTTCGTACCCGATGCCTGCCTGCTCAACCGCTACGTGCCTGGCGCCAAGATGTCCCTGCATCAGGACCGCGACGAGCGCGACTACGGTGCGCCCATCGTTTCGGTTTCCCTGGGCCTTGCGGCGATGTTCCAGCTCGGTGGTCTGCAGCGCAGCGACCGACCGCTGCGCGTGCCCTTGCTGCACGGGGATGTGATGGTCTGGGGCGGCGTCGATCGGCTGCGATTTCACGGCGTGTTGCCGCTCAAGGAAGGCATGCACCCAGTGATGGGGCCGCAACGGATCAACTTCACCCTGCGCAAGGCTGGCTGAGCGCAAGCAACGGAGTGCCAGTGCTCGCATCAGGGGCTAACATGGCCGCCTCGACGATCGATGGAATCGCGCCATGCCCAGCCAAACTGCCCAGCACATCCAAATGGTTGCCGCCGCCTGCCGCCGGATCGAAGCCAGCGATGGGCTGCCCGAACTGGGCGAACTGGCCGAGCACGCCGGCCTGAGCCCATGGCACTTTCACCGCGTCTTCAAGGCCGTGACCGGCCTGACCCCGCGCGGCTATGCCAGCGCCCGGCGAGCGGAAAAAGTGCGCGCCCAGCTTCATCAAGGCAAATCCGTCACCGATACGCTGTACGCCAGTGGATTCAATTCGTCCGGGCGCTTCTACGAGGCGGCCGACGGCATGCTCGGCATGACCCCGGCGGCCTTCCGCGAAGGGGGCAGCCGTGCCTCGATACACTTCGCCCTCGCCCAGTGCAGCCTTGGCGCGGTGCTGGTGGCCTGCAGCGAACGCGGCGTGTGCGCGATCCTGTTGGGTGACGAGCCTCAGGCCTTGCTCGACGATCTGCAGCGACGCTTCCCCAAGGCCGCGCTGGTTGGCGCCGACGCGGATTTCGAGGCCATCGTGGCCAAAGTGCTCGGCTTCATCGAATCGCCCGGGTCGGGCCTCGATCTGCCGCTGGACATCCGCGGCACGGTGTTCCAGCAGCGGGTGTGGCAGGCGCTGGGCAAGATCGAACCGGGCACCACGGCCAGCTACGCCCAGGTTGCGGCCAGCATCGGCGCGCCCAATGCGGTACGCGCGGTGGCTGGAGCTTGCGCAGCGAATGCCTTGGCGGTAGCGGTGCCCTGTCACCGCGTGGTGCGCACCGACGGCGGGCTTTCTGGATACCGTTGGGGCATCGAGCGCAAACGCGAGCTGCTCGAGCGTGAGCGCAAGCTCCACCAACCCTCGCCCTGAAGCGAAGTCCGACGGCCTGCTGGCGCTGCGCTATATATTTTGCTATACGACGGTATCGTTCGTTCATCAGAGTCCATTCCATGAAGTTCATCCCTACCCTGCTCGCCCTCGGCGCCGCCCTGGCCTTCAACACTGCGCAGGCCGATGAAGTGCAGGTGGCTGTCGCGGCCAACTTCACCGCACCGATCCAGGCCATCGCCAAGGCATTCGAAACCGACACAGGGCACAAGCTGGTGGCCGCCTACGGGTCGACCGGCCAGTTCTACACCCAGATCAAGAACGGTGCGCCGTTCGAAGTGTTCCTGGCCGCCGACGACACCACACCGGCCAAGCTGGAAAGCGAGAAAGAAACCGTAGCCGGTTCACGCTTTACCTACGCCACCGGCACCCTGGCGCTGTGGTCGGCCAAGCCCAGCTACGTTGACGCCAACGGCGCGGTGCTCAAGAAAAACGAGTACCAGCATCTGTCGATCGCCAATCCTAAGGCAGCGCCCTATGGCCTGGCGGCTACCCAGGTGCTGGACAAGTTGGGCCTGACCCAGGCCACTCAGGCCAAGCTGGTCGAAGGCCAGAACATCACCCAGGCGTTCCAGTTCGTCTCCACCGGCAATGCCGAGCTGGGCTTCGTGGCGCTGTCGCAGATCTACAAGGATGGCAAGGTGTCCAGCGGGTCAGCTTGGATCGTTCCGGCGCAGCTGCACGATCCGATCAAGCAGGACGCGGTCATCCTCAACAAAGGCCGTGACAGTGAAGCCGCCAAGGCGCTGATGCAGTACCTGAAAAGCCCGGCTGCTGCCGCCATCATCAAATCGTACGGCTACCAGATCTGATGCCGCTGGATGCCAGCGACCTCAGCGCGATCTGGCTGACCATCAAGCTGGCCGGCCTGACCACGCTGATTCTGTTGCTGATCGGCACACCGATCGCCTGGTGGCTGGCACGCACCGCTTCACCCTGGCGTGGCCCTGTCGGTGCCGTGGTCGCCCTGCCCCTGGTGCTGCCGCCCACGGTGATCGGCTTCTATCTGTTGCTGGCGCTCGGGCCCCACGGTTTCATCGGCCAGGCGACGCAGGCCCTGGGCCTGGGCTCGGTGGTGTTCAGTTTCAGCGGGCTGGTGATCGGCTCGGTGATCTACTCCATGCCGTTCGTGGTGCAGCCCCTGCAGAACGCGTTCAACGCCATTGGCGAACGACCTCTGGAAGTCGCGGCGACCCTGCGCGCCAGCCCCTGGGACTGTTTTTTCAGCGTCGTACTGCCCCAGGCCAAACCTGGATTCGTGACGGCCAGCATCCTGGGGTTCGCCCACACGGTGGGTGAATTCGGCGTGGTGCTGATGATCGGCGGCAACATACCGGACAAGACGCGGGTGGTGTCGGTGCAGATCTTCGATCACGTCGAAGCCATGGAATACGCCCAGGCCCATTGGCTTGCCGGGGCCATGGTGGTGTTTTCCTTCATGGTGCTGCTGTTGCTGTACCGCAGCCGCCAGACGCGCTCGACGTGGAGCTGATGGAATGATCCGTGCCCGTATCGACATGACCTACGAAGCGTTCTCGCTGGACGTCGATCTGCAACTGCCGGGGCGCGGGGTCAGTGCGCTGTTCGGCGATTCCGGCTCCGGCAAGACCACCTGCCTGCGCTGCCTGGCAGGGCTTTCGAAGGCACCGAACGCCTACATCGAAGTCAACGGCGAGGTCTGGCAGGACAGCGCGCGGGGGATTTTCGTGGCGCCGCACCAGCGCGCGCTGGGCTATGTTTTTCAGGAGGCGAGCTTGTTCGCGCATCTTTCGGTACGCGGCAATCTCGAATACGGGTGGCGCCGGATTCCGGCTGCGCGGCGCAAGGTCGCGCTGGATCACGCATGCAGCCTGCTGGGCATCGAACATCTGCTGGAGCGCCAGCCGGCGCACTTGTCCGGCGGTGAACGCCAGCGGGTCGGCATTGCTCGGGCGCTGTTGACCAGCCCCGGGCTGCTGCTGATGGACGAACCACTGGCCGCGCTGGACAGCCGGCGCAAGGACGAGATCCTGCCGTACCTGGAAAGACTGCACGACGAGCTGGAGATTCCAGTCGTGTACGTCAGCCATGCCCAGGACGAGGTGGCGCGCCTGGCCGACCATCTGGTGGTGCTGGAACACGGTCGGGTGCTGGCCAGCGGTCCATTGGGGCCGACCCTGGCGCGGCTGGATCTGCCCATGGCGTTGGAAGCCGACGCCGGCGTCGTGGTGCAGGCCAGGGTCGAGGGCTACGATCCTGCTTACCAGCTGCTGTCGCTGCAATTGCCCGGTGCGGTCGAGCCCTTGCGCGTTGCCCATGGCCTGCGGGCGGTTGGCGACGAAGTGCGGATCAAGATCCAGGCCCGGGATGTCAGCCTCAGCCTGAGCCAGGACGACACCAGCAGCATTCTCAATCGCTTCGCCGTCACCGTCGAGCAGGTGTCGGCGGCGCACCATCCGGCCCATGTGCAGCTCAGCCTGCGCGCGGGAGAGACGCTGATCCTGGCGCGTATCACGCGTTTCTCGGCGGATCAGTTGGGCGTGGCGGCGGGTTTGCAGGCCTGGGCGCAGATCAAGGCGGTCGCGGTATTGGCCTAGTACAGGCATGGAAAGCACCGCGGGGTGCCTGGGAAATCGCAATGCCCGCCGACGCGGCTCGCGCCGCTGCTACAGGAATCCCGATCCGGCTCGAACACCGCGGTGCGTCCTTCGCGGCCGATGACCGCTCCCACGGGTCGCGCCTGGACGCACCGCGGTGGATTTACCGCGTCCAATCCCCGCCCACCCACGGGCCGCGTTCGGCTGCGCCCCGGTGCGTCCTTCGCGGTCGATGACCGCTCCCACGGGCCCCGCCTGGGCGCACCACGGTGTGTTTACCACGTCCGATGACCGCTGCCACCAGAAGCCGCGTCCGGGCGCGGCGCGGTGCCTGGTGTGCGATCGACGAGCGCTCACGCAATCCCCTGTAGCAGCGGCGCGAGCCGCGTCCGGGTGCACCGCCGGGTGTCTGTCATACGCCGCTACTCCCGGCGTATCGGTTGCAGCGCCTTGGGTTGCTTGAGCCGCGCGTGGAGCGCCTCGGCGCTCATGGGCGCGGCGAAGTAGTCGCCCTGCCCGCGCAGGCAACCCAGGTCGAACAGCAGCAGATGGTGCACGGCGCTCTGCACTCCGGTCACGGTCAGCTCGATACCCAAGGTGCGCGCCGCCACCGACATGTGCTGGACCACGGCCAGGTGACGCGACTGATGCGGCGCTTCGAGCAGAAAGGGCGAGGCCAGGCGCAACTGGTTGATCGGCCACTGACACAGCCGCTGCAACGACGCCCCGCCGAAACCGAAACCCTGCATGCCCAGGTCACAACCCATCAGCCGAACCCGCAACAGGGTTTCCAGGTATTCGGCCTTGGGCCGGGCCAGGCCGACATGGCTGAGCTCCAGCGCCACGCGGTGCTTGCCCGACAGGTGCCCGCGCAAGATGCCGAGCAGCTCGTTCATCAGCGGTCCATGCCCAAGCTGTTCGAGCCGTATGCCCAGGCTCAGGCCCACCTGCAACCCGGCACGGGCAAGTTGCTGCTGCACGTCGACCGCCTGCTCGGCCATGTACAGCAGCAGCGCATTGCCCAGCCCGGCCCGCTCCACCGCCGGGCAGAACTGCTGCATCGCCAGCAGACCGTGCCGTGGGTGCTGCCAGCTCAACTGAGCGTCGACGCTGCGGATACGCCCGTCGGCCACTGTGCAGCGTGGCAGGAAGCGGGTGTCGAACTGACCGTCGGCGATCCCCGCCTGCACTTCGGCGCGGCCGATGCGCACCGTCCCGGGCATCGACACGGTCGCCTCACGAGGCGTGTTCAACGCCTCGAAAAAACGTTGCAGCCTGTCGAAGTCCAACGGGCTGCCAGCGTCCACCAGATATTCCAGGCCCAGCATCGATACCCACTGGTACAGCCCGGTGCGCACTTCCGGATCCAGCCCGCCACCGATCAGCACGGCGCGCACGCGCTTGCGGGTGACCGCCTCCTGGATGATCCTCAAGGCGCCCACACCCAGGACATCGACGTTGCACACCAGCACATCGATCGGCTGGTGCTCCCGCAGCAACTGCACTGCCTGCTCGCTGGTCTGCGCCTGATACACGCACGAGCAACCCAGCTGGCTGAGCATCTGCACGGCGATCGCACGCTGGAACCCATGACTTTCGACAAGTAACACCGTTGGCTTGATGTCTGACACGATCACTTCCCCTGTTTCTTCATGCCTATGTTCAACTCCGTGCCATGATCGGGATGCAGGCAATTTCCTAATACGTACCGGAAAATTCCTACGCCTCGCCGGATCTGTCATGCCGTACCAGGTACTCGTCCAGACTGACCATGGCGGCTGCCAGGTCGTCGACTCCACGGCGCATCCTCTCGGTCGAAGGGTTTGCCGTGCAGGCGTGTTCAAGCGCTTCGCAGGCCGCGAGCAGGCGCCGGGCGCGGACGATGCGGGCGCCGCCCTTGATCCGGTGCACCAGGTCGGCCACTTCGCTGGTCACGTAGGGTTGCGACAGCGCGTGCAGGCGCTTGAGGTCTTGCAGGTTGCTGTCGGCCAGATCGTCGAGCAGGCGCGCCAGGGAACTCGCATCACCGCCGGTCAGTTGGTCGAGGCTGCCCAGGTCGACTTCGTCGTCCTGGGTCTCGAGCACGCGCCGGGCGCTGCGCGGGTCAAGGTGCAGCGCCAGGCTTTCCAGGCTCAGTGGCTTGAACAGGCAGTCGTCCATGCCCTGCTGCAGGCAACGACGACGTTCCTGGATCTGCGCGTTCGCCGTGCAGCCGAGGAACAGGCACGGCTCAAGGTGCTTGCGCCGTTCGTGCTCGCGCACCGCCTTGACCAACTGGTAACCGTTGATACCCGGCATGTTGCAGTCGCTGATCACCACGTCGTACGCCCCGCGCAACCAGGCGCGCAGCCCGGCGGCGCCGTGTTCGGCCACGGTCACGCGGTGGCCGAGAAAGGTCAGCTGGCGCTCCAGCAGCACGCGGTTGGCCGGATAGTCGTCGACCACCAGCACCTGCAGGGCCGGCAGGGTGCGGCGCGAAGCCTCGCGAACGGTCTTCAAGGGGGCGACCGCCCCGGGTACGGATTCGAACTGCACCTGCACCCGCGTGCCGCAGCCCAGCACGCTGTGCAGATCGAGCGTGCCGCCCATCAAGTCGGCCAGGCTGCGGCAGATGCTCAAGCCCAGGCCAGCGCCGACACGGCTGCCACGCCCTCCGGCGGCCTGCCGATACGGGGCGCCCAGACGATCCAGATCGGCCTGGGCGATACCCTGCCCGGTGTCTTCCACGCTCAACTCGACCCGCGCGCCACGCAGCTGCGGCCAGACCCCGAGCACCACGGTGACCTGGCCCTCGCGGGTGAACTTGATGGCATTGCTGAGCAAATTGGCGATGACCTGCTTGAAGCGCACGGGGTCGACGCTCAGCCAGGTGTCGGGCGCACCGAGCACTTCCAGCTTGAGCCGCAGGTGCTTCTCCCGGGCCTGGGCCTGGAACAACCCGACGGTTTCGCTCGCCAGCTGTCCCAACTGGCATGGCGCCGGCTGCAGTTCGAGCCGGCCGGCCTCGATCCGGGTGACGTCGAGAATATCGCCGATCAGCGCCAGCAGACCGTTGGCCGACTGCGAGGCGACTTCCAGGGCCGGCTTGTCGAGCATGCCCTGCTCGGCCTTTTTCAAGGCCAGTTCGAGCATGCCCAGCACAGCGTTCATGGGTGTGCGGATCTCGTGGCTCATGGTGGCCAGAAAAGTGGTCTTGGCCTGGTTGGCTGCTTCTGCCTGGGCCTGTGCATCGCGGTACGCCTCGCACAGGCGCTGACGCTCGGTGATGTCGACCCACCCCGCAATCAGGCCCTGGATGCAACCGTCGACGCCCCGGTAAGGCAGCATCCAGTGATGAATGGTCAGTACCTCGCCCGACTGCAGGCGCAGCGTGCGATCCTCGACCACAGGCTGGCCGCACTCCATGACTTGCAGGTAGGTGTCCTGAGCCACCTGCGCGTGCGCTTCCTCGAGCAGGCCGTAACCGGTCAGCGGCTTGTTCAGGATGGCTTCGCGGGTTACGCCCAAGGCCTGCAGGTAGCTGGTGTTGCAGTTGATCAGGCGCGCCTGGCGATCGCGGATGTAGATCGGATGGGGAGTACCGTCGATCATCACCCGCATGAACTCCAGCTGGGTGGTCAGCGCTTGCTCGGCAAACGCGCGCTGGCGAATAAGACGCTTGAGGTAGCTGATCCACCCCAGCGCCAGCAGCAACAACAGCATGGCCGCAGCGAACCCCTGCATGATGGCCCAGCGGTAGCGTTGCCACAGGCCATCGGCGACCATCATTTCGGTGCGCCAATGACGCGTCAGCTCACTCATGTGCGACGGCGGAATGTCCTGCAGGGCACTGTCCAGGATCGATTGCAACACCCGCGCCTGAGGCGCGACGGCGAAAGCGAAATGCACCGGGGCCAGCGGTAGCGCCACACTGATGCGCAGCCGCCCACGGTACTGTCGCGCGATCATGTAGCGCGCGGCAATCAGCGGCAGCACCGCCGCGTCGGCCTGGCCGCGGTCGAGCATGTCCAGGGCTTGGGCGGAACTCGCCGCCTCCAGGCGGGTGATCGAGGGGTAATGCTCCTGCAGCCACTCATGCACTCGGCTGCCCTGCACCAGCACCACGCGCTTGCCGCTGGACTGTTCCAGTGAAAACCGCTCACGCCCGCCCTCGCGCGTGACCAGCACCGGCGAGCTGCTGAGAAAGCCACGGCTGAACGCCAGGCGCGTCTGCCGCTCGGCGCTGGGAATCATCGCCGCGATCAGATCGGCCTCGCCGCGCTCGATCATCTCGCTCATCCGCGCCAGCGAAGTGGCCTCGATCACCTCGATGGCCAGCCCGGTCCGTCGCGCGATCTGTTGCAGGACGTCGGCGGCCACTCCGGCGAAGCGGCCTTGATCGTCGCGGTAGCTGACCGGCACGAACCGCGGATCCATGAGCACCCGCAGTTCGCTGCGCCCGGCCAGCCACTGGCGCTGGATGTCGGTCAACGGCAATGCGGCAGGTTCCGCCACGTCCGGACGCTCGATGCTCCAACGCCGCAGGATCGCCGCTCGGGCCTCCTCGGGCACCACTGCCAGGGCCTTGTCGATCAATCGCAACAGGCGCGCATCGCGCGGATCGACGGCAAAGCCGAAGCCATGGCCGTCCATGCTCTCGACCGCCTGCAGGCGCAGCGCAGGCAACTGACTGCCGTCGGCCTGATAGAACACCGCCAGCGCGCCGCCGACGAACAGGTCCGCCTGCTGGTAAGCCACCGCCGCCATGGCGTTCAAGGGGGTGGGGTGAAATTGCAGCTGGGCCCCAGGGAAGCGTTCCCGCACCTCGCTGGCCGGAATATGGTCTCGCACCAGGGCGATGCGCCGAGGCACGGCCGAATCCACATCGAGCGGCGGGTCGCGACGCATGGCCAGCACTGGACGATCCTGCACATAGGGCGCAGAGAGCAGCAACCCATGACGCAACGCGTCCCGGCGACTGGTGGTGCCGAGCATCTGCACCTCGCCGGCCTTGAGCGCGGCAACCGCCAGTTCGCGGGAAGGATAGGTCTGTACCTGGACCTCCAGCTCGAGCAACCGCGCCAGCAAGGCCAGGTAATCGGCGCTGATGCCCTCGTAGGTCCCGCCATTGGCGGACAGGTCGAAAGGCGCGTAGTCCGGACGGCTTACGCCCACCCTCAATACGCGCCGCGCGCGCAGCCACTGCCGGTCGCGGTCTGCCAGCTGCATCTGCAAGCGCTCGGACCAGGCAGGCTCGGGCTGCGAGCGGCCATGCAACGGCAGGGTCTGGGCGTCAGCCAGCGCGGTACAGGCCAGCCACAGGAGCATCCAGCGAACACAGTGGCCGATTATTGCCTGCAGGCCCATCACACCAGGAAGTTGCGTTTGGCGAGCTCGGCCAGTTCCACCAGCGAGCCCATCTGCAGCTTGTCCATCAGCCGAAACTTGTAGGTACTCACGGTCTTGTTGCTCAGCAGCATCAGCTCACCGATGGCCTTGTTGCTCAGCCCACGGGCCAGGTGCTGGAGAATGGTCAGCTCGCGATTGGTCAGGCGAGCAATGGATTCGGCCTCGCTGATCAGACCGTCGCTGTTGCGCACCGAGCTGAAGGCCACCACCGGGAAATAGGTGAACCCGGTGCCGATGGCGGTCACCGCCTTGCGCAGCTCGTTGAGGTCATCGCGCTTGGACACATAGCCCATGGCGCCCAGCTTCATGCAGCGCAGGGAAAAATGCTCGGCGGCCTGGGACGTGAGGATCACGATCCGGCTCCCGGTGCCCAGTTCCTTGATCCGGGCGATGACGCTCATGCCGTCAAGCCCGGGCAGGGAAATGTCGAGGACGATCAGGTCGGGCTGGTGAGTCTTGGCCATCAAGACTCCATCGACACCGTCCTGCGCCTCTGCCACGACGCTGAATCTTTCCTGCTTGAGCAACAGTTTGACGCTGGACCGAATGAACGGGTGATCGTCGATGATCAGTGCTGTACGCATGTCTATCTCCTGATTGCGCGAATGCCGGACGGCGCTTGCATGCCCGGCGCGGGCTTCCTTTGCAGCGTTCTGCATCGCCTCTGTTGGTTCTGGATCAGGGAACAGCGGTCAAGCGCAGGACGAGGCCACCTGCCGTAGGAGTGTTCCGCAAACAGCGGTCGACGTCGGTCGCCTTATTCCGATTTCGCTATGGGAAGATTCCGGGACAGTTGAGTGAAATTTTCCCGTGCTATGTAGGACGCCTATGCCCATAAAGTCCCCCTTGTCCGGCGGCGTCAGTATTGCCGCGACGGGCTGACACGGAAGCCGGATAATTCCCAAGCTTTCCGCGAAAACTCCTACGAATTCTTGCAAGCACCTGCGTGAATGTGGCGAACGGGACTTCCGCGTGCAGCCGTGGTCCATTGCAGACACAGGCCATGGTTTTTGCGCAAATGTCCGACCTTCTCGAAATCGAACTCCCCGCCGATCTGCATTACGTTGACGACACCCTGCCCGGCTTGCGCCGCAAGAAAGTGCGTGGCCACTTCGCCTATTTCACGGCCGATGGCGAGCGCATTCGCGACGAGGCACAAATCAAGCGCATCAATGCGCTGGTGATTCCGCCGGCCTACACCGACGTGTGGATCTGCGCCGATCCGCAGGGTCATCTGCAGGCCACCGGGCGTGATGCTCGCGGGCGCAAGCAGTACCGCTATCATCCGCGCTGGCGGGAGGTGCGGGACGAAGACAAGTATTCGCGCATGATCGAATTCGGCAAGATGCTGCCCAAGGTGCGTCGGCAACTCGAAGCCCATTTGGCCGCGCCTGGGCTGGACCGCAACAAGGTGATGGCGGCAGTGGTCTCGTTGCTCGACAACACGCTGATTCGGGTCGGCAACACCCAGTACGCCCGCGACAACAAGTCCTACGGGCTGACGACGCTGCGCAACAAGCACGTTGAGGTCAAGGGACATACCATCGCGTTCCAGTTCCGCGGCAAGAGTGGTGTCGAGCACGCGGTCACGGTCAAGGACCGCCGGCTGGCGACCATCGTCAAGCGCTGCATGGAGTTGCCGGGGCAAAACCTGTTCCAGTACCTGGATGAAGACGGCGAACGCCACAGCGTCAGCTCCCACGACGTGAACGCCTACCTGCACCAGATCACCGGCGCGCATTTCACCGCCAAGGACTACCGCACCTGGGCCGGCAGTGCGCTGGCCCTGGCGATGCTCCGCGAGCTGCACTGGCAGCCCGAACCCGACGCCAAGCAGCACATCGTGAATATGGTCAAGGCCGTGGCCAAGCAGTTGGGCAATACTCCGACGGTATGCCGCAAATGCTACATCCACCCCAAAGTGCTGGAGCACTTCGTGATGGGCGAGTTGGCCAAGCTGCCCAAGCCACGTCAGCGCAAGGGGCTGCGCCTGGAAGAAGTCGCTCTGGCGACGTTTCTCGAGCGTCTGGTAGCGGCGACCGAGAAGACATGACGAGGCTGGTCTGAATTGTGCGTAACGAGTGCGGTCGGTTATAGCACTGTTCATCCATTCCAAGGCTTTTCATGAAACCTACCGCTCCCAGCGGCTTCGTCCAGGTGCGCGGCGCACGCGAACACAACCTGAAGAACGTCGATGTCGATATCCCACGCGATGCCCTGGTGGTGTTCACCGGGGTATCGGGTTCGGGCAAGTCATCATTGGCATTCGGCACCCTGTACGCCGAGGCGCAACGGCGCTATTTCGAATCGGTCGCACCCTACGCCCGGCGCTTGATCGACCAGGTCGGCGTGCCCGATGTCGACAGCATCGAAGGGTTGCCACCTGCCGTGGCGCTGCAACAGCAACGCGGCACCCCCAGCACGCGGTCGTCGGTGGGCAGCGTCACCACCCTGGGTAGCCTGGTGCGTATGCTCTACTCCCGGGCAGGTGCCTACCCGCCGGGCCAGGCCATGCTCTACGCCGAAGACTTTTCGCCCAACACCCCGCAAGGCGCTTGTCCACACTGCCATGGGCTGGGCCGGGTGTACGAGGTCACCGAGAAAACCATGGTGCCCGACGACAGCCTGACCATTCGCCAACGCGCCGTGGCCTCCTGGCCGCCGGCATGGCAGGGCCAGAACCAGCGCGACATCCTCGTCACCCTGGGTTACGACGTCGACGTGCCCTGGCGTGATTTGCCGAAAAAGCAACGGGACTGGATTCTGTTCACCGAAGAGACGCCGACCGTGCCGGTCTACGGCGGGTTTACGCCGGCGCAGACCCGCGACGCGCTCAAGCGCAAGCTGGAGCCCAGCTATCAGGGTACCTTCACTGGCGCACGCCGCTATGTGCTGCACACCTTTACCCACTCGCAAAGCGCGTTGATGAAAAAGCGCGTCAGCCAGTTCATGATCGGCGCGGCGTGTGAAGTCTGTGCTGGCAAGCGGCTCAAGCGCGAAGCGCTGAGCGTGACGTTCGCCGGCCTGGACATCGGCGAATTCTCCCAGTTGCCGCTCAACCAATTGGCAGAAAAGCTCAAGCCTGTTGCCGAGGGCAAGCAGGTGGGCAAGAAGCTCAGCGAAGAAAAACGCCTGGCCGCCCAGCAACTTGCGCAGAACCTGCTGGGCCGCTTGCACACCCTGATCGATCTGGGTCTGGGTTACCTGTGCCTGGAGCGCAGCACACCGACGTTGTCGTCCGGTGAACTGCAACGCCTGCGCCTGGCAACGCAACTGGGCTCGCAGCTGTTCGGCGTCGTCTATGTGCTGGACGAGCCGACCGCAGGCTTGCACCCGGCCGATGGCGAATCGTTGCACGCGGCGCTGCAAGGCTTGAAGGCGGCCGGCAATTCGCTGTTCGTCGTCGAGCACGATCTGGACACCATGGGCCGCGCGGACTGGGTCGTCGATGTCGGGCCGCTGGCCGGCGAACAAGGTGGCCGGGTGCTGTACAGCGGGCCGCCCCAGGGCCTGGCCAAAATCGACGCTTCGCAGACCCGCGCCTATCTGTATGGCGGCGCCGTACCTCTGCCACGTCCGCGCCGTGAGACCGCCCGTTGGCTCAAGCTGGCCGACGTCACCCGCAACAACCTACACAAGGTTGCGGCAGACTTCCCGCTGCAATGCTTCACGGCGGTCACCGGCATTTCTGGTTCGGGTAAATCGAGCCTGGTCAGCCAGGTGCTGCTGGAACTGGTGGGCGAGCACCTGGGACAGGCCCGGGAAGAGGTCGAGGACGTGCTGGAAGACGTCGCGCCGCAGACCGAGTCAGGGCATATCGCCGAAGGCATGGACAGCATCAAGCGCCTGGTGCAAGTCGACCAGAAGCCCATCGGACGCACGCCGCGCTCTAACCTGGCCACCTACACCGGCTTGTTCGACCACGTACGCAAACTGTTCGCGGCCACCGCCGGTGCACGACGCCACGGTTTCGACGCCGGTCAGTTTTCCTTCAACGTGGCCAAGGGTCGCTGCCCTGAATGTGAAGGCGAAGGCTTCGTCAGCGTCGAACTGCTGTTCATGCCCAGCGTGTTCAGCCCGTGCCCGACGTGTCACGGCGCACGCTACAGCCCCAAGACCCTGACAGTGAAATGGCAGGGCCGGACCATCGCCGAGGTGTTGCAGCTGACGGTGGCCGAGGCCTGCGACGTGTTCACCGAGCAGACGGCGATCCTGCGCCCACTCACCGTACTGCGCGACATCGGCTTGGGTTACCTGCGCCTGGGCCAACCGGCCACCGAGCTGTCGGGCGGCGAAGCGCAACGCATCAAGCTGGCCACCGAGCTGCAACGCACTCAGCGCGGCGCTACCCTGTACGTGCTCGATGAGCCGACCACCGGGCTGCACCCCAGCGACGTCGATCGGCTGATGCAGCAACTCAACCATCTGGTCGACGCCGGAAACAGCGTGGTCGTGGTGGAACACGACATGCGCGTGGTAGCCCAGGCCGACTGGGTCATCGACATCGGACCCAAGGCTGGGGATCAAGGCGGCAAAGTTGTGGCGGCCGGACGGCCCGAGGATGTAGCCAAGGTCAGCGCCAGCCGTACTGCGGCCTATCTGCAGAGCGCCCTGGCAGAAACTGTGTAGCACGCACGCAAGCGGCCCCGGCGTACCGGGGCCGCTTGATCACCGCTCAACCGACGGGTTTGCTCTGGCCTTCGTCGGATGGGGTGCGCTCCTTTTCTCCCTGCTGATTGGCGCGCTTGTGCTCTTCACCGACCTTGCCGGCGTTCTCCGGCTTGTGGTCGAGGTCTTCACGATCGGATTCTTTGTCCACGGTGTTCTCCTGGCAGTGCTCGAACGGCGCATTGGGCCGTCATGCAGATTAGGCATCCCGCTTAGGCATTCGTGCCCAAACGTTTCCAGGCTGAACTCCCGCACTGCGTTGCCAGTCAGCATTGAAACGCCATTATCGGAGGATCATCCCGAATGCAGATTTCATTGGACAAACAGGTTGCCCTGGTCACCGGCGCCAGCTCTGGTCTGGGTGCCGCAGCCGCGAAGGCTCTGGCCGCAGCGGGTGCCAGCGTCGTGGTCAACTACAATTCCCACGCCGAGCCTGCCGAGCAGTTGGTGGCACAGATCCGTGAAGCAGGTGGTCAGGCCATTGCGGTGGGCGCTGACGTATCGAAGGAAGACGACGTCGAGCGTTTGTTCGCCGCCGCGATCGATACCTATGGCGCACTGGACATCCTGGTCGCCAACTCGGGCCTGCAACGCGATGCCGCCACGGTCGACATGACCCTGGCCGACTGGAACAAGGTCATCGAGGTCAATCTCACTGGCCAGTTCCTTTGCGCCCGCGCTGCCCTGCGACAGTTCCGCAAGCAAGCCTCGCGATCCGAAGTGTCGCGGGCGGCCGGCAAAATCATCCACATGAGTTCCGTGCACCAGCTGATTCCGTGGGCCGGCCACGTCAACTATGCCGCTTCCAAAGGCGGTATCGACCTGCTGATGCGCAGCATCGCCCAGGAAGTGGGTGAGCAGCGCATTCGCGTCAACTCCATCGCGCCGGGTGCCATCCGCACCGCCATCAACGAAGAAAACACCCAGGGCGACGCCGAGAAGAAATTGCTCGAGTTGATCCCCTATGGCCGCGTCGGCGAAGCGGACGATGTCGCCAATGCGGTGGTCTGGCTGGCGTCCGACCTGAGTGATTACGTGCATGGCACCACGCTGTTCATCGATGGCGGCATGAGCTTGTATCCGGGGTTCCGAGACAATGGCTGAAGACGTCTGCAGTACCTCGCAAAGCCCTATCGAAGCCCACGGCATCATCGGTGACATGCGTAGCGCTGCCTTGATCGCCGACAACGGCAGTATCGATTTCTGTTGCTGGCCCGAATTCGACAGCCCTTCCATATTCACCGCACTGCTCGACTGCGACCGCGCAGGTGTCTTCGAACTGGCACCCGACCTGCCCAGCGCGCGCCGCCAGCAGATCTACCTGCCCGACAGCAACGTGTTGCAGACTCGCTGGATCGACCATGACGCCGTGGTCGAGATCACCGATCTGATGCCCGTAGCCGCAGCCGCCGATGCCCTGCCCCGGCTCATCCGCCGGGTCGAGGTGCGCAACGGCACGGCGACCATTCGCCTGCGCTGCCGGGTCCGCCATGACTACAGCCGCGCCGACACCCAAGCCTACGCCAGTGGCGAGGACGTCTGCTTCAAAGCCGAAGGACAGCCTACCCTGCGGTTGTCGGCGACCCAGGCGCTGGACATCGATACGCACAGCGCAGTTGCCGTGTTCGAACTCAAGGAAGGCGAATGCGCCGAGTTCATCCTGGGTGGCGACGAAGACCCCATGGTGCGTGCCGGCGCAGGCCAGACGTGCCTGGAAGAAACCTTGGCGTTCTGGCGCAACTGGATCGGCCATTCCAACTACAAGGGCCGCTGGCGGGAAATGGTCGACCGCTCGGCGCTGGCCTTGAAGCTGCTGACATCGCGCCGCCATGGCGGGATCATCGCCGCCGCCACCTTCGGTTTGCCGGAAGCACCGGGTGGCGTGCGCAACTGGGACTACCGCTACACCTGGATTCGCGATGCGTCGTTCACCGTGTATGCATTCATGCGGCTGGGGTTCACCACCGAAGCCAACGACTACATGCGTTGGGTCCGCGATCGGGTAGGCGAATGCTGCGACGAGCCCGCTCGACTGGGCGTGGTGTATGGCCTGGACGGCCGCGAAGAATTGCCGGAATCGGAACTTGACCACTTGAGCGGGCACGGCGGCGCGCGTCCCGTGCTGGTGGGCAACGGCGCCCATGACCAGGTCCAGCTGGACATCTACGGTGAGCTGCTGGACGCGGTGTACCTGGCCAACAAGTACGGCGAGGCCATTTCTCGCGAAGGCTGGAAACACGTCACCCATATCGTCGACAAGGTGTGCAGCAGTTGGCATCAGAAAGACGTCGGTATTTGGGAAATGCGCAACCCGCCCGAGCACTACCTGCATTCGCGACTGATGTGCTGGGTGGCCATCGACCGTGCCCTGCGTCTGGCCGAGAAACGTTCGCTGCCGGCCCCGTTCGAACGCTGGGACCGCGAGCGCCAAGCGATTCACGATGATATCTGGGACAACTTCTGGAACGCCGAGGCCGGGCACTTCGTACAGAAATTGGGCAGCGTGGAACTAGACGGCTCGATGCTGCTGATGCCACTGGTGCGCTTCGTCGGTGCCAGCGATCCACAATGGCTGAGCACGCTGGAAGCGATCGAGCGCACTCTGGTGCGCGATGGCATGGTCTATCGCTACCGCCAGGATGACGGTTTGCCAGGCGATGAAGGTGCCTTTACGGCCTGTTCGTTCTGGTACGTGGAATGCCTGGCCCGGGCCGGCCAAGTGGAGAAGGCGCACCTGGAATTCCAGCAATTGCTGCGTTACGCCAACCCCTTGGGCTTGTTCGCCGAGGAGTTCGACCGGCATGGCCATCACTTGGGCAATACCCCGCAGGGATTGAGCCATTTGGCACTGATCAGCGCCGCCAGCTTTCTCGATCGGAAGCTGAGTGGTCAACGCACACAATGGCAACCGTAGCACGATCCGAAGGTGATAGTGGCAAGAGTGCCACTATCACCTCCATAAACCAAACGTAATGCCAATCTGCTAGGCGCCCGTTGAGAACCACGCCATACTGACGCCTGTTACCACTCGTTGCGCCGTGGCTGCCGGGTATCAATAAACCCGGCGCTTCGAGGGAATTAAATTTGTCATGTTGCGCTCCTATTCAGGTAGCAATGGACACACTTCAAACACCGGATAAATTCTAAGCAAGGGAATCAAGGAGCCGTTCATGCTGATACTCACCCGCAAGGTAGGCGAAAGCATCGTCATTCATGACGACATCAAGATCACTATCCTTGGCGTGAAAGGGATGCAGGTGCGAATCGGCATCGATGCGCCGAAGGACGTACAGGTACACCGCGAAGAAATCTTCAAGCGCATCCAGGCAGGTAGCCCTGCACCGGAGAAGGGAGATGGCAAGGCCTGACAGGCCACCTGCCGCCGTCTTGTGAGCGCCGCGTTGCGTCTGGTCCAAGCCAGCCCGCACCGTGGCGCGAAGTCAGAATCGACCGTTAGATGGGTGTGGCCTGGTGATGGTTGTCATCCGGAGCCCCTGCCCCACCGCCTGCATGACGTTTCGCCTTGTCGATGGCGAAGTCCAGAGCGTCTTTAGCGCAGGTCAGCCCATCGCGTATCTCGGTCTGTTCCTTGATCACCCCCCCGTCTACCCCGTACGTCCCGAAGAACACCGATACCTTGTCGTCGGCGATCTTGCGTGCGCGAGCAACGATGTGGCAGCCGTTCTTGAGGGTTTCCTCATGGCGGGCTTGCTCGTCTAGAAAATTCTCTGATGATTTGTCCCACTCTTTGAAGCGAGCAGTGGTTTCCAATTCTACGTCTGTCATATGCCTACCTCTGGTGGGTAATTAAGGCGATGCCTTATGTAACCGACCTTCTCGCGGCGGCGTGGTTCAGTACGACGCTGCTGAAAGAAAGGCCACGACTGTCGATCGGCTATTAAAAGGAATTATTCCTACAGACTATACGTCACTAATCAGACATGCCTTGCACTCGAGCACAAGGACACCATCATGCTGATTCTGACCCGCAACACCGATGAAAGCATCGTGATTGAAGAAGATATCCGTATCACCATCATCGATATCAAAGGCGGCCAGGTCCGTCTGGGCATCGATGCGCCTCGGCATGTCGCCGTGCATCGGCAGGAAATCTACGAGCGCATCAAGGCGGGTGTGCCGTTGGTGCCAAAGGCCACCGGGCTGCCTTGATCGGCTGGCCGGTGAGCAAACCACCCACGTACCTTGGTCATCAAACCCCGAAGGCAGCGTTGAGCTTGCTGGCGAGATCCTGCTCGCGGAAGGGTTTCTTGACCAGCAGGTAGTGCTCGGAATCCAGGCCGTCCAGTTCGGCGTAGCCGCTGATGAACACGATCGGCAAGCGCGGGTGACGGCGACGGATCATGTGCGCAAGCTCACCGCCGTTGGTGCCAGGCATCGCGAAGTCGGTCAGCACCAGGTCAACGCTGGGGTCCAGCTTGTTCAGCGCCTGCTCGGCACTGTCGGCCTCGACCACGCTGTAGCCCAGGCCTTGCAGCATGGTGGCCGTCACCTCGCGCACATCATGGTCGTCGTCCACCAACAAAATCGTGGGCCGCTCGCCTTCGGCTTGAGCGGCCGCGATGTAGACTGGCTCGTCCTTGTCTGCGAGCGGTCGATCCGGCACGCCTGGCAGGTAGACCTTGACAGTGGTGCCGTATCCAGGCGAAGTCATGATGGCCACGCCCCCACCCGACTGCTTGGCGAACCCGAACACCTGCGCCAGGCCCAGGCCCGACCCCTTGCCCACCTCCTTGGTGGTGAAGAACGGCTCAAAGGCCTTGGCCAGTACCTGCTGGCTCATGCCCGTTCCCGAATCCTGGATCGACAGCACCACATAGTCGCCAGGCTCCGGGTCTTCCGGACGCTGCGCCGCCATGCTGACCGTTTCGTTGGCCGTGGACAGGCGCAAGGTGCCGCCGCCGGGCATGGCATCGCGCGAATTGATGGCCAGGTTGAGGATGATCATCTCGGTCTGGGTCGGGTCCACCAAAGCGTTCCACAAATCCGGCGCGGTGTCGGTCTCGATCCAGATGCTGCCGCCCAGCGTGCGCTGCAACAGTTCGATCATGCCTTCCACGGTGCCGTTGAGGTTCACCGCAACCGGCTCCAGCCGCTGTCGACGTGAGAACGCCAGCAACTGACCGGTGAGCTTGGCGCCGCGCTCGCCCGCTTCCTTGATGTTCTGCAGGCGGCCTTGAATGCGCTCGGTCTTGCCCTTCTCGAAATCTCTGGCAATGAACGTAGTGCTGGCCAGGATCACCGTCAAAAGGTTGTTGAAGTCGTGCGCTACACCGGCCGTCAGTTGGCCCACCGCTTCCAGGCGCTGCAACTGGTGCAGCGTGGCCTCGATGCGCTGGCGCTCGGCGATCTGTTCGCGCAGTTGGTGGTTGGCACCGGCCAGTTCGTCCAGTACCTCTCGCTCGCCGGTGATGTCACGCACGGCCGCGTACATCAGCCCCTCGTCCGGCACGATGGTCCACGACAACCAGCGGTAGTCACCATCGGCATGACGCATGCGGTTGACGAAGCGCGTCGAGACGTTGCCGTTGGCGATGTTGTCGGTTTCGCGGCGGGTTGCAGCCAGATCGTCCGGGTGGATGATCTCCCACAACTGCATGTTGCCCAGCTGCTCACGGGTCCAGCCCAGCGTCGACTCCCACGCCGGGTTGAGCGATACCGGCGACATGTCGAAGCGCATTACCCCCAGCAACTCGCGAGACAGCTCCCAGGTGCGGTCGCGCTCGCGGGTGCGCTTGACCACGCGTTCGCCAAGCATCTCGTTGAGCTGCTCAAGCGCCTGGGTCGCTTGCTTCTGCTCGGTGATATCGTGAATGACGCCGGTGAAACGCACGCACACGCCGTCTTCGAAGAAGGCCTGGCCATGGCTGGCAATCCAGCGCAGAACCCCACTGGCCAACAGCACGCGATACTCGATCTGGAACCGGTGTCCGTCGTCTACCCCAAGGGCGGCGGCCATGCGTTCCTGCACCAGCGGCAGGTCGTCGCGGTGGCAGTGGTCGAGGAACAACTGGAGGTTGACCTCGGTGTCGGGTTGCAGCTCGTACAGCTCCCGGCAACGCTCGTCCCACAGCAGCGTTCCATTGAGCGGCGCGTAGTCCCAGACGCCCATGCGCGCAGCATTGGTCGCGATATGTGCGCGCACTTCGGCGTGCTGCAACGACCGCTCGGCGTTGCGTCGGCGCCGGCGTTCGTGGACTTCGTCCATCGCGCGCTGAACGGCGCGGGGCAGCAGGCTCAGGTTCTGCTTGAGCACGTAGTCGATGGCGCCTTGGCGCATCATCTCGACTGCATGCTCCTCGCCATAGACGCCGGAAAGGAAGATGAACGGCGTCAGCGGCGCCAGGCGTTGCGCTGCCTGCAGCACCAGCGGGCCCGAAGAGCCCGGAAGCATGTAGTCGCACAGAATCAGGTCGAAAGTGCCGCCAGCCAGCGCCCGTTCCACGCCTTGGTGATTGAATACCAGCGTCGACTCGACCGCCAGGCCGGCGCGCTCAAGCGTCAGCAGCGCCAGTTCGGCATCGAGGGTACTGTCTTCCACGAACAGCAATTGCAAGGGCTTGGGCGGCATAGAATTCCGAAAACGTGACTGGAGTGTGATGCGCTCTGCGCCGTCCGTGCGCCGTGAGTGCGCTGCGTGCGGTAGGTCGGGGCCGTCACGCAACGCAGGCTGAACTCAGGAGCCGGGACGACGAACGATGCGCGACGAGCCCGGTGGTGGCTCGTTCAAGACCGCCCAGAAAATCCCCAGATCGGAAATGGCAGAAACGAATTCCTTGAATTCGACCGGCTTGACCACGTAAGCGTTCACTCCCAATGAGTAGGCGCGCTCAAGATCGGGTTCTTCCTTGGACGAGGTCAGCATGACCGTGGGGATACTGCGCAACTCGTTGGTCTCGCGTACCACCTTGAGCACTTCCAGGCCGTCGACCTTCGGCAACTTCAGGTCCAGCAGCAAGACTGCCGGGTTGCCTTCTGCGCGCGCGGCATGAATACCGCGGCGCAGCAGATAGTCCAGCGCTTCGGCGCCGTCACGCATGACGATCACTTCGTTCGCCAGCTGGCTGCGCTCCAGCGCCACCAGTGTCAGCTCCAGGTCTTTGGGATTGTCTTCGACCAGAAGAATGGGTTTGAGCATTGCTTACCTCGAAAGATTCGTACTGGCGGAATGTGCGCGCTTGGGCAACGCCATATAAAAGGTGGCACCCTGGTCCACGGCGCCTTCGGCCCAGACTCGGCCGTCATGCCGTTCGATGATGCGGCGCACGCTGGCCAGGCCGATGCCGGTGCCCTCGAACTCTTCCATCCGGTGCAGGCGCTGGAATACGCCGAACAGCTTGCCGGCGTAGGCCATGTCGAAGCCAACGCCGTTGTCGCGCACGAATATGATCGTTTCGGCGTCCTGCTGGTAGGCGCCCACTTCGATCACGGCGTGCTCGCGGGTGCGGCTGTATTTGATGGCGTTGGACAACAGGTTGCGCAGCGCCAGGTGCACGAAGGCCGCGTCCGCCACCAGCCGCGGCAATGGCCCGACTTGCCAGTGCAGTTCGCGGCCCTCGTAGTCAGGCTGCATCTCCAGACGAATGGACTCAACCAGCGCGCTGAGGTCGACATCGGTGAAGCGCAGGGCTGAACGGCCCATCTGGGAGAAGCTCAGCAGGTTGTCCACCAGCGTACCGGCAAAACGCGCCGACTCGCCGATGTGCTCGAGAAAGCGCAGGCCTCGTTCGGACAGCTTGGGCCCTTCGAAATCGGTCAACAGTTCAGCGTAGCCGGCGATATGCCGCAGGGGCGCACGCAGGTCATGGGACACGCTGTAGGAGAACGCTTCGAGTTCCTTGTTGGATTTCTGCAGCTCACCCGACAGTTGCGCCAGCTCTTCGGCTTTGCGCAGGACGATGCCCAGCACGGCGGTACGCAGCTCGTGCACGCCTTCGATTTCGAGCGCATCCCAAGGGCTGGAAAAACCACTGACTTCCTGCTGCCAGCTTTCGAAACTGGCCCGTGGGTTGAGCACCCCCGAACTGTCCAGGCTCTTTTCCGCTCGCCCCGCCCAGGTCACCGTGCGGGATTGCTCGGGCTTGAACCAGATGAGGTAGTGGGAATGGATTTCGGAAATGGCCACGGCCAGCACACCGCCGCAGTAGCGAGCCAGCTCCGGCAGTTCTGCCAGGTCACGGCCAACGTTGTCGCTGTGGAAGATTTCCTGGCCACCGCGCTCGGCCAGCCACAATGCCAGGGCGTCGACCACCGCTTGCGGCGGCGTGTCGCCGAGCAGCTCGCAACGAGCTTCGGCAATGATCGCCGCACCGCTGGCACGGGCAAAACCCAGGAAGGTGTCGGGTAGCCTGAGCAGGCCGGCGCGCACGCTGTCACTGTCGGCCATGGCCGACAGCAGCTGGACGATGTGCCGACGCAGTTCGAGCATGCGCTCGTTCTGCGCATGGGCGGTTTTGGTTTCGATCTGCAGGGACAACACACTGCCCAGCAACTCGCAAGCCGTACGGGTCTGGAAACCCACCGCGTGGGGCTGGTCGTGGTGACAGGAAATGAGGCCCCAGAGATGACCATCGACCACGATGGAAATCGACATCGACGCCATCGTCTGCATGTTGCGCATGTATTGCAGATGCACCGGGGAGACGCTGCGCAGGGCAGCCAGGCTCAGGTCCAGCGGCGCGCCGGTGACGGGGTTGTGGGCTGGCACCAGGGCCGAGGCCTGGTAGTTCGCATCTTCGATCACCCGAATGCGGTTGCTGCAGTACAACTCTCGGGCCTGGGCCGGAATATCGGAGGCCGGGAAGCACAGACCCAGGTAGCTGGGGTAGCCGTCATCCCGTACTTCGGCCAGCACCGTGCCATTGCCGAGGGCATCGAAGCTGTAGGCTTTGACCCGACCGAAGCCCGTTACGCGCTTGACCTCGATCACCGAGCGCTGGCAGAGCTCGATGATGTCTGCAGCATTGTGCAGTTGGCTGATGAACGTCCGCACCAGCGGGTACAGCGCGCCATAGGCATGCGTGTCGTCGGCGGCGGGCTCGAACTCGGCGATGATTACGCCGTCGGCGCGATGCACCATCATCGCCATGCTGCTCTTGTGGCCGCCTTGCGCAAAGCGGACATCGGCGAAATGGAACGGCTGTCGCTCCTCGCCGGGCCAGGCAGCCAGGCGTGCGGAGAGGTTGTCGCCCTGCTCGAGCAAACTGGCCACGGGGGTTTCCAGCACCTGTGCAGGCTCGACTTGCAGCCAGTGACGTACGTTGTCGCTGACCTGCAGCACGCGCTGGGCAGCAGCATCGAGTACCATCATGAAGCCTTGCGGCTGGATGCTGCCGGGTGTACGGATGGGTTCACGCGCGCATTGCTCGAGCGCCGCGGCGAGCAGAACAGAGGTCTGGCCTGATGTCACAGAGTATCTCCTGGCGGCCATCAGCGCAGCGCTGCAAGCCAGTGCATGGTCGCCAACCGTGGCATATGAAAAACGACTTTCAATCGGCGACCACTTTAGCAAAGAAGTAAGAGTTCCGGGGGGTTGTTCAGTAATAATGGCAAATTGATCAGCTCCCTCTGAAGCCGTTGCAACCGGCATTGCCCACAAGCCATTAGCACATGACATTTCTCAGCCATATCAGTATGATGCGCGACTATGCGAGGTTGGCGAAATTGGTAGACGCATCAGACTTAAAATCTGACGACCTTTGGTTGTGCGGGTTCGATTCCCGCACCTCGCACCACTCCCATCTGCCTTCCCTTCCCAATCTTCGGGAACTCCTGCCCCCTCAGCTTGCCGACTTCCTATACGCCACGCACTTCGCCTGGTGACACAAGGAGGCCCAACCCATGCCTGATGCTCAGGGTAAGATTCGTTACGCCGTAGTTGCCGGTGGCTGGATTTCGCAAGGCGCATTCATGCCCGGTGTGGATCAGACCAGCAATTCGGTAATGACCGCACTGGTGACCGGTGACCCAATCAAGGCCGATGAATTGGCTGCGCTGTACGATCTCAAGAGCTACAGCTACGAACAGTTCCCCGAATTGCTGGCGTCCGGCGAGATCGACGCGATCTACCTGGCCACGCCCAATTTCCGCCATCGTGAATTCGCCGTCCCCGCGCTGGAAGCCGGCATCCATGTGCTGCTGGAGAAACCCATGGCGGCCAGCGAAGAGGACTGCCTGGCCATCAACGCCGCCGCCGAGCGGGGCAATGCCAAGCTGATGATTGCCTACCGCCTGCACTGCGAGCCGGGCACCGTGGAAATGGTCCAGCGCGTGCGCAAAGGTGACGTAGGCGAGCCTCGCTTGTTCACCGCCACCTTCACCCAGCACACCGACGCCGAAAATCATCGGATGAAAAGTGGGTTCTGGGCCGGTCCCGCAGCGGACATGGGCCCCTACCCGCTCAATGCCGTGCGCAACCTGTTCGGCGGCGAGCCGTTGGAAGTACACGCCGTGGGCGCACAGACGCCCGGCCGACCCATCAATACGCCGGACACGGTCAGTGTGACGTTGCGTTTCGCCGAGCAGCGCCAGGCCACCTTCACAGTCAGCTTCAGCCTGCCGGCAACCGAGCGCTTTCAGTTGATCGGCACCCAAGGTGAGTTCGAAGCATCGCCGTGTTTTGGATTCGGCGAGGGCGTCGCCATCGCCTATCGCTCGATCATCGACGGTGAAGAACAGGAGCACACATTTCCGGTCGTCGATCAGTTCGGTGGTGAAACCGAATACTTCTCCCAGTGCATTCTGGAAGATCGCCAACCAGAGGCCGACGGCGACGAAGGTTGGCGCGACGTGCGGGTGCTGGCAGCCATCGAGCGCTCGCTGCAAACCGGCGAGGTGCAGACACTGGACCCGCTACCTCCGCGCAAGGGGATCCAGGCCGACCAGGCACGTCAGTTGCCACTGGCCAAGGTGCCGCCGTACGTCAACACCACCGAACCCAACGACTGAGGGTCGCCTGATGCGGTGGCGCCAGGCACCACCGCATGCGCTGCTGTCCAGGCGCTCAGGCGTGCTGGGCCAGCGTTGCTGCCAGGCGCTTCGCTTGGGCGGCAACGTCGGTGACCGCGGTGCTTTCCCACCACATCCCCCGCAACGGCGGCCCCATGGCGAACAATCGCTGTGCGGTGACACCGTCCGCATCGATCAGCGCGCCGTCGGCGTCGGCTTGCAGACCCAACGCCAGCGGCCCTGGCGTGATCAGTCCGCACGCCAGGAGTTGGCGCGGCAGTGGCTTGTCGACACGTCGCCAGTCGTATTCGATGCCGCTGGAATTGATCAGGACGTCACCCTGCAGCTGCACAGGCACTGATTCGCCCCGGCGACGGATGGTCAGGGTCGTGCCTTCGGCGCTCTGATAACAGGCAGCCTGCAGAGTGAGCCGGCCTTCGGCGATCGCTTTTTGCAGCAGCGCGTCACTGGGGGGTGGTGAGCGGTGGTGATGGCTTTCCCACCAGGGACGAACATGGCGAACGAACTGCCGTTTCTGCCGCTCGCTGGCCTGGCTCCAGAGCCGTGCGATGTGAACTCGCACGGTGTCCAGTGGCGCCTGCCAGTCCACCCCTTCCCCCATGGCCTGGCGGCATTGACTGCGCACCTCGGCCATGAGTTCGCGGGGGCTGCGCAGCTCGCTCGCCGTCGCCAGAAAGTCTGGCCAGCTCGGCGGCTGGCGGCGCACATGGGGCCACAGCCCGTGCCGCGAGATGACCGTGATCGGCCCACGGTGACCGGCCCGATCGAGGGAAACCACTGCATCGACCATGGTCAGTCCCGAGCCGATGATGAGCACCCGGGCCTGGGGATCGAGGCCACGCATGGCCTGCACGTCCCAGGGGTCGATGGCCGCAGCGTTCAATCCGCCGGGCGCTTTCACGGCGGTGCGTGCTGCGGGAAACATGCCGGTGGCGAGCACCGCCTGACGCGCGGACCACCTTTGGCCATCGCTCAGGGTGACTTCGACGTGCTCGTCATGGGTTTGCAGGTCGACCGCTTCGGCGCGCACGTGCTCCGCCGTGGACCCGAAGCGCGCACCCAGGGCACGTGCTTCGGCCAGGCGTTGCTGGGCATAGAGGCCGAAGATGCCGCGCGGCGGGAACAGCTCGGCCACCGGCAGGGACTGCTCGGCCGACTCAGGCCAACCGCCATTGTCGATGAACTGGGTAAGCCACTGGGTCAAGTCGTCGGCATTGTCGGGGTCGACGCTCATGCGCGCCGCGTTGCCATTGAGGGTATGGCCCAGTTCGGTGGCGCTGTAGGCTTCGCCGCGGCCAAGTTCCGCGCGCGGTTCGATGATGGCGATCCGCCGCGGGTGGGGCTGCTTGAGCAATTGCACGGCCAGCAGGGTTCCGCTCAAGCCGCCACCGATGATCACTATGTCGGCGTGCCTGAAAACAACATCGGTCATGGCTGATTTCTCAAGGACGGTTTCGTCGATCATACGTCATGCAGCGCGCCGGGCCGTTGCGATGCCGTCACCACATTGCGGCAGCCGCTCAGATCCAGATCCTGCAGCGCAGCGGGCTTGGCAAAGTAATAGCCCTGGGCCTGGGACGCACCCATCTCGCGCAACAGCTGCAACGTGGCGAGATCTTCCACACCTTCGGCGACGACGGTCAAACCCAGCGATTCGGCCATGCGCACGATGGCGCGGACGATGGCCCGGCTGCGGGCGCTGCTGGTCAATTCAAGAATGAACGACTTGTCGATCTTCAAGCCGTTGAACTGGTACTGGTGTACGTAGCTGAGCGATGAGAAGCCTGCACCGAAGTCGTCCAGCACCACGCTCATGCCGTGCTCGGCCAACTGCTGCATGGTCCGCTGGGCCATCGCCGGCTCGGCGACCAGCGCGCCTTCGGTCAATTCCAGGCAGATCCGCGAGGCTGCCACCTGATGGCGCGCCAGCACGGCAAGCACTTCATCGGCGAAACCGCTGCGGGTGATGCTGTAGCTGGAGCAGTTCACATGCACTGGCGGCCAGTGCGCGTGGGCCGGCTGGGCCAGAATCTGCGCGACATGGGTCAGCATGTAGAGGTCCAGGCGTCCGATCAGGCGCAGGCCTTCGAGCGCAGGCAAAAAGTGCCCGGGCGCGACGATGCGACCGTCCGGTTGGTGCCAGCGGATCAACGCCTCCAACGCCAGCACCTCGCCGCTCTGCACATCGACGATCGGCTGGAAGTACGGCAGCAGCTCATCGCTGCGCTTGAGCGCATTGCGCAACGCGCCTTCCTGCTCGACTTGGTCGGACACCTCGCGGCGCAGCGCCTGGTTGAACACCGCATAGCTGTCGCGACCGGCACTCTTGACCCGGTACATGGCCTTGTCGGCATCGCGCAACAGGTCAGCCGGTTCGCTGTGGAACTGGCTGTCGGCGCAGACGATGCCGATGCTGCACGAGGAAAACACTTCGTGGCCGTTGATGAAAAACGGCCGGTCGAACGCCACCAGAATGCGTTCGGCGATCTCCACTGCCGCTTCCAGGCTCGAGCCCGGGGCCAGCACGGCAAACTCGTCTCCGCCCAGGCGCGCCAACAGATCGTCCTCGCGCAGACAGCTACGCAGACGGGCTCCTGCCTCCATGAGCAATTGGTCGCCGAAGTGATGGCCAAAACTGTCGTTGACCATCTTGAAGCGGTCCAGATCAATGAACATCACCACCAGTTCGCGACCGTCGGTCTGGTACTGGCTCCAGGCGTGGGCCAGACGCTGCTGCAGGTGGATGCGATTGGGCAGCGCCGTCAGTGCGTCGTGGGCGTTCTCGTATTGCAGCTTGGCGTTGGCGTGGTCGAGCTCGCGCGTTCGACTCTGTACCCGCGCCTCCAGACGCAGGTTGGCTTCGTAGATGGCTTCGGCAGCGCTGCGGCGCGACAGCGCGGTGTCGATGTGACGCGAGACGAAGGTCAGCAGGTCTTGGTCGCGCAGGGTGTAGTGCACGTCGCTGGCGTAGCTCTGTACCACCAGCACGCCGCGTACGCGGTCGTCATCGAACAAGGGCACGCCGAGCCAGGATTGCGAGCGGATCGGCTCGCGGCTGTCGTCGATTTCGCCCTGGATCATCAGCCGCGTGGCGGCATCGAAGTCGATCAGGCAGGCAGCACGCTGGCGAATCACGTACTCGGTCAGGCCACGCCGACCACGTCGCGGTTGCGGGCGGCCGGTGAGTTGTTCATCGACGTAATAGGGAAAGCTGACCTCGCCGCTGGCGCCGTCGAAGATCGCGATATAGAAATTACGCGCGTACAGCAGATCGCCGACGATCACGTGCAGGCTGTGATAGAGGCCATCGAGCTCGCCGGGCTTGCTCGACAACTCGGCAATCTGGAACAGCGCCACTTGCAGGTGCTCGGCGCGCTTGCGCTCGGAGACTTCCAGGCGTAGCGCGGCGTTGAGCTGGGACAGCTCCTGCGTGCGACGCGACACCGTCTCTTCCAGGTCGGCGCGGTGCAGGATGCGGTCCAGGGCCATGGCCACGTGCCGGGCGACAACCAGGAACAGGGCACGGTCTTCGGCGCTGTAGGCGCGCTCCACGTCGTAGACCTGCATGGCGATCATGCCGAACACCTCGTCGCGGGCGTTCTTGAGTGGCGAACCCATCCAGAATTCGGGAATGTGCCCTACGCAATGGAAACGCCCCTGCCGCCCTGCCAGGGCGATGCCCTTGGCGTCGATCAGCAGGGGCTGGCCACTGGTCAGCACCTGGCCGGTCAGCGACAGGTGCTCGGGAGTCAGGTACTCGTAGTTTTCCGCTTCCAGGGCCTCGACGTCGATGACGTCGACGTAATAGGGGTAGGTGATCTTGCCGCTTTGCGCATCGTAGAGCGCCAGGTAGAAGTTTTCCGCGTCGATCAGGGTGGCCAGGAGTTTGTGTACGCCCACGAGGAACACGCCGCGGTCGCGGGTGGAACTGGCCAGGTAGGTAATTTCGTACAGCACGCGTTGCGTGATCTGCGCACGGGCCAGGGCGTCGGTCTGGACCTGGCGACCGATGGCGGCGGCAAGGTCCGCCAGAGCGCCGTCGTAGGGAACATGTACCGGTGCCATCAGCCAGCCAAGTACCGCTTCGCCCTGCCCGGTTGGCCAGAACTGCAGCCCGCAGCTCTCGCAGAACCGCTCCAGCTCGTGGTTGGCCAACACCAGCGGCCAGTGGCGCTGAAGGTCGCCCTGGCCTTCCAGATGCAACTGCTCACCAGCCCGGTACCACGCCCAGGCGGTGCTGTGCGGCCATTCACGGGCCTGCAGCAGAATCGCTTCCAGCGAGGCGGCATCGAGCACGGGCGTAGAGCCCTTGCCGAACTTGGCAAAGGTCGGGGGATCGGAACTCATAGACGCTCCATGCCAGAAAACCAACGGCCTCCATCTTCGAGCTTATGGCCATCTAATGGCAAGCCCTGTGAGCAGCCCTGACGCTTACGTCAAAGCCTTGTGTCGCAATCCCCCTGCCTACCGCGTCGACCCTTTCGCGGCCGATGACCGCTCCTACAGGAGGACAGGCGCTGCGGTCGTCCCTCCTGGGCGCCGTGCGATGAATGGAAATCATCGGATTCAGGCCGGGCTGACGCTCTTGGTGTGCCTGGCCGCCTGTATGTCATGCATGAATCGCTCGGCCGGCAGTGGATGGCCGAGCAGGTAGCCTTGCAGGGAATCGCATCCCAGCCGGGTCAGGAAGGCCTGCTGGTTGCTGGTTTCCACACCCTCGGCGACGATCCGCAAACCCAGTGCCTGACCCAGCGCGACGATCGCCGAGACGATCGCGGCGTCGTCGCTGTCCTGCTCCAGGTCGCGGACGAAACCGCGGTCGATCTTCAGCTCGTTGGCCGGCAGGCGCTTGAGGTACATGAGGCTGGAATAACCCGTGCCGAAATCGTCGATTGACAGGTCGACGCCCATGTCCGACAGCTGCTGCAGCACCGCCATGCTGGCGTCGGCGTCGCTCATGGCGGTGGTTTCGGTGATTTCCAGGGTCAGGTTGGCGGCGGCCAGCCCATGCCGGTCCAGGGTGGTGGCGACGCCGCGTACCAGGCCGGCATGGCCGAACTGCAGGGCCGACAGGTTGACCGCAACGCGCCAGTGGCCGAATCCCAGATCGACCCACTCGCGCATCTGCCGACAGGCCTCGTCGAGCACCCAGTTGCCGATGTCGATGATCAGCCCGGTCTTCTCTGCCAGGTCGATGAATGCCGCCGGCGCCAGCAGGCCCAGGCGCGGGTGTTCCCAGCGCAGCAGCGCCTCGGCACCGATCGGATCGCCGCTGTGGGCATCGAACTTGGGCTGGTAGAACAGACGCAACTGGTGCTCGGCCAGGGCCAGGCGCAGCTCCTGCAACAGTTGCAGTTGCTTGCGCGCGTTGGTGTTCATGGAGGTTTCGAAGAAACTATAGCCGTTTTTGCCGATGCTCTTGGCGTGGTACATCGCCGCGTCGGCGTTCATCAGCAATTCGTTCTGGTCGATACCGTTGCCCGGATACAGCGCAATACCAATGCTGGCGGAAATCTGCAGCGCGTGCCCGGCAACCTCGAACGACTGGCTGATGAGGTGCACCTGCTGCGCAGCGATACCCTTGGCATACGCCGGCTCTTCCAGACTCACCAGCAACACGAACTCGTCACCGCCGATCCGCGCCAGAGTGTCCTGGCCATGCAGGCTGCCCCGCAGGCGCGAGCCGACGGCACGCAGCAACTGGTCGCCCATGTGATGGCCGAAAGCATCGTTGACCGGCTTGAAGCCATCCAGGTCGATGAACATCACCGCCAGGTAGCCACCCACCGCATCGACCTGATTGATGGCCTGGCCGATGCGGTCGGCGAGCAGTATGCGATTGGGTAGGCCGGTCAGGTTGTCGTGCAGGGCCAGCTGGGTCAGTTCCTGGTTGGCCAGGGTCAGCGAGTTGGCCAGCGCCGAGGTGCGCGACTCCATGCGCGCGTCGAGCACCGAGGTCAGCAGGGTCATGCCCAGCACCGCCAGGGTGGTCACCAGCACCAGGTAGTCCAGGCCATCGCCGGTGAGCCCGTCGAGGGCGCCCCCACAGACGCTGCCCTCGGGAAATTCGGCCGCAGCCATGCCGGTGTAGTGCATGCCGACGATGGCGATGCCCATCACCACCGACGCGCCAGCCCGGGCCAGGCGCACATTGGGCAGGTTGCGGCGCAGGCGGAAGGCGATCCACAGCGCCGCGCCCGAAGCGCCGGCGGCGATGGCCAGGGACGCGACGAAGAGGACCGGATCGTAGACGATGCCCGGCTGCATTTGCAGGGCCGCCATGCCGGTGTAGTGCATGCTGCTGATGCCCGCGCCCATGATCAGCGCGCCCACCCCCAGTTGCGGCCAGGGCAGCAGCGGCTGGCTGACCAGCCACAGGGCAAACCCCGAGCTGAGGACGGCGATGAGCAGCGAAGCGGCCGTCAGGCCGAGATCGTAGCCCAGTTGGATGGGCAATTCGAAGGCAAGCATGCCGATGAAGTGCATCGACCATACGCCGATGCCCATGGCCAACGCCCCGCCACTCATCCATAGATAGACCGCCCGGCCCTGGGCCGTGGCAATACGCCCCACCAGATCGAGCGCGGTGTACGACGCCAGGATGGCGACACACAGCGATACAGCCACAAGCGCGGAAGAATAGGTACCAATCAGCATCGATGTCTCGACAAGGTCATGCAAGGTTTCAGAAGTGGTACGACACAGCTCACGTCAATCCTGTAGCAGCGGCGCGAGCCGCGTCATGGGCGCTGCGGTGAGTCTGGTGAAACGCGGTGACCGCTGACGCGGCTTGCGCCGCTGCTACGGGGGATTGCGTTTCGACCGTTACGGGCGCTGCGGTGAGTCTGGTGAAACGCGGTGACCGTTGACGCGGCTTGCGCCGCTGCTACAGAGGTTCGCGTTTCGACTCACTATTGTGCCGGTTCCTGCCACCCTCCGCCCAGTGCTGCGATCAACTGCACGCTGGCGACCAGCCGGCTCTGCAGCAACGTCAACACCGTGCGCTCGTTGCTCAGCGCCGTCGCCTGCACGTTGACCACATCAAGATAGCCAATAAGCCCGGCTTTGTATTGATTGGACGTCAGCCGCAGCGACTCTCGCGCCGCCTGCAAGGCTTCGTTGCGCACCGACGCTTCCTCGTCGAACACCTTCAATTGGCTCATGTAGTCTTCGACCTCGCGAAAACCGTCGAGCACCGTCTGTCGATATTGCGCGACGGTCTGGTCGTAAGCCGCCTCACTGCGGTCCACTTCAGCGGCGCGCTGACCGCCATCGAACAGGGTCATCGCCAACTGCGGGCCAACCGACCAGAAACGGTTGGGCAACGACACCCAATTACTGAAACTGCTACTGCTGTAGCCGCCGGCCAGGCTCAAAGTCAGGTCGGGAAAATAGGCTGTCTTGGCCACGCCGATTTCCGCGTTGGCGGCCATCACCGAGCGCTCGGCGGCGGCGATGTCGGGGCGTCGCTCGAGCAATTGCGAAGGCACCGCCAGAGGGATCGCCGGCAACGCCGGAATCTCGGTGCTGGCGGCCAAGCTGAATTCGGCCGGTGCCATGCCAATGAGCACGGCGATGGCATTTTCCAGCTGCGCCCGCTGCCAGACCAGATCGATCAGGTCGGCTTGGGTGGTCTTCAACTGGGTCTGCGCCAGGAACACCGCATCCTTGCCGGAAATGCCCGCGCGGTACTGATTCTGGGTCAGGTCGAGCGAACGCTGATAGGCCTGGACGGTCGCTTCGAGGAGGCGCTTCTGCTCGTCGATCACCCGCAGTTGCAGATAGTTCTGCACCAGCTCCGATTGCAGGCTCAGACGCATCGCCGCCAAATCCGCCAGGCTCGCCTGGGCGCTAGCGCGATCGGCTTCCAGGCCGCGGCGCAGCTTGCCCCAGATATCCGCTTCCCAGCTCACGCCCAGCTGCGTGTTGTAGGTGTCGCGTATGCCACTGCTGGATTGGCTCAGGCTCGAACCGCTGCTGCCGGTGCCCTGGCTGGAGCGGGTCTTGCCAGCGCTCAGATCGACAGTCGGAAAGAGTGCGCCGCGGGTGCTGCGCACCAGTGCCTGGGCCTGCCGGTACTGCGCTTCGTACTGGGCGACGGTCTGGTTGGAGCGGTTGAGCCTGAGCACCAGGGCGTCGAGCTGGCGGTCGCCGTACAGCTCCCACCAGGCGCCGCGCGCCAGGGCGTCGCTGGGGTTGGCTTGGCGCCAGCCCTCGGACTGCTTGAATTGCACCGGCGTGGCGATCGTCGGACGCTGGTAGTCCGGGCCCAGGGTGCAGGCACCCAGCATCAGGCTGCACAACGCCAGGCTGGCCAGGCGCGAGGCGCGCGGTAAAACGGAATCGGTCATAGCGCAGTGTCCAGAGCGGCATCGGTACGCACGCCGCGCCATTTATTGAAACGGTGGCGCAGGCGGTCCAGATAAAGGTAAACCACCGGGGTGGTGTAGAGCGTGAGGATCTGGCTGAACACCAACCCGCCAATGATGGTCAGGCCCAGCGGGCGGCGCATCTCGGCGCCTGCGGCGGTACTGAACATCAACGGCAGCGCACCCAGGATGGCCGCCATGGTGGTCATCAGGATGGGCCGCAAGCGCAACAGACAGGCCTGCCGAATGGATTCGGTCGGGCCCAGCCCTTCGTTGCGTTCGAGTTGCAGCGCCAGGTCGATCATCATGATCGCGTTCTTTTTCACCACCCCAATCAGCAGAAACAGGCCCAGCAGCGAGATCAGGCTGAACTGGCCACCGGTCAGGTAGATGCTCAGCAAGGCCCCTACGCCGGCCGACGGCAAGGTCGAGAGAATGGTAAGCGGGTGAATGTAGCTTTCATAGAGAATCCCCAGCACCAGGTAAACCGCCACCAGCGCACCGAGTATCATAAATGGCTGGCTCTTCTGCGCCGCCGCGAAGGCGTCGCCGGTACCGGCCACCTTGACGATGATGTCTTCCGGCAGGCCGACCCGCACCAGCGCTCGCTCGATCAGCGGCGTAGCCACGTCCAGGGTCACGCCAGTGGCCAGGTCGAAGGAAATGGATTCGGAGGCGAACTGGCCCTCGTGGCTGACGCTGTCGTCGGCCAGGCTGTTCTCGTAATGCGCGATGCTCGACAGCGGCACACGCTTGTCGTCCATGGTGATCACCTGGACCTGCTCCAGGGTGATCGGGTCCTGGGCATACCGGGGGTTGATCTCCATCACCACCTTGTACTGGTTGAGGCTGTCGTAGATGGTGGAAATCTGCCGCTGGCTGTAGGCGTTGTTGAGCACCGAGGTCACGGTGCTCATGTCGATGCCCAGGCGCTTGGCCTTGTCGCGGTCGACGATCAACGTCACCTGCGCGGCGCCGCGACCTTCGCGGGCATCGATGGCGGTCAGTTCCGGCAGCGCGCGGAACGCCGCGACGATTTTCGGGTACCAGGTACGCAAGGCCGATAGATCGCCGCTCTGGATGATGTACGAATACTGCGCGGTGCTCTGCTCGCGCGCGCCGCCGAACTGCAGGTCCTGGTCGGCCATCAGCATCAGGCGGCCGCCGGGTACCTTGGGCAGTTCCTTGCGCAGCCGTTCGATCACCTGCTGCGCGTTGATCTTGCGTTCTTCGATGGGCTTCAAGCGCACCAGGATGGTCGCGTTGTTGCTGCCGTTGTTGCCACCGATGAAGCCGGCCACGCTGTCGACCGCCGGGTCGGCGAGCAGCGCGCGCCGATAGGTTTCCATCTTCGGCTGCATGACCGAGAACGACAGGCCGTCGTCGCCGCGCACGAAGCCGATCAACTGGCCGGTGTCCTGCTGCGGCATGAAGGTCTTGGGCACGACCACGTACAGCGCCACGTTGCCGACGATGGTCAGCAACAGGCTGAGCAGGGTTAGCCGGCGATGCCGCAGGACCCAGCCCAGGCTACGGTCGTAGGCTGCGACCATGCGCTGATTGACGCGGTGACTGAAGCGTTGCAGGCGGTTGTCCTGTTCGGGCCGATGCGGCGTCAGCCAGCGCGCGCAGAGCATGGGCGTCAGGGTCAGCGAGACGAACAGCGAGACGACGATGGCCACCGCCAGCGTGATCGAAAATTCACGGAACAGGCTTTCGATGATGCCGCCGATGAACAGGATCGAAAGGAACACCGCCACCAGCGAGACGTTCATCGACAGCAGGGTGAAGCCGACCTCCTGGGTGCCCAGGTACGCAGCGCGCAGGGGCGGCACACCGTTGTCGATGTGCCGGGAAATGTTCTCCAGCACCACGATGGCATCGTCCACCACCAGCCCGGTCGCCAGGATCAGCGCCATCAGCGACAGGTTGTTGAGCGAGAACCCCCACAGGTACATGATCGCGAACGTCCCCACCAGCGACACCGGCACGGCCAGGGTGGGAATCAGCGATGCGCGGAAATTGCCGAGGAACAGGAACACCACCAGCACCACCAGCACCACGGCGATGAGCAGCGTCATCTCGGCCTCGTGCAGGGTGGCGGTGATCACCGGTGAGCGGTCCATGGCGATGTTCAGCTCGACACTGGCCGGCAGCAGTGCTTCCAGGGCCGGCAGTTGTTCCTTGATCTGGCTGACAGTCTGGATGATGTTGGCCCCGGCCTGGCGGTTGATCACCAGCAGCACGGCCGAGTTGTCGTTGTAGAAGCCGCTGTTGTAGCGGTCTTCCACCCCGTCGGTGACCTTGGCGACGTCACTCAGGCGCAGTACCGAGCCGTCCTGATAGCGGATGATCAGCGGCTTGTAGTCGTCGGCCTTGTCCAGCTGGTCGTTGGCCTGCACCTGCCACTGGCGCTCGCCGTCCTCGACGAAACCGATGGGCCGCCGCACGTTGGTGCCGTCGATGGTGGTGCGCACGTCGTCGAGCGACACGTTGTACTGGTTGAGCAACTGCGGCTCGAGTTCGATGCGCACCGCTGGCAGCGAGCTGCCGCCGATCTGCACTTCGCCCACCCCCGGCACCTGGGACAGGCTCTGCGACAGGATGGTCGAGGCCAAATCGTACAGCTGGCCCTTTTCCAGCACCTCGGAGGTCAGCGACAGGACCATCACCGGGGCCTGGGAGGGGTTGATCTTCTTGTAGGTCGGCATGCTGCGCATGCCGCTGGGCAGCAGGTTGCGCGATGCGTTGATCGCCGCCTGTACCTCGCGGGCCGCACCGTTGATGTCGCGGTCCAGGTCGAACTGCAAAATGACCCGGGTCGAGCCCTGGCTGGAACGGCTGCTCATGGTGGTCACGCCCGGAATGGCGCCGAACGATCGCTCCAGCGGCGTGGCCACGGTCGAGGCCATGACCTCGGGGCTGGCCCCAGAGAGGTTGGCCGACACCACGATCACCGGAAAATCCATGCTGGGCAGCGGCGACACCGGCAGCAGGCTGAAACTGACCCCGCCCAGCAGCATGATCGCCACGCTCATCAGGAAGGTCGCCACCGGGCGACGGATGAAAGGTCCGGACAGGTTCATGATTCAGCCTGTTCCACGGCGGCTGGTTGGCGCCCCCAGCGTCGGCCCAGGCGGTCGAAGTACAGGTAGATGACTGGCGTGGTGAACAGCGTCAGCACCTGGCTCACCAGCAGCCCGCCAACCATCACCAGGCCCAGCGGCTGGCGCAGTTCCGCGCCCGAGCCGCTGGCAAGCATCAGCGGCACCGCGCCGAACAGCGCGGCCATGGTGGTCATCAGGATCGGCCGGAAACGCAGCAGCGCCGCCTGGTAGATCGCCGTCTCGGGGTCCAGGCCCTGGTTGCGCTCGGCCTCCAGGGCGAAGTCGATCATCATGATCGCGTTCTTCTTGACGATGCCGATCAACAGGATGATGCCGATGATCGCGATCATGCCCAGGTCGTTGCCGCTGATCAGCAGCGCCAGCAAGGCCCCCACCGCTGCCGAAGGCAAGGTCGAGAGAATGGTGATGGGGTGGATATAACTCTCGTAGAGCACGCCCAGCACGATGTACATGGTGACGATCGCCGCGAGCACCAGCAGCAAGGTACTCTGCAACGACGCCTGGAAGGCCTCCGCCGCACCCTGGAATTGGGTCTGCACGCCCAGCGGCATGCCGATGTCGCGCTGCACCTGCTCGATGACATCGACTGCCTTGCCCAGCGCCACCCCATCGGCCAGGTTGAACGACATCATCACCGCCGGAAACTGGCCGATGTGGGCAATCGCCAACTGCGCCTGGCGTTGCTCGATGTGAGCCAGGCTCGACAGGCGCACCTGGGTGCCACTGGTGGCGGTGGTGTCGCTGTCGGCCGTCTGATTGGTGGTGCCCGTGCCGTTGACGCTGGCCTTGACGTAGATCTGTTCCAGCGCCTGCGGCCCCAGGGTGCTGGCGTCGGTGGCTTGCAGCACCACTCGGTACTGGCTGGACTGGGTGTAGATGGTGGAGATCTGCCGCTGGCCGAAAGCGTCGTACAGCGCATCGGTAATGTCGGCGACATCCACCCCGACCCGCTTGGCCGCATCGCGATCGATCACCAGGTACACCTGCAGGCCCTTGTCCTGCAGGTCGCTGGCCACATCGGTGAGTTCGGGGCGTTGCTTCAGAGCGTCCACCAAGCGAGCGCTCCAGGTGGCGAGCAGGTCCGCATCCGGCGACGACAGGCTGAACTGGTACTGGGTACGGCTGACCCGGTCCTCGATGGTCAGGTCCTGCACGGGCTGCATGAACAGGCGCATACCCAGCAGCTTGTCGACCTCCGGCTGCAGCCGGGCAATGATCTGGCTGGCGGTGAGGTCGCGTTCGCTGTGGGGCTTGAGGTTGATCAGCAGCCGGCCACTGTTGAGCGTGGCGTTGTCACCGTCCACGCCGATGTACGAAGACAGGCTGGAGACCGCTGGATCCTGCAGGATGATCTTCGCCAGAGCCTGCTGTCGCTCGCTCATGGCCTTGAAGGAAATCGACTGCGGCGCTTCGGAAATGCCCTGGATGACCCCAGTATCCTGCACCGGGAAGAAGCCTTTGGGCACTACCAGGTATAGCAGCACGGTCAGGCCCAGGGTGGCGACGGCGACCAGCAGGGTCAGCGGCTGGTGGCGCAGCACCCAGCGCAGGCCGCCGCCGTAGCGCTCGATCAGCCAGTCGATCCAGGCGCCACTGGCCTTGTAGAAACGGCCCTGCTCTTCTTCCTTGGGTTCGCGCTTGAGCAGGCGTGCGCACATCATCGGGGTCAGGGTCAGCGAGACCACCAGCGAAATGAGGATGGCCACCGCCAGTGTGATGGCGAACTCGCGGAACAGGCGGCCGACCACGTCGGCCATGAACAGCAACGGGATCAACACCGCGATCAGCGAGAAGGTCAGCGACAGCAGGGTGAAGCTGATCTGCCGCGCGCCCTTGAGCGCGGCCTGCATCGGCGTCTCCCCTTCCTCGATGTGCCGCGAGATGTTCTCCAGCATGACGATGGCGTCGTCGACCACGAAACCGGTGGCCACGGTCAGGGCCATCAAGGTCAGGTTATTGATCGAAAAACCGGCCAGGTACATGACGCCGAAAGTGCCCACCAGCGACAGCGGTACCGCGATGGACGGAATCAGGGTGGCGCTGAAGCGACGCAGGAACAGGAACGTGACCATGACCACCAGGGCGATGGCGATCAGCAGTTCGTGCTGGACGTCGGTTACCGAGGCGCGGATGGTCTGGGTGCGGTCGGTCAGCACCGTGACGTCGAGCCCGGCCGGCATGGTGTCGGTAATCGAGGGCAGCAGCGCCTTGATCCTGTCGACCACGTCGATGACGTTGGCGCCCGGCTGGCGTTGGATATTGAGCAACACTGCCTGGTTCTGGTTGGCCCAGGCCGCCAGACGCTCGTTCTCCGCGCCGTCGACGATCTGTGCAACGTCGCGCAGGCGCAGCGGCCCGCCGTTGTTGTACGCCAGAATCAGGTTGGCGTATTCCTCGGGAGAACGCAGCTGGTCGTTGGCGTCGAGCATCGACACCCGCGTGGGGCCGTCGAAGTTGCCCTTGGGCTGGTTGACGTTGGACGCGCCGATCAAGGTGCGCACATCGGACAGGTTCAGGCCATTGGCGGCCAGCGCTTCGGGGTTGACCTTGATGCGCACGGCCTGGCGCTGACCGCCGGCGATGCTGACCATGCCCACGCCGCTGATCTGGGCGAGCTTTTGCGCCATGCGCGTGTCGACTAGGTCATTGAGCTTGGGCAGCGGCATGGTTTTGGAGCTGATGGCGATGGTCAGCACCGGGGTGTCGGCCGGATTGACCTTGTTGTACACCGGCGGCGCGGGCAGGTCCGAGGGCAGCAGGTTGCTGGCGGCATTGATCGCCGCCTGCACCTGCTGCTCGGCGACGTCCATGTTGATCTCGAGGCTGAAGCGCAGCGTCAACACCGAGGCGCCGCCCGAACTGGTCGAGGCCATCTGGGTCAGCCCCGGCATCTGCCCGAACTGGCGCTCCAGGGGTGCGGTCACCGCGCTGGTCATCACCTGGGGGCTGGCGCCGGGGTACAGCGTCATCACCCGGATCGTCGGATAGTCGACCTGCGGCAGCGCCGAGACCGGCAGCAATCGATAGGCGAGCACGCCCGCCAGAACGATCGCGAGCATGGTCAGCGTCGTTGCGACAGGGCGCAGGATGAACAGCCGCGAGATATTCATGCGCCGTTCTTGCCCGTCTCACCGGGCACACTGGCACCCTCCTGGCCCTGCAGGTGTTGCCCAGGCGTGGTCGGCACCTTGGCGCTGTCCTCGACCACTTCGACCCGGCTGCCGTCGCGCAGGCGGTCGGTGCCTTCGAGCACGACCCGATCACCCTGGGCCAGTCCCTGTTCGACGACCGTCCGGCTGCCGTCGGTGGCGCCGACCTTGAGCTGACGGATCTTGACCTTGTCGGTGCCGTCCATCGCGTAGACGAACGTACCGTCGACGCCATACTGAACGGCGGCCGAGGGCACCAGCACCACACCCTTGAGCGTGTCCGAGAGCAGGCGCACGTTGACGAACTGATTGGGGAACAGCGCTTCGTCCTGGTTTTCGAAGCGTGCCTTGAACTTCAGGGTGCCGGTAGTGGTGTCGATCTGGTTGTCCAGGCTGCCCAGCACACCGGTGGCCTGCTTGCGCGTATCGCCTCGGTCCCAGGCTTCCACGGTCAGCTTGGCGCCGCTGCGGTAGCGCGCCAGTACCGGCGTGAGTTCGCTCTCGGGCAGGGTGAAGGCCACGGTGATCGGCTGCACCTGGGTGATCACCACCAGCGCGCTGGTGTCGTTGGCAGCCACCAGGTTGCCGATGTCCAGCTGGCGCAGGCCGAGGCGTCCGGCAATGGGTGCGCGGATGCGGGTGAAGTCCAGGTTGAGCTTGGCGTCGTTGACAGCGGCCTGGTTGGTCTGGATGGTGCCTTGGTACTGCCCTACCAGCGCCTGCTGGGTGTCCAGGGTCTGGCGGGCGATGCTGTCTTCGGCGAACAGGCCTTTGTAGCGCTGCAGGTCGAGCTGGGCGTTCTTCAGCTGTGCCTGGTTCTGCGCCAGCGTGCCTTGAGCCTGCTGCAAGGCGATTTCGTAGGTGCGCGGGTCGATTTCCGCCAGCAGGTCGCCAGCCTTGACCCGTTGTCCCTCCTGGAAATTGACCTTGATCAGTTCACCGGCCACCCGGCTGCGCACATTCACGGTGTTGGTCGCCGTCACCGTGCCCAGGGCCTTGTAGTACACCGGGAAGTCACCGGTGACCACATCAGCCACCCGGACCGGCGTAGGCTCGGCCGAACCGCCGAAGCCGGGGCGCGCCGAGCCTGCGTTGCGCCCAGCGGTGGCGGGTGCAGAGGCACCGTTTTCCGCGGTTTTCTTGGCAGGCCAGAACCACCAGCACAACACGGCGACAACCAGCACCATCAACAGGCCGAACAGCCAGCGACGCGATTTACGGGGACCTGGGGACTGCATTGAATGATCGACCATTGTGCGGGTGAGCTTCTACTTTGAGGAGGCTGAACGATAAGGAGTCGGCAGGCATAAGCAAAGCGCCTTTACGGGCAATTTACCTTGGCCGGGGATCAAGCGGATGTTCTACACGATCGACCTGTAGCAGCGGCGCGAGCCGCGTCACGAGGCACCGCGGAGTATCTGACAACACACGGCACCCCGGACGCGGCTTGCGCCGCTGCTACAGAGATATCATACCCCTGTAGCAGCGGCGCGAGCCGCGTCATGGGACGCGCGCCGCTGCGACGGGGAGAGGTTACTTGAGGACAGCGAGGGCAGCGGCGTAGTCGGGTTCCTGACCGATTTCCGGAACCAGTTCGCTGTGCAGCACTTTATCGTGCTCGTCGAGGACGACCACGGCGCGCGCCGTCAGGCCCTTGAGCGCGCCTTCGGCGATGTCGACGCCGTAGGCGCGGTGGAAATCATGGGCACGGAAGGTCGACAGGTTCTGCACGTTCTCCAGGCCTTCGGCGCCGCAGAAACGGGCCTGGGCGAACGGCAGGTCGGCGGAGATGCACAGGATGGCGGTATTGGCCACGTCGTTGGCCTGGGCATTGAACTTGCGTACGGAAGTGGCGCAAGTCGGGGTGTCGATGCTCGGGAAAATGTTCAGCACCTTGCGCTTGCCGGCCAGGCTTTGCAGCGATACCTCGGCCAGACCCGCGCCGACCAGCGTGAACGCCGGGCCCTGGGCACCAACCTGAGGAAGCTCGCCATCGACCTTGATCGCGTTGCCTTTATGCGTCACTTGAGCCATGAGCCTTGTCCTTCATCGGATTGAGAAAGGGCAAAGTTAAGCATGAAACAAGGCGTACGGCCTATGCGTCGGCGAAAAATAAGTGCTCGACCCAGGCTCAGGTTCAGGCCGGCTGTGGAAACCCCTCAACCGGCTCTGGCCTGCGTCTCTCGCGCAGCCGATGGCTGCTGCCCTCGCAGCTCCAGCACCAGCCTGGCGCGTTCCCGCGCGCTGGTCACACGGTCAAGCGGGATGTCTGCCTTGAACAACTCGACCTCGTCGGTCTGCGGATTCAAGAGCTTCACGCACAGCGATTGATCGCTGGTCAACGTGCACACGCATTTCTGCGGCAGAAACGCCTGTTCGACGATGCTGCGCAGTTCCAGTGCGCTGAGTCCGGGGGGAAGCATGGTGTATCTCCTGTAGGGCCTTTGATCGGCGTCCTACCCGGAACGCCTGGGCGTCGGGACTGCAGAACGTGGCAGCACGATGCGCGACAGTCCGGAACGGTTCGAATCAGTTCAGAACGGTTCGCACTTCAAGGTATATACCCGCCCGATGGCACGTGCAATGGAAGTTTGCATCGTGCCGAAAAAGCCCTGTAAGCCTTTGAAAAGCCAAGAGATACGACAGTTGTACAGAATGTCGGAAGAAGCGTTTCAGCACCGCAGGACCTGTACAACGTTCCTTTTAACGGTGCACACGCGATCAGTCGCGCGACTTGGGAATCAGCCCCTGCAGCTGCTGAGCGAAGAAGTGAGCGTCCAGTACGGTGGATTCAGGATCCTTGCTGCCGCGCTCCTTGCGCCAGTACCAGGCGCCATCGGCCGAGTCCTTGACGATGGAGATACTGCCGTGACGATCCGAGGTCAGGCCCGCCACGGCGATGACCATCGCCCCACCCTGCCCCATGACCTGCGGCACCAGCTCCACTCGGCGCTGAGCCAGGATGATCGCCAGGGATTCACTGATGAACGGCGAATGCTCGCTGGGGTAGGTGCTGCTGGTGGCTACCCAGGGCGAACGCTCGATCGCCAGCAGTTGTCGTTCGGTGAGCGCCGCCAGCCAGGTCTCGATCTGACCGAACAGCGTCTGGATGCTGTCTTGCCAATGCTGGCACTGGTCCTTGAACGACTGTTGCAGGCGTTGCTGGGTTGCAGCATGTTGCTGGAGCATGTCAGCCAGTTGCTGTACTTCATCCATCGCGACCACCTCGGTGCGCGCCCGGACTGGGCATGCCGCAAATCGGCGGCCGCAGATCGGGCATCGACGGCCAGTGTAACAGGCTTGCTCAAGCGCTCAGCGAATAGACGATCGCCGAAATGGCCACCAGGCCGACCAGCGTCACGAATACGTTGGACATGTGCCCGGCATACTTGCGCATGGCCGGCACGCGACGGATCGCGTACATCGGCATGAGGAACAGCAAGGCGGCGATGACCGGCCCGCCGAAGCTCTCGATCATGCGGACGATGTTCGGGTTCAGCGTGGCGACCAGCCAGCACACCAGCAGCATGAACAGCGCCGTGAAGCGGTCCAGGGCCTTGGCGTTGGGGCGGCGACCGGACTTCAGGATCAGGCCCTTGATGCCTTCGCTGGCACCGATGTAGTGCCCCAGGAACGACTTGGCGATGGCCACGATCGCGATCAGCGGCGCGGCAAAGGCGATCACCGGGTTGCTGAAGTGGTTGGCCAGGTAGGACAGGATCGACAGGTTCTGCGCCTTGGCCTCGGCCAGTTGCTCGGGCGACAACGTCAATACGCAGCTGAATACGAAGAACAGCACCAGCACCACCATCAAGCCGTGGGCGCGTGCCAGGATCTGGCTGCTGCGCTGGTCGGCGTACTCGCCGTAGCGACGCTTCTGGTCCACGGCGAAGGCCGAGATGATCGGTGAATGGTTGAACGAGAACACCATCACCGGAATGGCCAGCCACAGGGTATGGATCAACGCACTGGGCGCGGGCACATCGCCTGCGGTGGCCAGGATGCCGCCGTTCCAGTGGGGAATCAGGTACAGCGCCAGCAGCACCAGCGCGACGATGAATGGATAGACCATCAGGCTCATTGCCTTGACGATGAACTGCTCGCCACACCGCACCACGATCAACAGGCCCAGGATCAGCACCAGCGCCAGCACCGCCCGGGGCGGGGTCTGCATGCCCAGTTGATGTTCCATGAAACTGCCCACGGTGTTGGTCAAGCCCACGCTGTAGATCAACAGGATCGGGAAAATCGCAAAGAAGTAGAGCAGCGTGATCAAGGCCCCGGCCTTGATACCGAAATGCTCTTCCACTACGTCGGTGATGTCGGTACCCGCACGACCGGAAAGCACGAAGCGGGTCAGGCCCTGGTGCGCGTAATAGGTCATGGGAAACGCCAGCGCCGCGAGAATCATCAGCGGCCAGAAGCCGCCCAGGCCCGCGTTGATCGGCAGAAACAGCGTGCCTGCGCCGATTGCGGTGCCGAACAGGCCCAGCATCCACGTGGTGTCGTGGCGGTTCCAGGGCGTCAGCGTGGCGGGCGCCTCGGCGTATCGTGGGTCAAGGCTGTTGGCCTGCTCGTTCATTCGTTCGAATCTCCGCGTGCCTGCGTTCAATCGATGGCCGGAAGCGGGAAAAACGTGCAGCTGGCAGCGCCCCGGCCTTGAAAAGGGGCGTGATTGTCCAAGATTGTGCAAGGAAAGCAAAGGGTTACTCGAGCAACGGGGCGCAAATGCGGCCTTGGCAGCTTATTTCACTGACGTATGGTCCAGCGCCAGCCAGCTCTGCGTATCCCCTGCGGACATGGGGCGGGCGAAGTAGTAACCCTGCACGAAACGGCAGCCGAGAGCCACGAGCGCCTGCGCCTCCTCCAACGTTTCCACGCCTTCGAAGATGCAGTCCAGGTCCATGTCCTGGGTCAATGCGAGCAGGGATTTGACGATCTTGTAGCTGGCCGGTTTTTCGTGCAGGCGAGCGACGAAGCTGCGGTCGACCTTGAGTTTGGTCAATGCCAGCGCATGCAGGTGGGTGAGGCTCGAATAGCCGGTTCCGAAATCGTCGAGGGAGATACCGCAGCCCAGCGCGCGCAGGGTGGCGATAGCTTCCTGGACCAGATCCAGATCCTGGAGGGTGGCCGTCTCGGTGATTTCCAGGTCGACCCGGCTCGGGTCGAACACACCGCTCGCCAGCAGCTTGACGATGGCCTGCACGGCCTCGGGAGAACCGCAATCGTGGGCCGAGAGGTTGAACGACAGGCGGATCGGCGCCGGCCAGGCGGCCGCACCCTGCAAGGCTTTGCCCAGCAGTGGCAGGGTCAGGCGGTTGATCATGCCACTGCGCTCGGCAACGGGAATGAACTGACCCGGCGGCACCGGCCCCAACTCCACGCTCTGCCAGCGAGCCAGGGCTTCGAACGCCACGGTGGCGCCGGTCTGCAGCTCGACGATGGGCTGGAAAACGACATGAAACTCGCGCTCCAGATCCGCCCGGCGCAACGCCTGTTCGGTCAGGACCGCGCTCTGCAGCTGCTTTCTGTGCACCGCCGAGAACAGCGACATATGGCCAACGAAATGGTGTTTGCTTTGGTACAGCGCGTAATCGGCGTACTCGAACAATTCGTGGGCATCGCGGGCCAGGTCGGGAAAGGTCGCCAGGCCCATCGAGGCGCCGACCTGGATCGGCACGTCGACCAGCAGGTAAGGCTTGCTCAGCTCCACGCAGATGCGTTCGGCGAACAGGGAAACCTGCAGGTTGTCGCCACAGTCGGGCAGGATCAAGGCGAATTCGTCGCCACCCAGGCGGGCAAGGTGAACCGTGTCGGGGAGCAACGTGGCCAGGCGTGCACCGACTTCGGCCAGCAGGCGGTCGCCAACGCTGTGCCCGTACAGATCGTTGACCGGCTTGAAGCCGTCGAGGTCGAGAATACCGACGCCCAGCCGCCGCTCCCCCTCACCCGCCTCGGCCAGGCAGGTATCCAGGCAGTTGAAGAACCAGCGGCGATTGGGCAGCCCGGTCAGGCTGTCCTTGTTGGCCAGCAGCAGGTTCTCGTCGCTCAGGGCTTCACTGCGCGCCTGGGCGTTCACCAGCCCGGTGAAGTTGCGGTAGTTGTTCTGCAACACCACCAGCATGATGCCCGTGACCAGCAACACGTTGATGCTGGTGGCGATGAAGGTCGGGTTGTCGGTGGACGCAAAGAAAGCGACGAAGGCGACGTTGACCACCACGGCCGTCATCAGCGCGGCGGAGCGCAGGTGCATCAAGCAGAAGATGCAGCCGATCACAGTGATGGCCATGTAGAAGGCGACGTGCGCCTTGGCATAACTGTCGCCGTAGGGGAACAGCGCCAGGGCCCAGACGGTGAAACCGACGGCCACGACGCAACAGATGCGGTTGGTGCGCGCAAGCGCCTGGGCAACTTCGACATCGTCGGGCTGCTGCTGCCAGCCGCGCCGCCAGGCCACGGCCCGTACCAGGCTGATGATGGTCAAAACCAGGGGGATGTGCACGGTCATCCACACCGGCGAGCTGGCCATGTGGGTGAAGGCCAACGCCCAGCTGTTGATCAGCAGGATGAAGTACATCAAGGGGATCTGCCTGGCCAGCGCCTTGTACTGGGCCGCGAGCAAACGGGAATTGCCCTGAGGTACGCTGCACAGCCGTTTGATCAGAGCGAACAGGCCGGTGCAGGAATAGCGTCTGGTCGTAGACATCGTGTCCGAACATATAGGTGCAATCAGAGGTTGTCGGCCGAACTTGGTTTTACTGTAGCCAAGCGCAGGCCGTCGAGGCGGATTATTTGCGCGGCTCGACGTGCCGGGCGCTGGCCGCATCGGCTCTGCCACCCAGGTACCAACCTACCGCCCCCCACAGGGCTGCACACGCCGCGCCCACCAGCGCGATCAACACCACGCCCTGGCCCAGCAGGTCGAGCAGGCTCTTGACCCAGCCGCTGAAGGCGTCGCCGCCGCGGTAGACCACGGTATCGATGAAGTTCTTCGCCTTGTACTTGGTTTCCGCGTCCAGCGGCGCGAACAGCATCTCGCGGCCCGGACGCACGAAAGCATATTCACCAATGCGCCGGGCGATCATCAGCCCCGCCAACATGGCGAAGCTCGGCGCCAGGGCCAGCCCGATGAAACCCAGGCAGACCAGTGCCGGCACCAGCGCCAGCAAGGTCTTCACCCCCAGCCGCTGGGCCAGCCGGCCGGTGATGAACAGCTGGGCGGTCAGCGCGCCGGCCTGCACGACGAAGTCGATGATGCCGAATACGCGTACCTGTTCCTCGCGACTGGGGAACCGTTCGGCCACCAGGCGAGCCTGCTCGAAATACAGGAAGGTGCTGACCGTGGCCAACAATACGACGAAGGCGCAGATACCCAGCAGATAGCGCGAGTGCAGAACCCGAGTCAGCCCGCTGAACGGATTGCCCGCCACCGGTCGACGTGGATTTTCGGTGTGCACGGCACCCGGCCGCCCTGCCCCCTGCACCGCACGCCAGCCCATCAACCGGTGCTTGAGAAAAATGGCGATGGCGAGCAAAGCCGCCGCCAGTATCGCCAGCCCACTGGCACCCAGGGTGCCGACCAGCACTGCACTCAGCGCCGGACCGGCGAGGCCGCCGACACTGGCCCCAGCCGCAATGAAGGCGAACAGGCGCTTGGCCTGGGCGCCGTCGAAGACGTCGGCCATCAAGCTCCAGGCGACCGAAATGACGAACAGGTTGTAGACCGAGATCCACACGTAGAAGACGCGCGCCAGCCAGATGCCCTGTTCGGCGGCGGCAAAGGCGGCAGCGAATGCCAGCAGGTTGCAGCCGAAGAAGCCATAGACCCAATCGATATAGTGCAGCCGGGCCACTTTGGAGTTGAGCCAAGCGAACAACGGCACGGCCACCAGCATGGCGACGAACGTGGCAGTGAACAGCCATTGCAGATTCTCCACGCCGCCCTGGATACCCATGGACTCGCGGATGGGGCGCAACATGAAGTAGCCGCAGAACAGGCAGAAGAACAACGCAAATCCGTTCAGCGCCGCCCGCCCCTCCCCAGACCGGGCGTTGATCGCCCGGCTCAGGCGCGCACCGACGCCGGTCATGGGCGGCGCACCTCAGGCGAACTCGGCGGCGATGCGCTCGAGTTGCTGGGCATCGGGCAAGCGGCCCTGGCCAGCCAGCAGATTGTCGAGCATATAGCGCGGCTGCGAGGTCGCGGGAATCACGGTGGTCACCGCCGGGTTGGCGAGAACGAACTTGAGCATCAACTGGGCCCAGGAGGTGGCGTCGAGCTCGGCGGTCGCCCATTCGGGCACCGCGCGGCCCTTGACCTTGGCGAACAACCGACCCGCCTCGAACGTGCGATTGATCAGGGTGGCAATACCGTGTTCGGCGCAGTACGGCAGCAGGCTGCGTTCGGCGTTGCGCGCGCCGATCGAGTAGTTGACCTGGACGAAGTCCACCGGCTCCTTCTTCAGCACCGCCAGCAACTCGTCGTGGGCGGACTCTACGTAGTGCGTCACGCCGATGTAGCGGATGCGTCCCTGCGCCTTGAGCTCACGCAGCAATGCCAGCTGGGTGTGGGTGTCCTGGAGGTTGTGGACCTGAATCAGATCGATGGTATCGGTGCGCAACGCCTTGAAGCTGGCTTCGATCTGGCTCATGCCGGCTTCACGACCGGTCGACGACACCTTCGTTGCCAGGAACACCTTGCCATGTGCGCCGGCCTGGCTGACCAGATCACCCGTCACCCGCTCGGCGCGCCGGTAACTGGGCGCGGTATCGATGAGCTTGGCGCCGCCTTCGACGAATGCCTTGAGCACCTCGTGCAATGGCGCCATGTCCGTCGAGGCAGGGTCCACGTCGAATGTCTGCGAAGTGCCCAGACCGATCACTGGCAGCAGCTCGCCCGTTGCCGGGATCTTGCGCTGCAGCAAGGGCTGTGCGGCTAACGCCAGTGGGGCCATGAGCGAACCACAGCTGGCTGCAGCGCCGAGCATGGCGGTGTATTGGACGAACTGGCGGCGGGTCGGCATGGAGCGATTCCTCACGGTGATTCACACGAGCCTGGAAGACATTTCTTACGGATGACGCCTCTAGGCAACCCTAGGCAGAACCCAGTATGGCCAAGCCTGTGCGACTCGTGGTCCTGAAGGTGGCAAATGAAACATGAGGACAACAATTTGCAGCGGGACAGGCAGGGAGCACCGCGCAAACGACACGCCCCCGGGCAATGGAATTGCGCCGGGGGCGTGGGATTGCAAAGCGACCGTTTCAGGTGATCGCTGCATCAACACTCAGTGCATGAACAACGCGATCAGGATGATGATCGGGATCGGCACGCCGAGGAAAAACAAGAGAATCGAGCGCATGGTAGTACTCCTTGATCAGCGAATCGAAGTGGGTGCGTGGGTGCGGGTACGGTCGCGCTCATGCCAGACCACGGCATCGCGGCTGCGGCCACCGAAGGTTGCGGCGAAACTGGCGAAGAATGCACCGCACAGCAGGGCCACGAAGGTCCAGAGAGCGGTCGCGGCAGCGACTTTCTTGGCGGTATCGGCAGCTTGACGTGCAGCCATCTCGGCATCTTCGACCGATTTCAACGCCTGACCATAGACCTGATCGACACGCTGTTCGGCCTGGGCCTGAGTCAGGTTGGTACGCTGACTGACCAATTGCGCCAGGTAGGCGCGGTCTTCGCCGGCCAGTTGACCGTCGTTGCTCACGGTACGGGCAAAAATCCGCGTGACCACGGCATGGGCTGCGTCATCGCTGACCGCCACCGGGCGATTGTCGCGAAACAGCATGTCGACGAAATAGCCATAGGGATCGCTGGCGTTGTCATTGCTGGACGTTGCGGCCGCCACAGCTGCGCCGGAAGTCACACTGGCACCAGCCTGGACACCACTGCCGATCGCGCTACCCAGAGAGCCCAGGACCAGCATGGCGGTGACCAGCGACGCCACGGCCCACGCGAGGAAGCCATGAGCGGTGTCGCGAAAATACACTTCGTCGCCATGCATATTGGCCCATTTGACCCGCAGGCGGCCGGCGAGGTAGCCCCCCATGCCCGAGGCGACGATTTGAGTGAAGGTGAGCCACAGGATCGTGGAAACACCCAGGGTCGTGGCACTCACGCCCTTGTCTGCCCACGGCGATACGGCCGAGAAGCCAAGGCCGAAGCCCAGTACCACAAGAATCATGGACAATGCGGCAGCGCCCGCGGCGCCAGCGAAGATCGCCGCCCAGGAGACGCCAGAGTGATTGGAGCTGTCCGCAGAAGCGGATGGCGCGGCAGGAGGTAGGTGATCGGCAGGTGTCATCATTATTGTCGTGCTCCTAGCAGGTTCAACGTTTGTGATCGCTCACGTAATGCTTGCCAGGTTGACGGTGCACACGGCATGCCATGATCCCGATAAAAAACTACGTTTGAAATCAAAGAATTGAATGCGAAAGCTAGAAGCAGACTCATGCAATATGCCCGATCCGTCAAAAGACGACCGGGCTTTGTGCATTGTTTTGAAACTCAAATTGCGTTGACTATTCCGACACAGTCATTAGGGCGCAGTGGTGTTTTTCTGCTCGGCCGGATAGAACTCCCCTTCCATGTTCTGTTTCTCCAGCGCGGCACGTAGCAATTCTTCGGCAGCCCCTACCTCGACGTCATCGGTAACATCGTTCACCACCAGCCATAACCTTTGTACATTCTGCTCGTGGGTACCCTCACTGAGCATGTCGTGACTGACGGCGGGCCGTCCGCGCCAAAAGCACAGGGTATCGACCTCGCTTTCGACGTCATAGGTGCAGGCCGGACCTGCCAACCAGATTTCACTGACGGTGCGCAGGTTCGCTCGTTCGATGTCTTGTTGCTGAATTCTGAGTGGCATTGCATGACCCATTGCGAAGGAGCGGTCAAGCTTTGAACCCACCGGCCCTGCGCAAGTTCTACCCAGAACGCCACTGCCTGGCGAAATCTGCTTATTGGAAGGAGACCGGATATGAATGCCTTGATCGCTGCACTGAGCCTGGGTTTGGGTCTGTCGAGTGCCCAAGCCAGTGACGGTAACCCCTTGCTCGCCGAACGCTGGCAGAGCCGGCCTTTGATCGTCATCGTCCCTGACGCTCAGGACAGCACACTGCTGGGCCTGCGCACGGCGTTGGCCGCACCGGGCAGCCGCGAAGCATTTGTCGAACGGGAGATGGTGCTCTACGAGGTCATTGCAGGCCACGCGAGCCGCAATGGCCAGCCGCTGGATGCCGGTGCCAGTGCGGCGCTGTTGCAAGCGGTCGGGCATTCGGCCGACGCTGGGCCTCGGGTGGTACTGGTGGGCAAGGACGGTGGGATCAAGGTCGACCAGCCGGGGCCGGTCGATCCTCAAGCACTGTTCACCACCATCGACCGCATGCCCATGCGCCAAGGCCAATGAACCGAGGCTTCAGATACCTTCGCGGGCGATGTCCATGGCGAAGTAGGTGAAGATCAGGTCGGCGCCGGCACGTTTGATCGCACCCAGGCTTTCACGAACGATGCGCTGCTCATCCACTGCGCCCGCCTGGCCTGCGAACTTGATCATGGCGTATTCGCCACTGACCTGGTAGGCCGCCAAGGGCAGTCGCGACGCTTCGCGGATATCGCGGATGATGTCCAGGTAGGCCCCTGCCGGTTTGACCATCAAGGCATCCGCACCCTCCTGCTCGTCGAGCAGCGATTCACGCACGGCCTCGCGGCGGTTCATGGGGTTCATCTGATAGGTCTTGCGGTCGCCCTTGAGCGCAGTGCCACCGGCCTCGCGGAACGGCCCGTAGAACGAGGAGGCGAACTTGGTCGAATAAGCCATGATCGAGGTATCGAAGAAGCCGGCTTCGTCCAGCGCGCCACGAATCGCCTGCACCTGACCGTCCATGGCCGCTGACGGCGAGATGAAGTCGGCACCGGCCCGGGCCGCGACCACGGCCTGCTTGCCCAGGTTGATCAACGTGGCATCGTTGTCGACGTGATCGCCGTGCAGGACCCCGCAGTGCCCATGGGAGGTGTATTCGCAGAAGCAGGTGTCGGCCATGACCACCATTTCCGGGACGGTGTCCTTGCAGATGCGCGCGATACGCGACACCAGGCCGTTTTCGTTCCAGGTATCGCTGCCGTCGGCGTCCAGGTGGTGGGACACGCCGAAGGTCATCACCGACTTGATACCGGCGCGGGCGTAGCGCTCGATCTCGCCGGCCAGCTTCGACTCGGGAATGCGCATGACTCCCGGCATGCTGTTGATCGGGACGAAATCATCGATCTCTTCCTCGACGAAAATCGGCAGCACCAGGTCGCCTAGATTGAATTCGGCTTCCTGGAACAGATCGCGGAAAGAAGCGTTGCGGCGCAGGCGGCGTGGCCTGGCGGAAGGAAACTGGCTGGGCATCATGGATTCCACTGGTAAGGGCATACGGCATCGAACGGCCAAGCTTAGGCCGGGACGCTGGCGCGGGGCAAACCGGATTTCGATAAAGCTGCGTTGCATGCCGGGTAACAATTACGGCTCGATGAATCGTTCGGAACGATCAACCCGGCGGTGCCCTGCAGGCCGGGCATGCTTGCAACGCAACTTACTCGGCCGCAGGAGGGTCAACCCTGACGACATCTTCACCGCGATTTCCTCGCGAACTCAATGTGGGATCGAATCGATATGCCTAATCAAGTTTCCAATCCAGCCGCCTCCAACGCCACCGATCAGTTGTGCATCAATACCCTGCGCACCCTGGCCATGGATGCGGTGCAGAAAGCCAATTCGGGCCATCCGGGCACGCCCATGGCCCTGGCGCCCGTCGGTTATACCCTGTGGAGCCGCTTCCTGCGCTACCACCCCGAACACCCCGACTGGCCCAACCGCGACCGCTTCGTGCTCTCCGCCGGGCATGCATCCATGCTGCTTTACGGCCTGCTGCACCTGGCCGGTGTCGAGGAAATCGACGAGAACGGGACCAAGACCGGCCAGCCTGCGGTCAGCCTCGACGACATCAAGCAGTTTCGCCAGATGGAATCCAAGACCCCGGGGCATCCCGAGTATCGCTTCACAACGGGTGTCGAGACGACCACCGGGCCATTGGGGCAAGGCTGCGCCAACAGCGTGGGCATGGCCATGGCTCAGCATTGGCTGGCCTCGCGCTTCAACCGCGACGACCTGAAGCTGTTCGACTACAACGTTTATGCGATCTGCGGCGACGGCGACATGATGGAAGGCGTCAGCAGTGAAGCGGCGTCCATGGCCGGGCACCTGAAGCTGTCGAACCTGTGCTGGATCTACGACAACAACACCATCAGCATCGAAGGTCACACCGAGCTGGCTTTCAGCGAAGACGTCATGACCCGCTTCAAGGGCTACGGCTGGAACACCCTGCACGTCACCGACGCCAACGACACTCAGGCGCTGGCCAAGGCCTTCGAGCAATTCACCCAGACCCGCGACGCGCCCACTCTGATCATGGTCGACAGCGTGATCGGCTACGGCGCGCCGAACAAGCAGAACACGGCGGCTGCCCACGGTGAAGCACTGGGGGACGATGAGATCAAGCTGGCCAAGAAAGCCTACGGCTGGGACGAAAACAGCAGCTTCTCGGTACCCGAGGCTGCCGCTCATCATCTGCGCGATACGCTGTTGAGCAGTCACGGCGAGCGCTATGAGCAGTGGCAACGCCAGCTGCAGACTCTCACCGAACGCGAACCGGAACTTGCCGAACAATTGCGGCGCATGCGCGCCGGCGAAATGCCAGAAGACTGGGAAGCCGAACTGGAAGCTTTCGACACCGATGCCAAGGGGCTGGCGACACGGGCTGCCGGTGGCAAGGTGCTGAACGCCTTTGCCAAGAAGATCCCCTGGCTGCTGGGCGGCTCGGCCGACTTGTCGCCGTCGACCAAGACCAATCTGACCTTCGATGGGGCTGGCAGCTTTTCGGCCGCTGACTACGGTGGTCGCAACCTGCACTTCGGTATCCGCGAACATGCCATGGGCGCCATCGCCAACGGCTTGGCATTGTGCTACATCCGCCCCTACACCTCGACCTTCCTGGTGTTCAGCGATTACATGAAGCCGCCGATTCGCCTGGCATCGATCATGGAGCTGCCGGTGGTGTTCGTGTTCACCCACGACTCGATCGGCGTGGGCGAAGACGGCCCCACTCATCAACCCATCGAGCACCTGACCCAGTTGCGTGCCACGCCAGGGCTGCTGACGCTGCGTCCGGGCGACGCCAACGAAACCACCCAGGCCTGGAAGATTGCCTTGGCCCAGACGGATCGGCCATCGTGCATCGTGTTGTCGCGCCAGCCCATGGCGACTCTGGACCGCGAGCGGTTTGGCAGTGCCGAAGGTGTGGCACGGGGTGGGTATGTGCTGGCTGACAGCAAAGATCCTGAGGTGATCCTGATCGCCACGGGCAGCGAGGTCGGCTTGGCGGTTCAGGCCTACGAGCAGTTGCAGCAGGAAGGTATCGCGGCCCGTGTCGTCAGCCTGCCGTGCTGGGAGCTGTTCGAAGAGCAGGATGCCGAGTACCGCGAGCAGGTGCTGCCTGCGGCCGTGACCTCGCGCGTGGCCATCGAGCAGGCCGGCCCACTGGGATGGGATCGCTACGTGGGCTCGACAGGGGCGAAGGTGGTCATGAACAGCTTCGGTGCCTCTGCACCGATCGACAAGTTGCAGGCCAAGTTCGGCTTTACCGTGGACAACGTCGTCAAGCTGGCCAAGCAGCAGATAGGCTAAACGGTCGTTGTAGCAGCGGCGCGAGCCGCGTCGGCGGTGTGTGCGGTGTAACTGATTGATCGACACAGGGCCGAATACGGTTTGCGGTGTCGCACGCGGCGGCTAAAATGACGGCTTTCGCGTGCGCTCTTCGTACGCACCCTGCCGTGAAGCCGACGACATGCCCTTCGACCTGCTGTCCAACCTCAGCGTCACGCCGAGCGTTCTGCTTATTCTTGTGCTGGTGGCGTTCGTCGCCGGCTTCATCGATGCCATCGCTGGCGGTGGCGGCCTGCTCACTACCCCTGCCCTGCTCACTGCCGGCCTGCCGCCCCACCTGGTGCTGGGCACCAACAAGCTCAGTTCCACGTTCGGCTCCGCAACCGCAGGCTATACGTTCTATCGCCGTAAGCTGTTTCACCCTCGCCAGTGGAAAAATGCCCTGCTGGGCACCTTGGTCGGCGCCTTCGCCGGTGCCGGGGCGGCGCACTACATGCCGGCCGAGTGGCTCAACAAAATGCTGCCAGTGATCGTCTTCGCCTGTGGTTTGTACCTGCTGTTCGGTGGTACACCCAAGGCGCCGCTGGACAGCCATGCACCGATCAAGCGCAAATGGCAACTGCCTCAAGGTCTGACGCTGGGTTTCTACGACGGCGTGGCGGGCCCCGGTACCGGCGCCTTCTGGACCGTCAGCACATTGCTGCTGTACCCGCTGGACCTGGTGCGTGCCAGCGGCGTGGCACGCAGCATGAACTTCGTCAGCAACATCGCCGCGCTGACCGTGTTCATCGCCAGCGGCCAGGTCGACTGGTTGATCGGCCTAAGCATGGGCCTGGCAGTCATGGTCGGTGCCTTCTTCGGCGCACGCACGGCGATTGGCGGCGGCGCCAGGTTCATTCGTCCGGTGTTCATTACCATCGTCCTGGCGCTGACCGTGCGCCTAGCCTGGCAGCACTGGTTCGGGCAGGCCTGAACGGCGCGCCACGTACAGATCGATCAGGTGCCGGGCAATCGAACGCCCGGCGGGAAGGGCCGGCAGCGCGTCGATATGGAACCACTGCGCGTCCTCGATCTCGTCCAGTTGCGGGACGATGTCGCCGGCGGCGTATTCGGCGTGGAAGCCGAGCATCATCGAGTGGGGAAACGGCCAGCACTGGCTGCCGATGTACTGGATATTGCGCACACTGACCTGCACCTCTTCCATCACTTCGCGGCGCAGGCAATCCTCGGCCGATTCGCCCGGCTCGGCAAAGCCTGCGAGGGTGCTGTAGACCCCCGGCACGAACCGCGGCGAACGCGCCAGCAGTACTTCGTCGCCACGGGTGACCAAGACGATCATGCTCGGCGAAATACGCGGATAGCTGCGCAGTTCGCAACGCGCGCAGTGCATGGCACGCTCGCCATGAACCTGCTGCATGGCACCGCCACAACTGCCGCAGAACCGATGCTCGCGCGCCCAGGTGCCGATCTGCGCCGCATAGCCGAGCATGCGATAGACCTGAAAGTCGCCTTCGAGCATGAACTGACGCAAACCTTGCCAGCGGCAGTCATCGGGGGTGTCGGGGCTGCGCAATTCGAGCAGGTACACGGGCTGGCCATCGAAATGACCGATGCCGTGTTCGGCCAGCACATCCAGGGGTTGCTGCTTGAGCCAGTCGCGCTCGAACAGCACGCCTTGCGCATTGCAGAGAAATCCCTGGCTGCTGCGTGCAACGGCCCAGCCACCCGGTAGCGCGGTATCGAGCACCGCTGTAGTCCAGCGTTCACTCATCGAATCCAATCCTCGTTCGGCCACGGCCGCTCCATCATTCCACGCACGTGCCCGCCACGGCGGTAGCGCGGGCCTGGGCGGGGTTCTGCGCGCGGTACAGATTGAGCGCGGTGTTGATGATGCCCAACTGACTGAACGCCTGGGGAAAATTGCCCAGCATGCGCCCAGCCTGTGGGTCGTACTGCTCGGCCAACAGGCCGACGTCGTTGCACAGGCCGGCCAACCGCTCGAACAGGCGCTGAGCGTCAGCCATCCGGCCTTGCAGCACATAGACATCGGCGAGCCAGAAAGAGCACACCAGAAAAGTCCCTTCGCCAGGGTCGAGGCCATCCACGCCATGCGCCGTGTCGTAACGCAGCAGCAGGCCGTCGCGCATCAAAGTGCTTTCGATACGGGCCACGGTCGCCACCACACGTGGGTCGTCGGGTGGCAGGAAACCGGTCAGGGCGATCTGCAGCAAGCTGGCGTCGGTGTGGGTCGAGCCATAGGCCTGGACGAAATGGCCGTGCGCGGTGTCGATACCCCGGCTGCAGACCTGAGCGTGAATCCGATCGGCCACGGCGCGGTAGTGCTGGGCTTGCGCCCGGCCCTCTTCGGTCGGCTCGGCGAGGGTTGCCGCGCGATCGAAAGCCACCCAGGCCATGACCTTGGAGTGCGTGAAATGCTGCGGTTCGCCGCGAATTTCCCAGATGCCTTCGTCCGGCTGCTCCCAGATGCTTTCCAGGTACGGCAGGATGACCCGAAAGATCGCGGCACCGCGGGGATGATGTGGCAGGCCGGCGCGAATGGCCTGGCTCATGGCATCGGCGACTTCGCCGTAGACATCCAGCTGGCGCTGGGTTGCGGCGCCGTTACCGATGCGCACCGGGGCCGAACCTTCATAGCCTGTCAGCCAGGGCAAGGTCTGCTCGGGCAAGCGCCGTTCGCCGGCCAGCCCGTACATGATCTGCATCTGCTCGGGATTGCCGGCGACCGAGCGCATCAGCCACTTGCGCCAGGCCGCGGCTTCCTCGTAATAGCCCAGGTTCATGAAGGCCAGCAAGGTCATGGTCGCATCGCGCAGCCAGCAGTAGCGGTAGTCCCAGTTGCGCTCCCCGCCCAATTGTTCGGGGAGCGAGGTGGTGACGGCGGCGACGATACCGCCGGTGGGCGCGTAGGTCATGGCCTTGAGGGTCAACAGCGAACGCTTGACCAGCGGCGTCCAGGCACCTACGTCCGGGCAACGCTCTGCGAAGGTGCGCCAGTAATGTTCCGTTTCGGCCAGCGATAGTTCGGCATCCACGGCAGGCTGCAACGGCAGATGGGAAGGCTGGAAGCTCAGCCGGTAGCAAAGACGCTCGCCGGCATTCACGGTGAAGCGGCTACCTGTGCGATGGTCGACCGCGTGCAGGTCGGTGGCACTGCGCAGCACCAGCATGTCGGGACCGGCCACGGCGGTCAGCGTCCGAGGCTGGGCCTGCTCGACCCAGGGGACGCTGCTGCCGTAATCGAAGCGCATGACCAGTTCCATGTCGAACTCGACCTGCCCGCTCAAGCCGACCACGGTGCGTACCACGCAGTCCTGCTCCCCTACCGGCATCCAGTCGACGAGCATGGCGCTGCCCTGCCCGGTATGGAACACCGTCTCCAGGATCATCGTGCTGTCGCGGTAACGTCGCTCGGTACCGGTCAACGGCTGGCTGGGACAGATACGCCAGCGGCCGTTGTCGCTGCTGCCCAGCAAGGCGGAGAAACAGGCGGGGGAATCGAATCGGGGGAAGCACAGCCAGTCCAGTGATCCGGACCGGTCGATCAAGGCAGCGGTACGGCAGTTGCCCAACAGGGCGTAGTCTTCGATCAGCGCCGGCATGGAACCCTCATGACCACTGGCGCGGACCGGGAGCGGTGCCGCGCCTGGAATCTACATCAACGTTGTACGCGCGGCAGGATCAACTCGTGAATGGCCTGAGCCACCCCATCCGCCGCATTGCTGGCGGTGACCGCGTCGGCCTGGTCGCGCACGACCTGCTCGCCCTGGCCCATGGCCACGGAAAACCCCGCACGTTTGAACATCGCCACGTCGTTGCCACCGTCGCCCAGCACCGCCGTGTTGGCCAGATCGATGCCCAGGCGACCGGCCAGGGTCGCCAACGCTTCACCCTTGTTGGCCAGCACTGCGGTAATGTCCAGGTAGTACTGCTGCGAGCGGGCCGCGATGGCCTTGCCATGCAACGGCCCTTGCAACCGCTGTTCAAGATCGATCAGCAACGGAAAGTTGTCGGACGTGGCGACCATCTTGTGCACGCGATCCAGGTACGGGGCAAAGTCATCGACGATCAGCGGTTCATAGCCCAGCGCGTGCAATTCTTTCGCAAAATAGTGAGCTTCACGGTCACGAGCGAGCCATTGATCGTCGGCGAATACCCAGACGTCCAGCTTATGTTCGGCAAACAACGCCAGGCAGATGTCGACGGCCTCGCGGTCGACCCAGTGGGATTGCAGTTCGCTGCCATCGGCATTGATCAGCACACCGCCGTTGAACGCGGCGGTCGGCAGGTCGATGCCCAGGGTCTGGATCTGCTGACGCATGGCTCGCGGCGGACGACTGCTGGCCAGGGTGAACTGAACCCCGGCCGCGCGCAGTTGCGCAACCGCCTCGATGACCGCAGGACTCAAGCTGTGGTCGGGCATCAACAGGGTACCGTCCATGTCGCTGAGGACGAATTGGATGAGGTGATTCGAGGCGCTACTCATCCGAGCCGATGCCAGTGATGACCATCGCGCGCCAACAGCTCGTCGGCCGCTTCCGGGCCGTCTTCGCCAGCAGCGTAGGTGGCGATGCTGCCACCTTCGCGCCAGGCGTCGAGGAATGGTTGCACGGCGCGCCAGCCGTTCTCGATGTTGTCGGCCCGCTGGAACAGGGTCTGGTCGCCGATCAGGCAATCGTAGATCAGGGTTTCATAACCCGTGGACGGCTGCATCTGGAAGAAGTCCTTGTAGGCGAAGCCCAGCTTGACGTTTTCCAGTTCCATGGCCGGCCCGGGACGCTTGGCCTGCAAGTCGAACCACATGCCCTCGTCGGGCTGGATCTGGATCTTCAGGTAGTTCGACTTGAGCCGGTCCACCTCGGTGTCACGGAACTGCGCGTAGGGCGCCGGCTTGAAGCAGATGGCGATCTCGGTGTCGCGCACGCTCATGCGCTTGCCGGTACGCAGGTAGAACGGCACACCGACCCAACGCCAGTTGTCGACCATCACCTTGAGCGCCACGTAGGTTTCGGTAGTGCTCTGCGGGTCGACCTTGGGTTCTTCGCGATAGCCAGGCTTGTCGCCCTGCCCTGCGGTGTACTGGCCGCGCACCGAGTTCTTCAGGGCATCGGCCTTGGACCAGGGGCGGATGGCACCGATGACCTTGGCCTTCTCGCCGCGAACCGCGTCTGCGCCGAACGCCGCAGGCGGTTCCATGGCGATCATCGCCAGCAGCTGGAACAGGTGATTGGGCACCATGTCGCGCAGGGCGCCGGTCTGGTCATAGAAGTTGCCGCGCGTCTCGACCCCCACCGTTTCAGCAGCGGTGATCTGCACGTGATCGATGTAGTGATTGTTCCAGAACGCCTCGAAGATCCCGTTGGAGAAACGGCTGACCAGAATGTTCTGCACCGTCTCCTTGCCCAGGTAATGGTCGATGCGGTAGATCTGCTTCTCGCTCATCACGCCCAACAGGCAGGCGTTGAGCGCTTCGGCGGAAGCCAGGTCGTGACCGAAAGGTTTTTCGATCACCACACGGCGGAAGGCGTCGGGCTGCTCCTTGAGCAACCCGCTGCTGCCCAGCCGCTGCGCCACTTCACTGAAGAAGCGCGGCGAAGTGGCCAGGTAGAACATGGCATTGCCGGTACCGTTGACCTCGATACGCTCGGCGATGGCCTGGTAGGTGGCATCGTCGAGGAAGTCTCCGGAAATGTAGCTGATGCGCTTGCGCAACTTGGCCCAAAGCGCGGGATCGAGCACTTTTTCCGGGTCGTCCACACCCTTGGCACGGGCCTGCTCGATGATGAACGCTTCGAGCTTGGCGGCGAAGTCCGCATCGCTGACTTCGTTATGGTCGACCCCGACGATGTGCAGGCCGTTGTCCAGCAGTCCGTCCCGGCTCAGGTTGTACAAGGCCGGCATCAGCAAGCGTTTGACAAGGTCGCCATGGGCGCCGAACAGGAACAGGGTTGACGGTGGAGCGGCATCTACTTTCGAGGTCGCTCTACTCATTTGGGAACCTCGACGTGGCCGCCGAAGCCGAAGCGCATCGCCGAGAGGATCTTGTCGCCGTAGGTGGCGTCCTGACGGGAGCGGAAGCGGGCAAACAGTGCGCTGGACAATACCGGCACCGGTACCGCCTGCTCGACGGCAGCGTCGATGGTCCAGCGGCCTTCACCGCTGTCGGAGACCACACC